>FLNZ01004532.1_pt1 | contig 15663 bp, 11 predicted proteins | sample 1140391 | NCBI WGS metagenome assembly FLNZ01 (sample SAMEA3878171, study PRJEB12797) | bioreactor metagenome | biome: Moose rumen | place: Sweden | collected 2011-10
GGCGCGAGTCGGGGTTCTTGCGAATCTGCTCTATAACGTTAGAAATCTGGTCGGTAACCGAGCCGTCATAGTTTCTCCACGCACGCCACTGCTTGCCATAGACCGGTCCGAGTTCGCCATTTTCATCGGCCCACTCGTTCCAGATTCTTACCCCGTGCTCCTGAAGGTATTTCACATTAGTGTCGCCCTGAAGGAACCACAGAAGTTCGTAGATAATGGACTTGAGGTGCACCTTCTTAGTGGTAACGAGAGGGAATCCGTCGTCGAGACGGAAACGGAGTTGGTGACCGAACACACTCAGTGTGCCTGTGCCAGTGCGGTCGTGCTTAGCGGTGCCTTCGTCCAGCACCCGTTGCAGCAGTTCAAGATATTGTTTCATAATAGAGAGCGAAAAAATTCGGGATAATCATATCACAAAAGTAATGAAAATATCTCAAAAATTAGCGTAAAAAAAGAATTTGGTGATTCATCTGAGAAAAATTAGCGGCAGAAAAAGAGTTAAGGTCCGGAGGAGTTTTCAAAAGTTAATATCGGCAAATCGCCGATTGGAAGCGAGTTTTAATTGGGTTGTTAATAACTTTTTTCAAAAAAAACGAAAAAAGGTGAGTTTAAATTTGCAAATTGCGGCAAATAGTTTGTAACTTTACAAGCGTTAAACAGCGGCTGTAACATAAAGGATTAGGCACTTTGACGCCGCTATTAAAAAAAGTAAACACACCGACACACCGATGAGCGAAAACGTGTACCACATACCGGCATTGCTGGAAGAGACCATAAACGGGCTGAGCATCAGTCCCGACGGGACTTATGTGGACGTAACATTCGGGGGCGGCGGTCACAGCCGCGCGATAATGGAGAGACTGGGAGCCGAAGGCCGGCTGCTGGGATTTGACCAAGACATGGACGCGTGGGCAAACAGGCTGGATGACAGCCGATTTACATTTGTACATGGAAATTTCGCCTACCTAACCAATTTCTTGCGTTACTACGGGGTGGAAAAAGTGGACGGAATAGTGGCCGACCTGGGCGTGTCGTTCCACCACTTCGACGAAGAGAGCCGCGGATTCTCGTTCCGGTTTGACGACGCTCCGCTGGATATGCGGATGAACCGCGAGAGTGGAAAAGATGCCTCAAAGGTGCTGAACGAGTACAGCGAGGAGCAACTGGCCGACTTGTTCTTTCTCTACGGAGAGTTACGCCAATCGCGCCGCATAGCCAAAGCCGTGGTCAAGGCACGCGAGCAGTCGCCATTACGCACCACGTCGCAACTGCTAAGCGTACTTAAGCCCCTCATCAAGGCGTCGGCCGAGAAAAAAGAGTTGGCCCAAGTGTTTCAAGCCCTCAGGATAGAGGTGAACGATGAGATGAAAGCGCTGAAACACCTGCTGGAGCAGAGCGTGGAAGTGCTTAAGCCCGGCGGCCGTCTGGCCATAATCACCTACCACTCACTTGAAGACCGGCTGGTGAAGAACTTTATACGCAGCGGTAACGTGGACGGCAAGCAAGACAAAGACTTCTACGGCCGCGTGAACAGACCGTTAGAGGCGGTGAACACCAAGGTGATAGTGCCCACGGCCGAGGAAGTGGAGCGCAACCCACGCTCACGGAGCGCGAAACTGCGGGTGGCAGAACGCAAATAATCACTGCCGAAGCAACAAGACAAAACAATAGAACCCAAGAATAAAGCGCAATGGCGAACAAGAAAAAAAAGAATAATCAAAAGACGTCGGCCAGTCCGTTAGACTTCATCAAGCGAGTGCTTCAGGGACGCTTGTTTCTGTCGTTTGACTTCTATCGCCGCAACTGGATTTACATTGTGGCCGGAGTACTGATGATGATGATGTACATAGCCCAGAAATACGAGACCCAGAGCAATCTGGAGAAAGTGATGATGCTCACAGAAGAACTGGACAACGCCAAGACCGACTGCGTAAACGCCAGTGCCCGCTATAATTCCATGATTAGAGAAAGCCACATGAAGCAGTATATAGACACCATGCACATCAACCTGACTTCACCTGAACAACCACCCTATAAACTGACGTCGAAATGAAAAAGTCGAATAAAGACCACATGCTGGGCCGCACCTTGTGGATTATCACATTTGTGCTGCTGTTTTCAGTGCTTATAGGCAATGCCCTGTTCAAGACCACTGTAACCCAAGCAAAAGCGTGGAACGCGAAGGCCGACAGTGTGCTCACACGCGAATCTCCCATAGAGCCAGAGCGAGGAATGCTGCTTGCCGACAGCGGAACCGTGCTGGCAGCCAACTTGCAGTTCTACACGGCACGCATCGACTGGAAGACCGCTGGCATCAACGACTCGGTGTTCGAAGCGTGCCTTCCGGCCCTGTGCGACAGCCTTCACGCATTTGACTCAGACAAGACCCCCGAAGAATGGCAAAAGAAACTGCTCGACGGCAAGGCAGCCGGCAAACGGTCGTTCAGACTGATAGGTCGCCTGCTGACTCACTCAGAGTATCAGCGGCTGCGGACATTCCCCTTCTTCAACCTGAAGAAGAACAAGAACGGGCTCTACTACGAGAAAGAGACCAAGCGCAGCAAGCCCTACGGCACCATGGCCTCCCGTAGCATAGGAACGGTGGGAGAAAGTTCCACCAGCAAGAGCCGCCACGGCCGCTCGGGGCTGGAAATGGCACTCGACTCACTGCTCTACGGCACCCCCGGAGTGGCGAAGCGCATCCAGTTGACATCGAACATCAAGAACTGGGAGAGTAAGCCCGCAATCAAGGGCTACGACATAACAACCACCATTAACGTGGCACTGCAAGACATAGTGGAGACCGAACTTTACGATATGTGCCACGAGACCGACGCACGCTGGGGAACCGCCGTGCTGATGGAAGTGAAGACCGGCGAAATCAAGGCCATATCGAACCTAGAATGGAACGAAGACGCAGGCGACTATTTGGAGGGTCGCAACAACGCCGTACTGGGCTATGAGCCGGGTTCGGTGATGAAACCCATTTCCATGATGGTGGCACTGGAAGACGGCATAGTGAGCGACATAGACGAGAAGATAGTGACCGGCTCGGTGTGGAACTATGAAGGCCGCCCCATCAAAGACCCACACGGCGGTGCAGCATTGTCGCCGCGCCAGATAATAGAGACCTCGTCAAACATAGGGATGTCGAAAATCATCACACGCAAGTACGGGAGCAACCCTGGCGGATTCTATGACAGGCTGGAAGGGATGGGTTTCTTTGAGCCGATGCACTCAGGCATAGGCGGAGAGATGACTCCTCAGATAGCCCGTCTGGGCAACAGACGCGCCGACCGCGTGGCCCTGACCCGAATGTGCTTCGGCTACTCCACACTGATACCGCCGCTGAGCACACTTGCCATCTACAATGCCATAGCCAACGACGGGAAGTATGTGCGTCCGCACCTGATGAAGAAACTGTCGCGCGCCGATGAGCCCGACTCAATAGTGCCGGTGACCTACATACGCGAGCAGGTGTGCAGCCCCGAGAACGCTCGCAAGTTACGGATAATGCTCCACGATGTGGTGTGGGGAGACCACGGCACAGCGCGCAAGTGGGTGAAGAGCAAGGTGGTGGAGATAGCCGGAAAGACAGGCACAGCCTACACCATATCCAACGGGCAGTACACCACCCAGAAGCGACTGGCATTCTGCGGTTTCTTCCCATACGAAAACCCTCAATATTCCTGCATAGTGCTGATGCTGGGCGCCAACCGTGGAGCGGGAGCCAGCAGTGGCGTGGTGCTGAAAAACGTGGCTGAGAAGATGTATGCGAGAGGCCTGCTGGGCAACGAGTCGGACTACCGAGCCGAGAGCGGCAGCGGCAACACGAAAACGGGGCCTGTAGTGTTCTCGACGAGCAGTGAACAAGTGAGCAGATTCAAGAGTGAACTTGGAGCGAAATACGTGAAAATGTACAAGGTGCCGGAGCAGACAGCCAAACACACCGTCCCCGACGTGAAAGGCCTGAGCGTGCGTGATGCGGTGAAACGGCTGGAAGATGCGGGAGTGGCGGTAAGATTCAGCGGTAAAGGATATGTTTACAGCCAGAGCATAGCCCCCGGTACCCCTACCCGCAAGAACCAAGTGATAGAACTACAACTAAGGAGCATCTAAAAAAAGTTATTAATAATGGCAAAAGACTTAAAGGCGCTACTGGCGTCGCTAAATACTGAGACAATCAAGGGAAGCACCGACAAGGAGATAACCGACGTGGTGTGCGACTCACGAAAAGTGGGCCGCGGCGCACTGTACGTAGCCGTGAGAGGCGCACTTGTGGACGCGCACAAATTCATCCCCGACGTGGTGGCCGCCGGAGCCGCCGCCGTGGTGTGCGAGCAGATTCCCGAGCAGACGTCAGACGACGTTACCTACATACAAGTGGCGAACGGCAGCGAGGCACTGGGAATCCTGGCATCGGAATGGTACGACCGCCCCAGCGAGCAACTGAAACTGGTGGGCGTTACCGGAACGAACGGAAAAACCACGGTTGCCACCCTACTCTACGAGATGACCCGCCTGCTGGGCTACAAGGCCGGCCTGCTATCGACTGTTCAGAACATAGTGGATCAGCGAGTGATGGAAGCCAAGCAGACCACCCCCGACCACCTGACACTGAACCGCCTGTTGCGTGAGATGGTGGACTGCGGATGTGAATACGCGTTTATGGAAGTGAGTTCACACGCATGCGTTCAGCGGCGCATCGACGGCTTGAAATTCAGCGGAACCATATTCACCAACCTCACCCGCGACCACCTGGATTTTCACAAGACAGTGGATAACTACATAGCCGCGAAGAAGATGTTCTTCGACGGGCTACCCAAAGACGCGTTCGCGCTGATTAACGCCGATGACAAAGTGGGCAGCGTGATGGTGCAGAACACAGCCGCAAAGACATACACCTACTCACTGCGGACAATGGCCGACTTCCGCGGCAAGGTGATAGAGGAGCGGATTGACGGCACGAGCGTGGAGATAAACCGGCAGGAAGTGGAGGTTCTGTTCACCGGGCGATTCAACGTGTATAACCTGCTATCGGTGTATGGCGCTTCGGTTCTGCTGGGCTTTGACCCGGCCGAGGTGCTGGTGAAGACCAGCCTGCTGGTTCCCGTGAGCGGCCGTTTCCAGACATTCCGTTCACCGCTGGGCTACACCGCCGTGGTGGACTATGCCCACACCCCCGATGCGCTGGTGAACGTGCTGGACACGATACGCGACGTGGTGGGCGAGGGCAGGGTGATAACCGTGTGCGGCTGCGGCGGCAACCGCGACAAGGGCAAGCGCCCCATCATGGCCCACGAGGCCGTGACACGGAGTCACCAACTGATACTCACAAGCGACAATCCCCGCGACGAGGAACCCGAAGCAATCCTGCTTGATATGGAGAGCGGTCTGGAACGCGGGGAGATGAGCCGCGTGCTGAAGATAGCCGACCGTCGCGAGGCCATCCGCACAGCATGCCGGCTGGCGCAGAAAGGCGACGTGGTTCTGGTGGCAGGCAAGGGGCACGAGAACTATCAGGAAATCAAGGGAGTGAAATATCACTTCGACGACCGCGAAGTGCTTCAGGAAATATTCACGGAAGAAAAAGAATAAGTATAAAACAAATAAAAAGAGAGAAAGATTATGCTATACCATTTATTCCAGTACTTATCACAGTATAATGTGCCCGGAGCGCGTCTGTTCGACTACATCACGTTCCGCTCGGGATTCGCGCTGATATTGTCGCTATTTATCGCCATAGTGATAGGCCGTCGCATCATAGACCGCCTGCAACTGATGCAGGTGGGCGAAATAGTGCGCAATCTGGGTCTTGAAGGACAGATGGAGAAGAAAGGCACCCCCACAATGGGAGGAATAATCATAATCATTTCCATACTGGTGCCATGCCTGCTGCTGGGCAATCTCACCAACGTGTATATGCTGCTGATGATAGTGTCCACGATATGGTGCGGAGCCCTGGGCTTCGCCGACGACTACATCAAAGTGGCTCACCACGACAAGGAAGGCCTGAAAGGCAAGTTCAAGATTGTGGGCCAGGTGGGACTGGGTCTGATAGTGGGACTGACCATCTATCTGAGTCCGGCCATAGTGATGAGCGAATACAGCGAGCCAGTGCAGCGAGCCAGCACTACCGCAGTGGTCCAGAAGCAGACCGCCACTCCGGCCGTGAAATCCACGCAGACCACAATCCCGTTTGTGAAGAACAACAACTTTGACTACGCCTACCTCACCAAGTGGATGGGCAAGCACGCTCAGACCGGCGGCTGGATACTGTTCATACTGGTGACGATATTCGTGATTACCGCCGTGAGCAACGGCGCCAACCTCACCGACGGCCTTGACGGGCTGGCCACGGGGACCTCGGCCGTAATAGGCGTGGCACTTGCCATAATGTGCTATCTGGGCGGTAACGTAATCTACTCCACCTACCTGAATATCATGTATATACCAAACAGCGGAGAACTGGTGGTGTATGCCGCCGCGTTCATAGGAGCCACGATAGGATTCCTGTGGTATAACTCATATCCGGCGCAGGTGTTCATGGGCGATACCGGCAGCCTGTGTCTGGGCGGCATCATAGCCGTGTTTGCGATACTGATACGCAAGGAGTTGCTAATTCCAATCCTGTGTGCCATCTTCTTCGTGGAGGACCTGTCGGTGATGATACAGGTGGCCTACTTCAAGTACACCAAGAAGCGCTATGGCGAGGCTCGGCGCGTGTTCAAGATGACACCGCTCCACCACCACTACCAGATGGAAGGCGGAAAAGTGGACTCCATAATCAAGCGGCCGTTACATGCCATTCCGGAATCGAAGATAACGATGCGGTTCCTGATTGTGGCCATATTCCTGGCTGTAATCACATTTGTGACGCTTAAGATACGATAAGAGCGAAAGGACTATAAATCAACGAAAAACAAGAACAAAAGAAAAAGAGCGATGAAAAAGATAGCAGTTTTAGGCGGAGGCGAAAGTGGCGTGGGCGCGGCAGTGCTGGCCAAGGTTAAAGGCATGGAGGTGTGGCTGAGCGACATGGGCACAATAGCGCAAAAATACAAGGACACGCTCCAGGAGAACGGCATCGACTGGGAGGAGGGGCATCACACAGAGAGCAAGATACTGGATGCCGACGAGATAGTGAAAAGTCCGGGCATTCCCCTGACAGCACCCATAATAGTGAAGGCCCAGAGCAAGAACATCCCCATCATATCGGAGATAGAGTTCGCCGGCCGCTACACCGACGCCAAGATGGTGTGCATCACCGGAAGTAACGGCAAGACCACAACCACAATGCTCACCTACCACATCCTGAAAAACGCGGGAGTGAACGTGGGGCTGGCCGGCAACGTGGGCAAGAGTCTGGCCCTGCAGGTGGCCAAGGAGCATCACGACGTTTATGTGGTGGAACTTAGCAGTTTCCAACTGGACAACATGTATGAGTTCAAGGCAAACGTGGCCGTGCTCCTTAATATAACCCCCGACCACCTGGATCGCTACGACCACAAGATGGAGAACTATGCCGCCGCCAAGTTCAGGATAATGCGCAACCAGACCAAGGACGACGCGTTCATCTACTGGCAGGACGACCCCATAATAGCGGCACAACTGCGCCAAGTGGAGACCGAAGCACGCCTGTTCCCGTTCTCGGCACGCGAGACCCCCGAGAGCGCCGCCTTCATGCGCGACGGACGACTGGAATTCAACGTGGAAGGCGATTCGTGGGAAATCAGCGCAGACGAGTTGTCGCTACGTGGGCTTCACAACATCTACAACTCCATGGCCGCCGGTATCTCGGCTTCGTTGCTGGACATCCGCAAGGACGACATCCGCAAGTCGCTGATGGACTTTGAGGCAGTGGAGCACAGGCTGGAATACGTGAGGACATTACGCGGCGTTCGCTACATCAACGACTCCAAGGCCACCAACGTGAACTCCACCTGGTATGCCCTGGAAAGCATGAAGAGCAAGGTGGTTCTGGTGCTGGGCGGCAAGGACAAAGGTAACGACTACAGCGAAATAGAGGAATTTGTTCGCGACAAGGTGAAAGCCATAGTGTGCCTGGGCGTGGACAACCGCAAGCTCCACGACTTCTTCCGTGACAAGGTGGCAGTGATGGAGGATGCCGGCAGCATGGCCGAGTGCGTAGCCAAGTGCGAGGCACTGGCAAGCGAGGGCGACACGGTGCTTCTGTCGCCGTGCTGCGCCAGTTTCGACCTGTTCAAGTCGTATGAAGACCGCGGCAGTCAGTTCAAGCAGTGTGTTAACGAGTTAAAGTAAGAGGAATAAAGCCATGCCGGACAAGAAGACAAGATTAGAGGAAATGACCCGCAAGTACGGTGACCCGTGGATATGGGGCATCTACATAACGCTGGTGATACTGTCGATAGTGGAATCGTACAGTGCCGCGAGCCGCGAGGTGGCCAAGCTGGGCGTGTATATGCCCGCCATAAAGCAATGCACCTTCCTGGCTCTGGGCGGATTCTGCGTGTTTCTGCTCTATCGCGTGAACTATAACAACAAGATAATGATGGGTATGATTATCCATGCCCTGATGCTGGTGACTGTGGTGTGCCTTGTGTATGTGCTTCTGTTCGGAGAGATGATAAACGGAGCTCAGCGCGCCATAAACCTGCCCGGCTTCACGCTGCAACCGGCCGAGCTTGCCAAATTATCCATAGTGACAATGCTGGCATTCATCTACGCCCGTAACCAGACCAACATGGACGTGAGTTGGGCCGGCATATTCGCATCGGTAGTAGTGGTGGCGGTGTTCGCGGGGCTTCTGATACAGAGCGGACTGACTAATACGCTGCTGATAATGCTCATAAGCCTGTCTATGATGGTGATAGGCGGTACCAGCTGGCGAAAGATTGGGATTCTGGCACTGTTTTTCCTTCTGATTGTGGGTGTTGTGCTACTGATTAAGAGCCATAACGACAACAAGGAGCAAGTGCTGATGGAAGCGAGTGTGAACATTGAGGCAGAAGCCGACGACGATAACCAGCCCGTAATAGTGGAAGAAGAGACCAAACTCAGGTCTGGGACATGGAGCAACCGCCTGAAATCGTGGTCGGAGAGCGATAAACTGGTGTTCCAGAACATAACCAACAAGAACCAGCAGGAAATGTTTTCGCGCATAGCCCAGGCTCATGGAGGAATCTATGGAGTGGGGATAGGCAACTCCCGCGAGTGCGCGCGCCTTCCGCTGGCGTTTTCCGACTATATCTATTCCATCATAGTGGAAGAGACCGGATTCGCTGGCGGCATAATAGTGCTGATGCTGTACTTGTGCCTGATGGCCCGCGCTATAATAATAGTGCGAACACGCAGCCACCGCGCGTTGCCGAGCCTGCTGCTGATAGGCTTGGCGTTCATGATAGTGTTCCAGGCCCTGTTCCACATGGCCATCAACACGGGCGTGTTCCCGGTGTCGGGTCAGCCGTTGCCGCTGGTGTCGATGGGCGGTTCTTCAATAATAGTGATGAGTGTGGCATTCGGAATCATGCTTAGCGTGAGCCGCACGCTGGTAAATACAGATAACAATGCCAAGTCGAAGGCGGTTCTTGCCCAGGAGGAGAAGAGCGCCCGCGAGAAGGTGAAAATGTCGATGAAAGATGAGTGGAAATAAGAATTTTCTGGTGAGTGGCGGCGGAACAGGCGGCCACATATTCCCGGCGCTTTCGATAGCCAATGAGATAAAGCGCAGGATGCCCGATGCCAACATACTGTTTGTGGGAGCCGAGGGCCGAATGGAGATGGAAAAAGTGCCGGCGGCCGGCTACGAGATAAAAGGCTTGCCGATAACGGGATTTGACCGCAAGCGGCTGTGGCGCAACGTGAAAGTGCTGTACATGCTGTGGCAAAGCATGCGCAAGGCCCGTGCGATACTGGACGAATTCAAACCCTCGATAGCCATAGGGGTGGGCGGCTTTGCCAGCGGCCCCATGCTGAAGGCGGCGCAGAAGCGTGGCATACCCACGCTGCTGCAGGAGCAGAACTCATTCGCCGGAGTAACCAACAAACTGCTGGCCGAGAAGGCACAGTGCATCTGCGTGGCCTACGAAGGGATGGAAAAATTCTTCCCGGCCGGGAAGACAGTGCTCACCGGAAACCCTGTTAGGCGCAATCTGCTGGAATGTGACAAGACACAGCAGGAGGCCCGCGCACAACTGGGCCTTGCCCCCGACAAGAAGACAATTCTGATAGTGGGCGGCAGCCTAGGCGCAAGAACGGTGAACGAAAGCGTGATAGCCGGGCTGAAGCAAATAGCCGAAGACCCCGATGTGCAAGTGCTGTGGCAGAGCGGGAAATACTACGACGAACAGTGCCGCAAGGCACTTGAGGAGTCGGGGGCGAAAAACGTGCTTCAAACCGCATTTGTGGCGAACATGGATCTCGCCTACCGCGCAGCCGACCTGGTGGTGTCGAGAGCCGGCGCCAGTTCCATCTCGGAACTGCAGTTGCTGGGCAAACCGTCGATACTGGTACCGTCGCCCAACGTAGCCGAAGACCACCAGACCAAGAACGCCATGGCGCTTGTAAACAAGAAAGCCGCGCTTATGGTGCGCGACACCGAGGCGATGGAGAAACTGACGCCCAGTATGCTGAGCACCGTTAAAGATGAGTCACTGCTGGCGATACTGGCACAAAACGTAAAAGGCATGGCGCTGGCCGACAGTGCAGAGAAAATAGTGGATAAAGTGTTTGAAGTCATAGGATTAGAGAGCAATGAACAATCAGTTTGACACATTATATTTCGTGGGAGGAGGAGGAATAGGCATGGCCGCGCTGGAGCGCTATTTCCTGGCTAAAGGGAAGCGCATAGCGGCTTATGACCGCGTGAGCACCGAACTCACACGCATGCTTGAGGACGAGGGTGTGGAATTCTTCTACGACGACAACCCCGACCATGTTCCGGCATACTGCCTGGACAAGGAGCGCACGCTGGTGGTCTATACCGCCGCCATGCCACAGGACCACAAACTGCTGGTTTTCTTCAGGGAAAAAAGATTTGAGGTGGTGAAGCGCGCCAAACTGCTGGGTATCGTCACCGAGCACAGCAAGGGTCTATGCTTTGCCGGCACCCACGGAAAGACCACCACATCGAGCATGACAGCGCACATCCTGCAAGTGGCAGGAGTGGGCAGCAATGCCTTTCTGGGCGGAGAACTGCGCAACTACAACAGCAACTTCCTGCTGAGCGACACTAGTCCGTTCTCAGTGATAGAAGCCGATGAGTTCGACCGTTCGTTCCACACACTAAGCCCCTACATCGCGCTGATAACCTCGACCGATGCCGACCACCTGGACATCTACGGCAATTACGAGAACTACTTGGAGGGATTCGCGCACTTCACCGAACTAATCAAGCCCGGCGGTATGCTAGTGATGCACACGGGGCTGGATCTAAAACCACGCGTGGAGAAGAGCGTGAAGATTTACACCTACTCGCGCGAAGAAGGCGACTTCCATGCCGCAAACATCCGCAAGGGTAACGGAGAGATAATATTTGACTTTGTGAGTCCGCAGGGCACTATTCACGACATTAACCTGGGCGTGCCGGTGGACATCAACATAGAGAACGCTGTGGCGGCGATGGCCGTGTGCACGCTGGCCGGAATCCGAGGTGATGCCATGCGCGAAGCCATGCGCACGTTCATGGGTGCCAAGCGCCGCTTTGAGTTCTGGCTGAAAGAGCCCCTGCCCGGCGGGAAAGTGGTGATAGACGACTACGCTCACCACCCGCAGGAGATAAAGGCCAGCATAAAGAGCGTGCGCGAACTGTACGAAGGGCACAAGGTGACGGTGATATTCCAGCCGCACCTCTACACCCGCACCCGCGATTTCGCCGATGAATTCGCCGATGCGCTGTCGGAGGCCGACGAACTGATACTGCTACCCATCTATCCCGCCCGCGAACTACCCATAGAGGGGGTGAGTTCGGAACTGCTTCTGGAACGAGCCAAGTGTGCCACAAAAACACTTTGTAACAAAGAATATTTGCTAAATTCATTGCATTTGTTTAATTTTGAGGTGCTTTTAGTGCTTGGGGCCGGTGACGTGATAGACTTGCTGCCCCAGATATGCGAGGAAGTGAAGAAACAGGCACGATGAGCAAGACGATGCTAAATATTATCCGGACGCTGATACTTGTGGTGCTGGCAGGGCTACTGGCAGGGGGCATTTTATGGGCCCGCTGGCGGGCTAACGCCGACTTGTGCAGCGACGTGGTGGTGGAGATTATGAACCGAGAGAGTTCCACCTTCGTCACTCCCGACAGCATAAAGTCTGAGCTCAAACGCCTCAACATAAATCTGGTGGGGCGCAAGATGAGCGACATCAACACGCATGAACTGGAGAGCAAATTGTCTGAATCGGCCTACTTTGATAAAGTGGAGTGCATTAAAGGCCAAGGCGCAAAAGGGCAAGTGATACAGATACGGGCCAAGCAGATAGTGCCTGTGATGCGAGTATTCGACGGTGGCACGTCGTACTACGTGAGCCGCACGGGTAAGCGAATGGTTGCCATAAACCGCTACCATGCCGACGTTCCAGTGGTGCAAGGCCACTTCTACAAGACGTTCACGCCGCTGAAGATGCTACCGCTGATTGACTACGTGGAGCGCGACTCGCTGCTGAAGTCGCTGGTGAGCATGTACACGTTCAGAGATTCGAACAACGTGATGATAGTGCCCACTATAAGCGGGCACATAGTGAATCTGGGCGACGTGAACAACTATGAGAACAAGTTCAAGAAACTGCTTCTGTTCTACCGCAAAGTGATGCCGGAGAAAGGCTGGATGACTTACGACACCATCAGCGTGAAGTGGAACTACCAGGTGGTGGCCACCAAGCGCACCAAGGCGGTGAAAGAGGTGATGGAATGGAGCGAGGAATATGACGAGCCGGAACCCGACATGGACTTGCTGCGCGAAGACGGAGCGGAGACCGACACGGTGAAGCACAACTAACGAAATTAAAGAACATATAACCAAATAAACACGATGAGTAACAAACAATTTGTAGTAGCTATAGAGATAGGCAGCTCCAAGATAGTGGGTGCTGTAGCTGAAAAGACTCCGACCGGAGTGCTGAACGTGCGCAATCTGGAGCGTGAAGACGTGAAGAACTGCGTGCGTTACGGATGTGTACAAAACATCACCACCACCCACGCATGCGTAAGCCGGATAATTACCCGACTGTCATCGGGTGTGGATGGCGAGATTAAGAGTGTGTTTGTGGGTGTAGGCGGGCGTTCGGTCCACTCAGTGATGAACGAGGTGAACCGTCCGCTGAATCCGGCACAGCCGGTTACCGCCGATGACGTTAAGCGCGCTGAGAGCGCTGCCGGCGAAGCCATAATAAGCGGCTATGAGACTGTGGACGTGGAGCCCCGTTCATACGCGATAGACAAGCAAGTGGTTACCGAGGCCCCGGTGGGTTACACAGGTTCACAAATCAACGTGAAAGTGAACCTGATAGTGGCTAAGACCGCTCTGAAGCTCAACCTGGAGCGAGCCATCAAAGATAACAACAACGTGGTGGTGCGCAAGTATGTGGTTACTCCGCTGGCCATGGGCAAGCAGATACTGACCACCGCCGAGCGCACACTGGGCTGCATGCTGGTGGACATAGGAGCCGAGACCACTACCGTGGCCATCTTCAAGTCCGACTCACTCTACTACTTGGCAACGTTGCCCATAGGCAGCCGCAACATATCGCTGGATATAGCGAAGGGGCTGAGCGTGCTGGAAGAGGATGCCGAGCGAGTGAAGAAGACGCTCAACAATCCGCTGGATATGAGTGCCGAGAGCGTGGTGATAGACGGAATAAACAGCAATGAGGCCGTTCAGTATATTTCGGCCCGCGTGGGAGAACTCGTGGCTAACATAGTGAAACAGATAAACGACTCGGGGCTCACTGCCCAGGATGTGAAGAGCATAGTTCTGGTGGGCGGCGGCGCACAGATGAACGGCTTGGCACACACACTGGAAGAAGCGTCGAAGGTGAAGGTGCGTCTGGGCGAACAGCCCCAGAGCATCAACTTCCTGAACCACAGCCACAACCGCTCCGAATACATAGAACTATTCTCAATCATAGCCACCGGAGCCGACCTGCTGGGCGACAGTGAAAGTTGCATAGAGCAAGAGACATTCAACGAGGCCGGCAACTTCAACTGGGGAGAGAGCGAACCAGAGACAAAGCCCACGGAAGAATCGAACCCCGAACCGGCACCGAAACCCGAGCCAAAAAGCAGTTCATGGGTAAGGAAATTGAAAGACTCAATCAACAATCTGTTGTCGGAAAACGACAGTGACCAATAAAAAGAATTGAGGTGTGCTCTATAAATTAATAAAAGTAACGATGTGTTCTTGGCTGATTTTGTTTCCTATCGGCATCCGCTGCGCAAAAGTCTTGCAGCGTAGCCCGCTACGCCGCTGCACCTTTAACCTCGCATCTGCTTGATATAAATTCAAAATCATCGCAAGTTAATTTATAGAAGACACCTTGAAAGTTAGTGAATTAATGACTATCTTTGCAGGAAAATGGAACAAGAGCGCAAAAACGAAAATAAAATGATGGATAATAATCCCGAAATAACTACGAATCCCGGATTCACCGAGGAAAATGATACGCCCAAAATCATAAAGGTAGTGGGCGTGGGCGGTGGCGGCAACAACGCTGTTGGTCACATGTATAACCAAAATATAGAGGGAGTGTCGTTTGTGGTTATAAATACCGACAATCAGGCGCTGAAGAACTCACCTGTTCACAACCGACTTCTGATAGGTCCGGAGATACTCAGGGGGCTGGGTGCGGGAAATGACCCTGAAAAAGCACGTCAGGCCGCAGAGGAAAGCGCAGAGGAAATCAACAATCTGTTCGATGACGCCACCAAAATGGTGTTTATCACCGCCGGAATGGGTGGCGGCACAGGCACCGGAGCCGGTCCTGTGGTTTCCCGCATAGCGCGCGAGCGCGATTTGCTCACGGTGGGAATCGTAACCATACCGTTCCTGTTTGAGGGCCAGAAGAAGATAATCAAGGCTCTGGAAGGAGCCAAGAAGATGCGAGAGTTTGTGGATGCCCTGCTGATAATCAACAACGAGCGCCTGACCGACATCTATCCCGACCTGTCGATAGACGACGCGTTCGAGAAGTCGGACGACACCCTGTCGGTGGCCGCCCGAAGCATCTCGGAACTTATCACCAAGAACGGAAAGATTAACCTGGACTTCAACGATGTGAACACCACCCTGAAAAACGGAGGTGTGGCCATTATCAGTTCGGGCTACGGAGAGGGAGAGCACCGCGTGACCAAGGCAATAGAGAACGCTCTGGAGTCGCCTCTGCTGAAGAACCGCGACATCAGCATGTCGAAACGCATACTGTTCAATTTCTATTATAACCCCAACGCCAGCAATCCGTTCAAGATGAAGGAGATAGACGAGGTGAAGGAGTTTATGGCCCAGTTCGGCAGCGAAGTGGATACCATCTGGGGCACCACCAAGGACGAGACACTGGACGACCGCATCAAGATTACGGTGCTGGCAGCCGGATTTGAGATGTCGCTTGAGAATGACGAGCGCCCCAGCAACGAAGTGGCGAGCCAGAAGCGGCGCGAGCCTGAGCACAAGCCCGAAAAAGTGTCGGAAG
>FLNZ01002575.1_pt1 | contig 15661 bp, 12 predicted proteins | sample 1140391 | NCBI WGS metagenome assembly FLNZ01 (sample SAMEA3878171, study PRJEB12797) | bioreactor metagenome | biome: Moose rumen | place: Sweden | collected 2011-10
GGCTCTCCACCACAGCATTGGCACGCGTCCTTTTCTGCGAGTGCCCCACCAACGACACATGGGCCCGCGACCATGGAGGCATCACCCTGACGGACGAGGATGGCGGAGGTGTGGTGCTTGATTTCCGTTTCAACGGATGGGGCGACAAATTTCCCGCCTCCCTTGACAATCAGATTACCCGTGTGATGACCTCCCGTGGTCTTTTCCGTCTCCCGATGGAGTCTCACGATGATTTCGTGCTTGAAGGAGGGTCGATAGAGAGCAATGGCGAGGGCACCATTCTCACCACGAGCACCTGCTTGTTAGCTCCTCACCGCAACCAGCCTCTGACCCGCCATGAGATTGAGGCACAACTCCTTCATCGGCTTCATGCCCAGCGAGTCATCTGGTTGGATCACGGCTCTCTTATCGGCGACGACACCGACGGCCACATCGACACCATCGTCCGCTTCGCCCCCTGCGACACACTGTTGTATGTCGGCTGTGACGATGAATGCGACGAGCAATATGCGGATTTTCAGGCCTTAGGGCAACAACTCCGTTCGCTGCGCACCCCCGACGGCCATCCATACCGTCTGCTTCGCCTGCCTATGCCCCGCCCTGTCGTCGTGGATGGCGAGCGTCTCCCTGCCACCTACGCCAACTTCGTCATCCTCAATGGCGCCGTACTGGTACCCACCTACGACCAGCCCGCGCTTGATGCGGAAGCCCTTGAGACGATCTCCCTGGCATTTCCCGGACTCGACGTGATCGGCATCGATGCCCGTGTGGTGGTATGGCAGCATGGTTCTCTCCACTGCCTCACCATGCAATATCCCCGTGGCACAATAAAAACATAACATATCTCATGAAAGAACTACGAATCGGACTGCTTCAACAGCGTAAGACAACACATCAGGAGGACAATCTCCGCCGCATGGAGGAAGCCATCAGCCAATTGGCCTCGAAAGGCGCCCAACTCATTGTGCTGCAAGAGCTCCACAACACGCCCTATTTCTGCCAAGTGGAGAATGTGGACAATTTTGACCTTGCCGAACCCATTCCGGGTCCTTCCACCCGTTTTTTCGGCGAACTGGCTCATCGTCTGAATGTTGTCATCGTCACCTCTCTCTTTGAGCGTCGCGCTCCCGGTCTCTACCACAACACCGCAGTGGTGCTGGAGCATGACGGCAGCATCGCAGGCACCTATCGCAAGATGCATATCCCCGACGACCCTGCTTACTATGAGAAATTTTATTTCACCCCCGGCGATTTGGGGTTCCATCCCATCAACACCAGTGTGGGACGCTTAGGTGTCATGGTCTGCTGGGACCAATGGTATCCCGAGGCTGCCCGTCTGATGGCATTACGCGGTGCCGACCTGCTCATCTACCCCACCGCCATCGGCTATGAGAGCAGCGACACCCCCACGGAGCAACAGCGTCAGCGTGAGGCATGGACAACAGTCCAACGTGGTCATGCCGTTGCCAACGGGCTGCCAGTGGTGACTGTCAACCGCGTGGGACACGAGCCCGACCCCTCGGGGCAGACCAACGGCATACAATTCTGGGGAAGCAGTTTTGTCGCAGGACCACAGGGAGAGCTGCTCTACCGCGGCAGTGAGAACGAAGAAGAGGCTGCCGTGGTCGGCATCGACATCTCACATAGCGAACAGGTTCGCCGCTGGTGGCCTTTCCTGCGCGACCGCCGCATCGACGAATATGGCGACATCATCAAAAGATATGGAGTATAGAATTGGCTTTTTCGTGATAACGGTGTGACGTGATGACGAAATAACGTGATGTTGAAATAATGAACTGTTGGGCCAAAAGAGAAATGTCAGTCATCGATGTCCTTTTCCGGCCTTGCTCTCCATGCCATGACACCAAAGATGATAAGAGCAGACACCAATATGAGCGTAAAGAATTTACGGAATCCAAGATAGTCCTGCATAGCCCCCGTCAACATTCCCGACACCATCAGGATCATTGCCACGAGCGATACACAAGCATAAAAGCGCTTCTTACTATTGTTTCCAGCCTGGCAGAAATCCAGCATATACTCCAACAATGCCGCCATGCCGAATCCACACAACAGCTGTCCACCTCCCACACAAAGGTTGATGACAGACAAGCTGGAAGGCATCTTGAATGCCAGATATACATAGACGAAACAGGGAATCACCACAGCCGCCGCCATCGGCCACTGACATCGCCGGAGCCCTTTGGCATGGATGGTTTTGATGCCGATGACCAGTCCGATGACAAAGGCCATCATCCCCACGGTGAAGAGCACAAACGCCACCTCCTGCGGACTCAATGCCAGTCCGCCGGCATTTGCCTGACTGAATACAAACAGAGGAACTCCCCACACCAAGAAAGCCTGAGCCAAAGCATAGAGTATCACCACACCCGTCATCTGCCAGGTGAGAGATATGCGCATCAGCGATTTCAACTGTATCTTTCTCATTTCCAGCGTCTTTCTCTCACCGACATCCTGTATCACCGTATTGACGGGCAAGGTCAAGAGCAAGAGAGCCATCGCTGTCACCACGATGGCCGCAGAGACTTTGAACGCCGCTGACCATGCAGAACCCAACTCATATACTCCCACGACCTCCACATTGCCGATAGCCAGCACTTCCATATTGCCAGCCACCATCACCATCATTCCACCGGCAAACATCACGGCGATGCCATAGGCACCGGCAGCCATCTCGATATTTTGGCATCTGCTGCCACTCAACTCGCTGAAACAGATCTCATCCGCAGCCACACCATGTACCGCCCATGCCAGGGAAGCCACCGACAGCCACAGCCATACGCTCCATTCCCATGACGCTGCCGACACATTCTGCGCCACCTCCATCATCGCCACGGCAAAGACCACCTCGGTGCCGATGACCCATCTCTTCACCCTGCCCGCCCGACGTATAAACCATGCATACATCGGCCTTACCACGACTGGAAAGAAGAGCACCGCCACCATCAGGCTTGCCATGGTGTCTGTGGTGCCCATCCGCTTGTATGCCAGCATACTCGCCATCATGACCGACACGTACATCACACCTCGTGTGAAGCACAGCACATTATTCCATAGCCATTTCGGCCATACGAAGCGCTCACGTTTAGGAGAAGACGCTGTTTCTGACATCCTGCTCAAATTTAGTTATTTGATTTCTTACCAAACTCAGGATCTATCTTAATAAATGCCGACACGACAAATGTCACGACACACAATACCATGACAATGATGAAGAATGAGCTGTAGCCCACTTTGTCCTTCAGCCATCCCGCTATCATGCCCGGCAGCATCAGTCCGAGATACGTGATACCTGTACATATAGCATAATGAGAGGTCTTGAACTCCCCCTTGCTGTAAAACAACATATACAGCGTGAGGGCCGTGAATCCCAGCCCATATCCAAATTGCTCAATGAACAGGCATCCGCTGACAACAAAAATATTGCTTGTCATTTCAAGGCTGAGCCACACATAGACGATGTCAGGCAGTGAGATAGCACATACCATCGGCCACAACCATTTTTTCATGCCATCGCGCGCGGCAAGCATTCCACCAAGGATTCCTCCCAATGTCAGACCGATCATGCCCACCGTGCCACTGGCAATGCCATAGTCCACTAACGACAATCCCAGTCCGCCCTCTTCATGGGGTCTTAGCAAGAACGTCTTGGTCATGGTGTTCAACATCGCCTCCGGCAGTCTGTAAAACAGGAAAAAGAGCATCGCAAAAACGGTGAATTTCACAGGCATCTTGGTGAAGAAAGTCACAAACATGTCTTTGATGCCTTTCGTCACCTCAGCGACGGAAGATTTGCGGGGCTGGTCCGCATCCGTTTTCGGCATCACAAATCCATGAAGCAGCCAGAGCGCTATCAACAAAGCGGCGAGTCCGAAAAACACGAGACTCCACGCAAAGGCTTTTGCCAAGCCCAGAGACATGGTCAGCACCCCTGCGACAGGCACCAGCACGCCATTGCCAAGAATCACCGCCAAACGGTAAAAGGTGTTCCTGATACCCACATACCATGCCTGTTGGTGATCATCAAGAGCCAGCATATAGTAACCGTCAGCAGCGATGTCATGTGTGGCACTTGTAAATGCCATGAGAAAGAAAAAGAACATCGTGCCCTGGAACCACCATGATGTGTTCAATGTGAAAGCCACACCCGCCAATGCCGATCCGAGCAGCACCTGCATGGCCAGCACCCACCATCTTTTGGTTTTATATAGATCCACAAAGGGACTCCATAGAGGTTTTATGACCCATGGCAATCCGAGCCATGCCGTATAAAGGCCTATTTCCGTGTCGGTCATCCCCAATTGCATATACATGACAGCGGCCACGGCGGTCACCAACACATTGGGCAATCCCTCTGCCAGATACAGTGTCGGCACCCATGCCCATGGTGTCACTTTATTTGGATTATTCATTTTCTCTTGTCTTTCTCTTTCTTTTTTCTTTTATCAATACATTCTCTCTATCTCTGCCCCTTGGTAATAGTGGAGGAGGATGTCGTCATATCGACAACCCCTCTCCCCCATCACGGCAGCGCCAATCTGACATAGTCCTACGCCATGTCCCCATCCCGCGCCGGTGAGAATGAATTTCCGGGGCAGCTCATGGTCTTTTCCCTCCGTGTCGACGACGAAAGCGGAACTGAGCAGATGTGTCTCACTGAGGACGCGCCGTATCTCAAGTTCCTTGCCGATGGTCATCGTATGCTTGGTACCCTCAATGCGCAGTTTGGAGATTCTGCCGCTTCTTCCCCGTTCCACAGGGACGAGGTCACGGATTTCCCCGAAGTCGATCTCCATTTTGCGGGAGATAAGCTCCGAGATTTGTTCCTGTGTATATTCCACGCGCCATCTGTAGAAATCTGTGGTCTCGTTGTCATAATCATTGAGCACCTGTGCGAGCACCCCCCTGTCCTGCGTATTGCAGTAGGCGTCAGGCGACGTGCGGATCCATTTCACGGCATTTTTCTCTGTGGTCAGGTCTGGCAGCAGTGTGATGGTACTGTCAGCCACCGCCGCCAAATAGGGTTTGCGTATGTTTTCCCAGCAATACTGGAATTCCTCCGTCGCACCGCCGCAACATTTGCTGAAACGGGCGTCGCAAATCTCGTTCTCATAGGTAAGCACCTGTCCGATGGTGGTTTTCAGGGCCTCCACCACCTTGGCGTTGGTGGCATGTGTGACACCCTGATAGCGCTGGCAATGGTCATCGGCACAAACATCAAAGATGGTGTGGTCCTCACGGTCATACCATTTGATGATCTCGTCGTCTTTCTTGACGAAGGAGAAGAATCCCCCTGTCTCCCCACTCATTTTCTTACGTTTTTCCATCTGAGCGAGGAGCCAGCTCCTGGAGATGACGGCATGCGCCTTCAAGAGTTCCACGGAAGCGTTGGCATTCATCTCACTGGAGATGACACTTGCCAGATACTGTTCCACGGGGAGACAATTGATGGCATAGATCTTGTCGGCCTCGACCACCAGTCTGAGCATCCCCAGGAACGTCTGTTGCTGACGTCTCTCCCAATGGAATCCCACCCCGATGGTGACATCGTTCAAGGTAAAAGAGGCGTCTGCACTCCGTGGCATGAAAGCCAGTTCGCGGTATTCATTGCCATTCCATACGATGCTTCCCTCCACGATTTCCACCATTTGTTTTCCGACGATGGTCTCCCCTTTTGCCACATAGGGTTTGTTGAGCGAGAATTCCAGTCTGCTGCCGCTGACGATACCCACCGACACCTCCGGCTCCTTCCCTTTAGCCATGGGTTTTGCCTTGGCGGTGTTGTCCACAGTCAGCGCCTCGGTCACACGCTGCATATCCTTGTCCGTGATGGTCACCTCCTTGAGTATCTTGATCGCCTTGTCGGCAGTAATGGCTTCGAAGTCCTCCTTCCTCGGAGTGATGATCAGTCCCGCCATGTCGAGTGCGCCCGGACTGACGACCATTCTGCTGTCATCTTTTGCTGTATAGCATTGGGGGCGGTGGCGTCTTCGTGGCATGACCACAATGTTGTAATCATCGCCTTGTCTCCATGCCACGATATTCATCATGGGTTCCTCGTTTTTCTCACTCTGTGTATCCTCCACTTTCTCACGCAGAGCGACATACAGTTTTTTGAACAGCAGTCCGCCATTTTCCTTGTTACGGCTGCGGATGGCAAAGGCATGGCAGGGATAGTCGCCGATGACATAAAGCCCATTGTTCTCATTGATGGTGACCACGGGCTTCAGGCTTCTCACAAGCCTTGACCAGTCTTTGATCAGCGGCAACATCTCACCGTTTCCAGCCTGCAAATGCTGATGGTCGGGTGCCGACGCTCCGCATCTGGGTCCATTGTAGAACACCATCAGCGCGGGATAGGAGGCCAGCAGGCGATAGCACTCATGAAGCAAGTCGTTGATCTGCTGCGGCTGATGTTTTCTCGATGGTATGGTGAAATGTGTGCCCAGGATGGGGAATGGATTCACCAGGATATCGAGTTTGTTGTCAAAAGGTTTTACAATCTGCTCCTCCGGCCTGTTCTTCTCGCACAGGAAGCACGGTCTCTCCGCGATGGTCTTTGCGTCCATCTTTGCCCCTGTAGAGACGATTCTTGCGGGGTTCCACTGTGCTGTAAGCTCCATCGTCACGGTGTCCGAGGGCAATGTTCTTGTCTGCACGCCATGCAGTTCCCTGTATCTTTTCCTTGCCTCAGGCCATCGCTCCATCTGGCGGTTGAAGAATCTCTCCAGCGAGTCGTTTTCCACGTCATTGTCCTTTGGAGGTTGCTGCCGTGCCATGATTTCCAGCGTCCTCAATCTGTCCTTATAGAGGTTGTTGGCATTCACGCGCTCAATGCTCAGTGCCGCGTCGCTGTTTCCTCCCCACCGTCTGCAGAGATACAGTTCATTATACAGTCTTCCGATGCGATAGGAGCGGCTGAACGCCAGTCCGAGTGCATAGTCCTCTCCATAACTGGTGTTGGGGAATTGTATCTGTCGGACAAGGGGTGTAAAGAAAGCTCTTGGTGCCCCCAACCCATTGATACGCAGTGCGTTGTTGCATCCGTTGTCATCCGTCCACTCCCGATGGTCTATCAGTCCTGGAGGCAGCGTGTTGAGGTCGAAGTCGCACATACGGTATGCGCCTATCACCATAGCGGCCTGCTGTCTGTAGAAGGCATCGACGATCTGCTGCAACGTCGTTGGCGAGGAATAGAGGTCGTCGCTGTCGAGCTGTACTGCAAAGCGGCCACAGCGGTCATCATTCACCGCCACATTCCAGCATCCTCCGATTCCGAGGTCATTGCGCGGGGGGATGACATGCACCAGCCGCAGGTCGTCGTAGGCCTCCAGCAGTTCGGTGGTTCCGTCTGTGGAATGGTTGTCCACCACGATGACGTTGTATTTGAATGACGTTTTTTGTCCAAGTGCCGAGTCCACGGCGTCGCGGATGGTTTTGCTGCGGTTGTACACCGGTATCACCACGGAGGCCTCATAATAGAACTCCTGCTCGTCAAACTCTATCTTCCGATATTTCCTGACATCCACGAGTGCTCCGATTTCATCCAGGTGGTGGGTCGCCACATGTTCCATTTCCACCTGCACCTCACGATTGCGCGGGTTCACATAGTCAAACTGTTTCTCCCCGCTCGCCCTCAGGTCCAGTTCCTGCTCGGTGTACAGGAACTCATTGAGATGCAGTATCTTACCTTTCCTGCTCAGGAAAAGTCGTAAGTCGTAGAGTCCGGCGTATTGGTAATCCTGTAGTCTGTCCTGTCTGCAGAAAGCCTTCACCGCATCGGTTCGAAGCAACAGCAGCGACCCGAAATCGAAATCGTCTCGCACACTGCCCAACTGATAGTCGATCACGGGATGTCTCACCAGTTGTCCGTCCTCCCACGAATAGTGGTCGGCATAGACCATGTCAGCCGCGGCATCCTCCGCCACCCTCAACAGTCTGTCGGTGGCATAGAGTCCCATCGTCACCGTTGTCGATTTTGTCAGCAACAAGATAAATTCTGCCGTGGCATTGTCAGCAAGCATGAGGATGGTGGCCGTGGACTGCAAGCGGTCGGTCTCCAGCACGACACAGTCGGAGGGACAATTCTCCACATTGGCACCTTTTCCCACCAGCAGGTAGATGTTGCGTATGGTTTTGTCCTTTCTCAGCTGTCCTACCGTAGGCTCCACCTGCGCTATGTCCTCACAGGGAATAAAGCAGTCAATTATAGCTCGCATAAGCATCCTTTTTAAACTTATTTATGGGAATCAACAGCCCCCACCTTCAACACAAGCCAAGCCGCTATCCGCCTTATGCTGACTGTCAAGTCTTCATCCATGATGTAGCGGTCCCGACATGTGTGTCGTTTTTCAAAAACAAGTGCAAACTTACTGAAAAAAAACGAGAAACACAAGATTTTTTCTTACCTTTGCATTATCAAATGGATTATCCTGACAGAAAGATGACGAAAAGCCCTCTCAAACCATTACTTGGCATGACACGCGACGAGTTGAGAAACGCCGTCGTCGAGATGGGCATGTCGGCATTCACCGGCAATCAGATAGCCGACTGGCTCTATCACCGTCATGTCGTCTCCATCGACGAGATGACCAATCTCTCAAAAGCCAACCGTTCCCGTCTGTCAGAAATCTATACGGTAGGCGCCATGCCCCCTGTCGATTGTCAGCGGTCGAAGGACGGTACGGTGAAATACCTCTTCCCCACCCTCTCCGGCAAGACAGTGGAGACGGTCTATATCCCCGATGGCGACCGTGCCACCCTCTGTGTGTCGTCACAGGTGGGCTGCAAGATGAACTGTCTTTTCTGCCAGACAGGCAAACAGGGTTTTGAGGGACAGCTCACCGTCACCGACATACTCAACCAGGTCTATGCGCTGCCAGAGCGCGACGCCCTGACCAACATGGTCTTCATGGGACAGGGAGAGCCGATGGACAATCTCGATGCCGTGCTCCGTGCCACGGAGATTCTCACCGCGCCATGGGCGTACGCCTGGAGTCCGCGCCGCATCACCGTCAGCAGTGTCGGTATCAGGAGCAAACTACGTCGTTTTCTCGATGAGAGCGAATGCCATGTGGCTATCAGCCTTCACTCTCCGTTCCATGAGCAGCGCGGGCAACTGATGCCTGCCGAGCGGGCAATGCCCGTCAGCGAGGTGGTCGAACTGCTTCGGAAATATGATTTCTCCCACCAGCGCCGCCTGTCGTTCGAGTATATCGTCTTCGGCGGTGTCAACGACAGCATGGCCCATGCCCGTGAATTGACACGTCTGCTCCGTGGCCTTGACTGTCGCATCAATTTGATCCGCTTTCACCAGATACCGGGCATCGACCTGCATGGATGCGGCGAGGAACGGATGCAATCCTTCCGCGACTACCTCACCTCACACGGCATTTTCACGACGATACGTGCCAGTCGCGGCGAGGACATCTACGCCGCCTGTGGCTTGCTCAATACCGCCCACAAATCGGCACACACCTGATACACCTTATTATATAGAGGTAAGCGCAGAGAGAGCGCCACTCCCCTCTCCTGTCTCACTTCTCACATCTTACTTCTAATAAATCATTGAAAAAAGAATTATATATATATTATGGAAGAGAAAAAAATACGAGTAGCCATCACACACGGCGACACCAACGGAATCGGTTACGAGACCATCTTCAAGACCTTTGCCGACACAGGAATCCTTGAGTTGTGCATTCCCATCATATACGGCTCACCCAAAATTGCCTCCTACCATCGCAAGAGCCTTGGCATACAAGCCAATTTCACCATCATCAACAAAGCTGAGGATGCCCAGGACAACAAGGTGAACATGCTCGCCACTTTCGACGAGGAGGTCAAGGTGGACATGGGTGTCGCCACCAACCAGTCGGCTTTTGCCGCCCGTAGCGCACTGAGGCGCGCCATCAATGATTTCAGCCATGGCCTCTTTGACGTATTAGTGACAGCCCCCGTCAATCCCGATGAGAGTATGGACGAGAAGTCACCCTCCGTCAGCCAACTTCAAGTCCTCGAGAACAGTGTCACCGCAGCCGGCAAGGCCCTCACCATCTATGTCAACGAAGGTTTCCGCATAGCCTCCGCCACTGGCGACGCTCCCCTTGGCGAATCCCTCCAGGCATTGAGTCAGGATCTTATCGTGGAGCGCGCCAAGACCTTCATCGCGTCGCTGCGCCGTGACTTCCGCCTGTCCAATCCCCGCCTCGCCCTGCTTCAGGTCAACCCCAAACCTGCCAAGGAGGAGGATACGATACTCAAGCCCTCCATCGAGGCCCTTCACGAGACAGGTGTCGGTGTCTTCGGGCCCTACGCCTCCGACGAGTATTTCAGTCAGGGTCTTTACAATGATTTTGACGGCACCCTCGCCATCTACTACGACCAGGCCATGACCCCCTTCCGCCTTCTCTCTCAGGAGAACAGCATCAGTCTGGTCACTGGGTTGCCCATCATTGCCACAGCCCCCTTCAGCGGTCCGCGTTTTGACATTGCCGGCAAAGGTGTCGCCGATGAGAACGGCCTTCGTCAAGCCATCTATTTGGCCATCGACACCCACCGCAACCGTATCAGCTACGACGAGCCTCTGGCCAACCCGCTCAAGAAACTCTTCCACGAGAAACGCGATGAAAGTGAGAAGATACGTTTCTCCATCCCCAAGAAGCACGAACAGGTACAATGAAAAAGAAGTATCAGAACGGTTTTTTGATCTTCGGTCTGGTGATCCTCGCCATCATGGTGATGCAGCTGGACTTCAAGGAGGTGTGGACAGGCATCTGCCATGCCGGCTATTGGTTTTTTGCCGTCATCGCCCTATGGCTTTTCCTCTATATCTTCAATACCACCACGTGGTATATCATCATCCGCAGCGGACTGACGAAAGAAGAGGCCAGGCGTGTGAATTTCTGGTGGCTATACAAAATCACCGTGTCGGGCTTTGCCCTCAACTATGCCACTCCTGGAGGCCTGATGGGCGGCGAGCCCTATCGCATCATGGCACTCAGTCCGAAGACAGGCACAGAGCGGGCGTCATCATCGGTCATTCTCTTCGCCATGACCCACATCTTCAGCCATTTTTGGTTCTGGCTCATCTCGATCATCCTCTACATCGTGTATCATGTGCTCATGGTCGAGGGTCACCCGCTGAGTGCCGGAATGGCCCTGCTGTTGACAGCAGCCACCTGTTTCTGTCTGCTTGGCATCTGGTTTTTCATCGTGGGTTATCGCAAAGGACTTGCCGTGCGCGCCATGCGCCTGCTGGGCCATATTCCATTTGTGAAAAACTGGGCCAGACGGTTTATTGAGCGCCATAGCGAACAACTTGACAAGATAGACCACCAGATTGCCGAGCTGAACGGCCAGAACCCGAAGCGCTTTTTCTGTGCAGTACTTTCTGAATTGTCCTGTCGCATCTGCTCAGCCCTTGAAATCTATTTTGTACTCCGCGTCATCAATCCTACAGCCAATTACATCGACTGCATCCTCATTCTTGCCTTTACGTCGCTGTTTGCCAACCTGCTCTTCTTCATACCACTCCAACTGGGTGGTCGCGAGGGAGGCTTTCTCCTGTCCGCCAAAGGCCTGGCACTCACGGCGAGCGACGGTGTGTTCGTGGCACTGATTATCCGCCTGCGCGAACTGGTATGGACAGCCATCGGACTGGCGCTCATCAAATTAGAGAAGAAGCAAGAGCCGGATACACCAGACCACACCCCCTCCTGACAACTCCCCATGAAGGTGTTCTCTATTCATACTGAATGATTTGCAAGCATCCCCTCCATAGGAAAGACGCAAGGAATGCCGATACAGCGTGGAAAGCTAAAATATTCTGCCAAAATTGCAGCTTTTCAGATAAAAATATGTAATTTTGTCACCCAATGAAAACGAACGAACTGCAAAGCATCAAAAATCGCTATAACATCGTGGGCAACTGCGATGCGCTCAACCGTGCCATCGACATTGCCCTGCAAGTGGCGCGCACCGACCTCTCAGTGCTCATCGTCGGTGAGAGTGGTGTAGGCAAAGAGATCATTCCACGTATGATCCACGACCATTCCACCCGGCGCAGCCAGAACTATTTCGCCATCAACTGTGGCTCCATCCCCGAGGGAACGATCGACAGCGAACTCTTCGGACATGAGAAAGGAGCATTCACCGATGCCATCAGCGAGAGCAAAGGATATTTCGGCATTGCCGACAAAGGCACCATCTTCCTCGACGAGGTGGGAGAGCTGCCCCTTGCCACCCAGGCCCGCCTGCTCCGTGTGCTTGAGACAGGCGAATATATCCGTGTGGGGGGACAGAAAATCATGAAGACCGATGTCCGCGTGGTGGCAGCCACCAATGTCAACATCCGCAAGGCCATCAGCGAGGGGCGCTTCCGTGAAGACCTCTACTATCGTCTCAACACCATCCCCATCCAGATGCCTCCTCTTCGCGACCGTGGCAACGACATCCTGCTCCTCTTCCGTTTGTTTGCCATGCAGATTGCCGAGAAATACCGGCTGCCCCGCATCACACTCGACGAGGCTGCCCGGCAGAAGATGCTCAAATACAAATGGCCTGGCAACGTGCGCCAACTGAAGAACATCACCGAACAGATGTCTGTGCTCAGCGAGAAACGGGAAATCGACCTGGATACCGTCAGCCGGTTCATCCCCGACGACGACACCTCCACCCTCCCCGCCCCCATCGCCACCTCTACCGGCAGCCATTCCTACGAGAAAGAGCGCGAGGCTCTCTTCAAAGTGCTCTTCGACCTCCGTCAGAACGTCACCGACCTGCGCCGTGAGCTCAACGGTCTTCGCAAGCAGATCGACGAGAGCAACAGCATCAACGCGCAAGGTCAGGCTCTCAGCTCACAATATGTCAACAATCTCGAGCCGGCACACCCCGACCGCCTTGAGGCTGTTCCCGTGGCTGAGGATGCCGTGGCAGAGGAGATCTCCGACACCGACCTCGAATTAGAGAGTCTCAACCTCAACGACCAGGAGCGGCGCAACATCATCAAAGCCCTGGAGCGCAACCATGGCAACCGTAAGAAGACTGCCCAGGAACTGGGTATCTCCGACCGCACACTATATCGTAAAATCAATCTCTATGGCCTGGCAAAAAATTAAGACACCATTGGTCATGACGGCACTTTTTTTGCTTGTCACAGCATGTAGTGTCACCTATAGCTTCAATGGCGCAAGCATTGACTACAGCAAGACCAAGACCATCACCATTGCCGACTTCCCCATCCGTTCCAGCTATGTGTGGGGACCGATGCAGAACATCTTCAACAACGAGCTGAAGGATGTCTTTGCCAACCATACCCGTCTCACCCAGGTGAAACGCAACGGAGACCTGAAGATTGAAGGTGAGATCACACAATACAGTCAGCGCAACAAGAGTGTGTCCAGCGAAGGCTATTCCGCACAAACAGAATTGTCGATGACCGTCAACGTGAGATTCACCAACAACATCAACCACAACGAAGACTTCGAGAAACAATTCACCTCCACCTCCTCCTACGAGACCACCCAGTCGCTCAATTCTGTGCAGGAAGAGCTGGTCACTCAGATGGTGAAGGACATTACAGACCAAATATTCAATGCCACCGTGGCCAACTGGTAAACCTCACGACATGGACCTGACATACCTCATCAAGCATCCCGAGGCGATGAACAAGGAGACGCTCTACGACCTCCGTTCACTCACTGCCCGCTATCCATACTATCAGACAGCCCGCCTGCTGATGCTTCAAAACCTATACCTGCTGCACGAGTCCTCTTTCGATGATGAATTGCGGCGGGCTGCCATCTACATCACCGACCGCAAAGTGCTCTTCAATCTTGTGGAAGCCTCACACTATCGTCTGCGCTCCGACAACAGGCGTCAGGATGCCGCCAGCACCGCCGAGGGCGACCGCACCATCTCGCTGATAGACCAATTCCTGAACAGTGTCCCCGAACAGCAAGCGCCACCAAAGGGAAAAGGCCGGCGACCCACCGCGGCAGATGCCACCATCGACTATGCCGCATACCTGCTTGAGCAGGATGGAGACAAAGAGGAGGCTGCAGCCACCCCTGAGATGAGGGGCCAGAACCTGATCGACGATTTCATCAAGAGTGATGAAAAACGCATACAACTGCAAGAAGAGCCGGAATATGTGCCGCAATTGTCGGATGAAAGTGGGAAAACGGGCGATGAAGGCTATTTTACCGAGACATTGGCACGTATTTACATCAAACAAGGGCGATATTCCAAGGCTTTGGAAATTATTAAGCGGATAAATTTGAATTATCCAAAAAAAAGTGTTTACTTTGCAGACCAAATTCGATTTTTGGAGAAATTGATAAAAAATACAGACAAGAAAAAGCAGGAAAATCAACAATAAACAATAAGAAAAATGTATACATTATTTGTAATCCTTATCGTCATTGCATCATTATTGATGATTGGCATCGTACTCATTCAAGAATCCAAAGGCGGCGGTCTTTCATCCAATTTCGCCTCCTCCAATCAGGTATTAGGTGTTCGCAAGACCACAGACTTCATCGAGAAAGCCACATGGGGACTTGCCATCGCTATGGTTGTGCTGAGTGTGCTGTGCGCTGCTGTGAAGCCACAGAGCCAGGCAGCTCAGAGTGTCGTCGAGACCGAGCAATCTGCACCTGCCGCCCAGAAGCCAGCCTTCCCCGTCGCTCCCACCCAGAATGCTGAGGGTGGCGCTCCCGCCGGTGACGCAAAGGCTCCCGCCGGTGATGCTCAGGCACCTGCCACTACAAATGAGTAAAGACGGATTCCACAGCAAAGAAGCTGTTGAATCACCGCATGGTGATAAAAAACGACATGAAAATTTGGTGATTTAAAATAAATCGCTTACCTTTGCAACCGCTTTTCGACAAAAGCGGCAGCATGGTGCCCGTAGTTCAGTTGGTTAGAGCGTCAGATTGTGGTTCTGAATGTCGGGGGTTCGAGTCCCCCCGGGCACACGAGACAAGTGATTGGGAGTTCATTCTCAATCACTTGTTTTTTGTCACGAAAACAGAGCCCCCGGTTTTCGGTATTCCAATGGTAACTTTAGGAGGTGCGGCACACTTCTATCTACCCCCCAAAAAGCGTTTGCCATCTCTGTATGATTTTGCGGGAGATGTTCATGGGTTTGGGGGCGAGATGCCCTTGATGGTGTGCGATGAAATCATCCACGGCATCAAGGATACGGGCGCAGTTGTGCCCATCCCGATACGCCTCATGGTAAGCTGTGAGGCGGTCGATGGCGTCCATCACGTCCTTGGGACGGGTGAGCGCGCGTTCAAGCGCCTCTGCCACTTGGCCGGTTTCCGTCACATTGATCAGATGACCTCCAGGTTGTGAGTTGCGATAGGTCACCACAGGTTTTTGCAACATCATATACTCCAAAATCATGCTCGAAGAGTCGCAGAGCATGGTGTCTGTGGCCAACATATCATCGACGGAGACCGATGGTTTGAATGTGATATTCTCATGATTTTCCGCCAACCGATGATAACGCTCTAATAATTGCGGGTCATCCAGCTTGGGATGAAGTGTCAGCAGCCAGTCCCAGTCTTTTTCCTCCACCAATTTCCCTATCACCTCGGGCATGATGAAAGCCGATGTGAGATGTTTTGAGAAT
>FLNZ01003263.1_pt1 | contig 15576 bp, 16 predicted proteins | sample 1140391 | NCBI WGS metagenome assembly FLNZ01 (sample SAMEA3878171, study PRJEB12797) | bioreactor metagenome | biome: Moose rumen | place: Sweden | collected 2011-10
ATTTTTGGCGAAATTTCTGGAACAAGAATCAAAAAGTCAACGCTTCCTTATGTCGTTTCTATCTTATGTCCTATCCACTCATGTCATTTTAAGAGATTTCTATTATCATCGTTCTCCAGCACACGCATCTGATTGATGGCAATCTGATTGAGCCGCACAAGGCGGTCGCCCTGCGGCATTCCCTCATCAATGAGAACTGCATTGATGTTCTCCATATTTGCCAGTCAGATGAGTTCGTTGATGGAAGCATAGTCACGGATATTCCCTTTCAACTCAGGATGGGATTCGCGCCATTGCTTGGCCGTCTGTCCAAACATCGCCACATTGAGCACGTCCGCTTCCTCTGCATAGATGATGCTGGCCTGTGCCGCCGTCACTTCTTCCGGGATAAGGTTCTGCTTGATAGCATCCGTATGAATGCGGTAGTTAATCTTCGACAGTTCACGTTTCGCCGTCCACCCAAGTTGCTTCTGCTCCTCGTCTTTCAGCCGTTGGAACTCACGTATCAGATAGACCTTGAACTCAGGGCTTATCCACATGGCAAACTCAAAGGCTATGTCTTTGTGGGCGTATGTGCCGCCATAACGTCCAGCCTTCGAGATGATTCCTATGGCATTGGTTTTCTCCGTCCACTCTTTAGCACTGAGACGGAAACGGTTCAGTCCTGCCTGAGATTTAATTATGTCGAATTCGGCACAATTAAAATTCGGATTCATCAACCGCTCCCATATTCCAAGGAACTCTACGGTATTGCGGTTACTTGCAAAAGTCTAAAACACTTCCACATGGATTCTACACCAAAGAGAGAGAGTAGAGATAGACCACCACGGCGGGAATGGCCAGAAGTGAGGAGTCGAAACGGTCGAGCATGCCTCCATGACCAGGCAGGATGTTGCCGCTGTCCTTGATGCCCAACTGACGCTTCAAGAGACTTTCCACCAAATCGCCCCAAGTGCCAAAGACCACTGCCACAAGGGCAAAGCCCAACCACTGAGGAAGAGTCAGGCTCTTATCGAAATGCCACACCACACAAGCTGCTGCCAGACTTACTAAAGCACCGCCGATACTTCCCTCCCACGACTTCTTGGGCGATATGCGTTCAAAGAGTCGATGCTTGCCCAAGAGCGAACCGAAGCAGTAGGCTCCCGTGTCGCTTGTCCATAGGAAAATGAACACGGAAAGGGGGAATATCCAACGATAATGTAATTCGTAGGGATGGGCAGGGTCGGTCATGAATCCCAATACAGGCAGCAAGGCGAAAGGCAATGCTACATACATCTGGCTCATCATCGTGTATGCCCAATTGTTAATAGGGCTCTCGCGCTGGAGATAAAGTTCACTGATAAGCAAGTAAACAATACTGATGAGATAGGGGATGAACACCGCCAGGGTGGGAGTCCAACCGCTGAGGAAACCAAAGAATGCCAAAAACAGGTAAGCACCTGCCACGCTGCATATCATGGCATTGACCTCTACATCCTCGCGCTCTGAAACAATAGTGCAAAATTCATAGACACTGAGAGTGGCGATAACGGCAAAGAGCAGTCCCATGGTTAAGGGGTCGTAAACGATACCGCCTATCATGACGACCAGGAAAACGATGCCAGTCAGGGTGCGAATGATGAGATTATGCTTCATGGTCTTTAAGGTCTTTAGGGTCTTTAGGGTCTTTAGAGTCTTTAGAGACACTAAGGTCTTTTTTTTCATCCTCGTCCATTTCTTCGATAATCTCGTCGGCACGGCTTGTCCAGGGACGAGGACCGAAAATCTTCTCCACATCCTCGGCAAAGATGACTTCGTTTTCCACCAGCAACTGTGCCAGTTGGGCATGACCTTCTTGTTTCTCACGAAGGAGGTTCTTGGCACGTTCATATTGTTCACCAACCATCTTTTGCACCTCTTGGTCAATCAGTTGCGCTGTTTCTTCGGAATAAGGACGCTGGAACTGATATTCCTCATTGTTGTAATAGCAGAGATTCGGCAGGCGGTCACTCATGCCCATGTAGGCAATCATGCCGTAAGCCTGCTTGGTCACGCGTTCCAGGTCGTTCATGGCACCACTGGAGATGTGTCCCGTAAAGAGTTCTTCAGCCGCACGGCCGCCTAACAAGGCACACATCTCATCCAGCATCTGTTCCTTGGTTGTTATCTGTCGTTCCTCGGGCAAATACCATGCGGCACCCAAAGCACGACCACGCGGCACAATAGTTACCTTCACCAGCGGGTTGGCATATTGCAGGTTCCATGAAATAGTGGCATGTCCAGCCTCGTGCAGGGCAATGGTGCGCTTCTCCTCCACGGTAAGCACCTTGGTCTTCTTCTCCAAACCGCCGATAATGCGATCTACGGCAGCAAGGAAATCGTCCTTGGTAACGGTCTTCTTGTCGTGGCGGGCTGCAATCAGAGCCGCCTCGTTACAAACATTGGCAATATCTGCACCTGAGAATCCAGGGGTTTGACGAGCCAGGAAATCAATATCTAAGTCCTCATCCACCTTCAGTGGGCGCAAATGTACCTTGAAGATAGCCTTGCGTTCGTTAACATCGGGCAGGTCCACATGTATCTGTCGATCGAATCTTCCTGCCCTGAGCAGTGCCTTGTCCAAGATGTCCGCACGGTTGGTGGCTGCCAAAATGATGACGCCGCTGTTAGTGCCAAAGCCGTCCATCTCGGTCAACAATTGGTTGAGTGTGCTCTCGCGTTCATCGTTTCCTCCCATCATGGCATTGCGGGAACGCGCGCGCCCTACGGCATCAATCTCGTCAATGAAAATGATGCACGGACTTGCTTCCTTGGCCTGACGGAAAAGGTCGCGCACACGACTGGCTCCGACACCTACAAACATCTCCACGAAATCGCTTCCCGACATAGAAAAGAAGGGAACATCAGCCTCACCAGCCACGGCTTTTGCCAACAGGGTCTTGCCCGTCCCCGGAGGTCCTACGAGCAGTGCGCCCTTGGGTATCTTACCGCCCAGTTCTGTATATTTCTTTGGATTCTTCAGGAATTCCACGATTTCCTGCACTTCCTGCTTGGCACCTGCCTGACCAGCCACATCGGCAAAGGTAACCTTCGACTTTTCGTCCACCTCCACACGCTGGGCGCGGCTCCGACCCACGTTGAAGATGTTCATGCCACCCGACATGCCACCTCCACCGCCCATGCGGTTCATAATGAAGAACCAGAAAAAGATGAGCAAAAGGAAGGGACCAAAGTTTATGAGGATGTGCCACAAGGTACTGTCCTGCTCGCGGTATTTCAGTTCACCCGTAAAGTGCTGGGCATTTTGCTGTTCGTTGAGGTACTCCTCCAGTTTCTCCAGAGAACCATAGCGAACGGTCACATACGGTTCCTGTCCTTTCTGACTATTCTTGTAGTTGCGGAACACATCGCGTATATGTTCGCCACGGACAAACATATTCAGTTGTCCGTTGTCCTTGTTAACTTCAATACGCGAGGCATATCCCTTTTCAACATATTGCTGAAATTCAGAATATGTGGCGGCCTTCGACATGCCGCCCTCTGTACTGCCTTCGCTGTTCAGGAACAACCACCCCAAAGCAATGGCGATAATGATGTAAAACCACGACAAACTAAACCGTGGACCTTTTTTCTTGTCTTGTGTATTCTTTTGTGATGTGTTATTTGCCATTACAATTATTCTTTCTTTTGTGTATCCTACACTTGTTTTCGTCAACTGATACCTGCCATCAATCCACAGGTGGCAATTCCATTATCTCCGCATCTGCCCACAAATGCTCAAGGTCATAGAATTCACGCGTCTCAGGCAAGAATACATGAACGATTACATCCGTATAGTCCATAGCCACCCACATCGCATGGCGCTGTCCATCGATAGCCGTTGGTTTCTGTCCAATGCCCTTTCGTACAGTTTCTTCAATACTATCCGTAATGGCTTGCACCTGAGTTGGTGATCCACCCGTGCAGACGACAAAAGCCCTGCACACCGTGTCCTCAATATTTGAGAGATCCACTACCTTGATGTCGCGTCCTTTTTTTTCTTCAATGCCTTCTACAATTTTCTCTATCAGCAATTTTGTGCTATCCATATTAATATGTCGGGGTTACAATATATTCTGGTGTGCAAAGTTACAAATAAGCATGGAAAAATGCAAATAAATCGTAAATAGTTAATCAAATTCAACACCCAACAGACTGCAAGCAAGCGCAGTCTCAAACCCGCGTCCGGCAAGAAACCGAAGCAGTTTCCCGTTACGCTCATAGTTGGAACGGGCTTTAATGGATGGGAGTTTCTGGCGAATGAGAGTCCGCAGGATATCAGTATATTCGTCCTCTGGCAATGCCGAAAGGGCTGCATTGCGGTGTGCTTCTGAAACACCCAGTGAACGTAACATCTGAGATATTTTCAGACGTCCCCAATGGTTATAGCGTAATTTGTCGAGTGCATAAGCACGACAGAAACGCTCCTCGTCGATATATCTTTCCTTGATGAGATAGTCTATAATGCGTTGACTGGCGGCGTCTGTTTGCCCCCACCCAGAGAGTTTTTGCAATATTTCACTGATACAACATTCACGTTGACTGCACAAAGCGGCTGCCCGTCCGAGCGCTTCCTCTTCATTCAATATTTTCGATGGATTCAGTCTGTTTTGCATTTTTGTAACATTTAATCATCAATATGTATAGGTCTGCCGTAAACAAAGCGAGGCTGTCCAAAGGAATCTTCCAGCACGTCGGCATGTAAACCACTGATTTCTTCGATGAGTCCAGCGATTTTTGCGCCAAATCGTTGATTGATTTCCAACCAAATGGTTCCCCCTTTGGCAAGATTGGTTCGTGCATACTCTACTATAGACATGTAGTAAAGTAACGGGGTGTCATCGGGAACAAACAGTGCGCTCCGTGGTTCAAAGTCAAGAACATTACGTTCCATATCGTTTTGCTCGCTCTCGCAGACATAGGGAGGATTGGAAACTATGAGGTCCCACTGGCGACCATCATTGGGCGGCACTAACATGTCAGCCTTCTCAAGTGTGACATGAGCATGGGGGTAAAGTGAGACATTGCGTTGCGCCACAGCCAGTGCGGCATCGCTGTTGTCCCAAGCCGTGACCTCGGCATCGGGCAATGCAAGAGACAAAGAAAGGGCGATGCACCCCGTCCCCGTCCCCATGTCAAGAATACGCAACGGGGATTTCTTGTTTGTTGCTGCCAGTGTGCCGAGTATCCTTTGTACCATCTCCTGTGTTTCGGGACGTGGTATCAACGCACCTGGTGCCACAAAAAACCGGTGACCGCAGAAGACAGTATGGCCCAAAATGTACTGAATGGGCTCGTGATGAATAAGGCGAAGCGTGATTTCTTGTACTTTTTCGAGGTCATCTGCCGACAATTGATTATCTTTGCCGAGCAGAATATCGCTCTGCGTGAGTCCAAAGCGTTCCTCGCACAACCACCTGGCAAGGGCGCGGGCTTCACCCTCGGGATAAACCTGACGCAGATTGCGCACTATTTGCTGATAGGTTTTCATGCTGCAAAGGTAATATAAAAAAGTGAAAAGCGAAAAGTGAAAAGTGAAAAGTTATTTCAAAGTGACTGAGCAACAGGAAACAGACGAGAAGTATATGCGGCGCTGCTTACAGTTGGCACAGCGTGGAAGGGTGGGGGCAGCCCCGAACCCTATGGTAGGTGCCGTGGTAGTTTGTGATGGGCGCATCATCGGTGAGGGATATCACCGACGCTGCGGTGAAGCACATGCCGAAGTAAACGCCATAGCAAATGTACGGGAACCTAAACTTCTGCAACACAGCACACTCTATGTCAGTCTGGAGCCATGCGCTCACTATGGGAAGACCCCCCCCTGTGCCCAACTCATTATAGATAAACACATCCCCACTGTGGTCGTGGGCTGTCGCGACCCATTTGCTCAAGTTGACGGAAGAGGTATAGAGATGCTTGAAAGAGCTGGCGTGGAGGTACGCGAAGGTGTCTTGGAACAGGAATGTCTGTGGCTCAACCGTTGCTTCATAACCTTTCACACCCACCATCGACCTTACATCACACTCAAATGGGCACAAAGCAAAGATGGGTATATCGACCACTTGCGACATGACGACCAAACGCCGCCCGCAAAGTTTTCCACGCCTATGACACAAATGCTTGTCCACAAAATGAGGGCGGAAAACCAAGCCATACTCGTGGGACGACGTACTTGGGAACTTGACCATCCCAGCCTTACGGTCAGACACTGGGCAGGATCAGACCCACTCCCTATCGTATTAAGCCGCCAATCCATCCTAATAGGTGCTGAGACTATCGCTCCGCAAGGAAATACATTGTCTGTGCTTTTGGACGAATTGTACCAACGTGGCATCCAATCACTTTTGGTAGAAGGCGGTACAAGGACACTGCAAAGTTTTATTGATGCAGGACTATGGGATGAAATGCGCGTAGAGATTTCTCCTACAGAACTGGGCTATGGGGTGGCAGCCCCCGCCCTGCCCTGCAAGAAAGTGAAAAGTGAAGATATTGAAGGGAATTGCCTGAATTATTTCATAAAAAACATTAAAACGGGCTAAATATACCCCAAAAAACCTAACAAAACTTAATTATGTGCAATAATCGGGCGTGAAGTTTCGTCATACGAAAAAAAAGGTGTACTTTTGTGGGCTAATTTTAACGCGCATGTCCCTACGCATGAAAAAAGAATATATTTATCCCTTGCTGGCAATCCTTATGTTGCCTGCCTTTTTGACCTCATGTATCAAAGACGATGATGACACTACAGAGTTGTCTGAACGTTGTTATATTTCTGCCTTCTCTCTGGGTACGCTAAAGCGTAGCATGTATGCCAAGACCTCGGCAGGCATGGACAGCATTTATACCACAACCTATTCGGGAACAGCATTCCCCTTAACCATAAACCAGCGCAACGATACCATTGAGAACTACGACTCCCTTTTGGTGCGCACGCAACTCAACAAGGTCATAGTAAGTGTTACCTTCGAGGGGGTGCTGGTTTGGCGCAAGGCCAATCCCACCAATGAGGAAGAAGAGGAATGGACCTCCTATGACAGCAAGGACTCACTGGATTTGACCGAGCCTCTGCACTTCCGTGTCTATTCAGAGTCGGGGAACTCCAGCCGCACCTATACACTGAAAGTGAATGTCCACCAACAAAACGGGGATAGTACCACCTGGGATAATCTGGGTGCCGCCGCCGTGCTTGCCGAGATGAGCGAACGCCGTGTGGCCGTTGTAGAGAAAACGCTGACGGTTGTAGGGCTGAACAGCAGTGATGAGCTGATTTGCGCTCAACATCCAAATACCTTAAGTGGCGAATGGATCTTGAATAGTACATCGGGTGCTGATGGTGCACGCCCTTCCACCCTGCAACAGCAAGGTACGAAACTATTGATGAGCACCAACGAGGGCAGCATTATAGAAAGCAGTAACGGCATTGACTGGGAAACTGCTTCATACCCCACCCACTCGGGACTAACCTTGGTGGCTGCCAGTCCTGACAGATTATACGCACTATGTGATGGGGTGCTCGTTAGCAGCAATGGCGATGATTGGATCGAAGAACGATTAGATGACGAAGCCACCTATCTGCCCACAGACAATCTGAATGGCGTATTCTATGTCTCGAAGAATGGTATGCGCCGCCTGTTCCTAATCGGGCAGAGCAATCCCGATGACACGGAAGCTGCCGTTTGGTGTAAAACATGGGCAGACCAAGAAACGGAAGCCCAATGGATGTTTTATGCCCCCAACCAGACCGATCAGTATCGTTGCCCCATGCTGAAAAACCTTACCATAGTGGCGTACGACGATGGTTTGCAGGCTTTGGGCGGCACATTAAGCAGCATACTGCACAGTGCCGATAATGGTATTACCTGGAAAACCTACGACGACAATGACATGCTCGTAGATGAAAACTTGCAAAAAGTTGCCCAAAAGGCACAACGACTGACCGCTGCCGTTGACGGCGAGCATTTCCTGTGGATTGTGCTTGATGACCAAGTATGGCGTGGGCGCATCAACAGGCTAAGTTTTGAGAAATGAAGGTGAGGAGTGAGGAGATTAGGTATCATATTACTGGCAATGCTTGTGACCTTCACAGGAAGGGCTCAAGAGGATGAAGAATACCAGATGGAAATGGGTTTGGCATTAGGTCCTGACTTCTATATGGGCGATACCAATAAAACGCCTTTCCGCCATACGAGTGCCATGGGGGGAGTCATCGTGCGTAAGATTTTCAATCCGCGCATGGTCATCAAAGGTGACCTGGCCATAGGACACCTGACTGGTAACACGAAGGGGTACTACATTCCCGAAGACGCATCCAGTCAGACACCTGAGGGGGGGGTGCCTGTGAGCTTTAAGTTCAAGCGGAATGTCGTGGATTTGGGTGCGCAGTTTGAATTTAACTTCTGGGGCTATAGCATGGGCGAAGCCTACAAAGGCAATAGCCGTATCACCCCCTATGCCGTGGCTGGAGCAGGTCTGACGTTGGTAACAGGCGGTGGCGGTGGCACAAAGGTGGCACTGAACTGCCCAGTGGGTCTGGGCGTAAAATATAAAGTGGCCCCACGCGTAAACTTGGGTATGGAATGGACCTTCCGCTTTACCACAAGCGATGCCCTGGATACGGCGAAAGGATGGAGACAACTCTCCCACCCCTATGCCATCCAGAGTTCAGGTCTGAAGAACAAGGACTGCTACTCGTTCCTGATGTTTTACATCACCTACGACATGTTGCCCAAGTGCAAGGCCTGCCATAACAACGACTAAAGGCTAAGGGCTAAAGATTAAAGAGCAAAGAAAAACAAGATATGACACTACTTGATCAAATAGACAAAGAGCGCGTTCCTGCGCATGTGGCTATCATCATGGACGGCAACGGACGCTGGGCAAAGCAGCGCGGACTTCCTCGTACAGCCGGGCACGCAGAAGGCGTGGAAACCGTGAAGAAGATTACTACCGAAGCCACACGCTTGGGCATCAAGTACCTGACGCTCTACACCTTCTCTACAGAGAACTGGAATCGCCCCATGCCAGAGATTGAAGCGTTGATGGGACTCATCCTCGACCATCTGGAGGAGGAAATCTTCATGAAGAACAATGTCCGCTTCCGCGCACTGGGTGGCTTGGAACTGCTTCCCCCTCGCGTTCAGAAACGCCTGCATGAATGTATGGAACGTACCGCTGGCAATACTAAAATGACGATGAATGTCATGCTTAGTTATTCGTCACGCTGGGAACTGACCGAAGCCATGCAGCAAATGGCACGCGAAGTGAAGGCAGGTACACTGCAACCCGAGGAAATTACGGAAGATTTCATCTCGTCGCGCCTGCTCACCAACTTCATGCCCGATCCCGACCTGCTCATTCGCACGGGAGGGGAGTTGCGCATCAGCAACTATCTGCTTTGGCAGTCGGCATATTCGGAGTTCTACTTCACTGAAACCTATTGGCCTGACTTCAATGAAGAATGTCTGCAACAGGCAATCATCGATTACCAACGTCGCCAACGCCGTTACGGGAAAACTGGTGAACAAGTGGAAGAGGAAGAAAAGAAGTAAATCAGATTAGGGATTAGGGATTTGTCCTATTGCCGCATTGTGAACTAAAATAATGAATCGAAAATATATAACTCTGTTACTGCTACTTTGTACCGCACTGCCCTTGGCGGCACAAAGTACGTACAAAGACACCGACCCCGTTGTGGACTATGGGCGCACTCCCCGAGAGTACATCCTTGGCGGACTGTCTGTAAGTGGCGTGCAAAACTACGACGACTATCTGCTCATCGGGCTCTCTGGACTGCAAGTCGGCCAGAAGATTACCATACCCGGCGACCAAGTGACCAAAGCACTTCGTCGCTATTGGCGCAATGGACTTTTCAGCAATGTTTCCATCCGTGTCGATAGTATTGTTCAGGACTCAGCCTATCTGCACATCCTGCTTGCCCAGCGCCCTCGCATCTCTGAAATCAACTACACAGGTGTGAAAAAGAGCGAGCGCGAAGACTTGGAAAAGAAACTGGGCCTCATGAAAGAGGGGCAGATGACACCAAACACCATTGACCGAGCCAAGATATTGGGTAAAAAATATTTTGACGAAAAAGGCTTCAAGAATGCGGAAATCAACATCACTCAGCGAGATGATGCCTCCAAGCCTGATCACGTCATCGTAGATGTGGCCATAGACAAGAAAGACAAAGTGAAGGTAAACCACATATACCTCGCTGGTAACGACAATCTGGCAGAAAAGAAAATCAAGGGTACTATCATCTCTAAGGGTGTCTTGAAATCCATTCACGAGCGCCACAATATGGGCAGTTGGTTCCACTCAAAGAAATTTGTGGAAAAGAAATACAAAGAGGCAAAAGACAATTTGCTTGACAAATACGCCCAACTGGGTTACCGCGATGCTTTTCTGGTTAGCGACAGTGTGGTGCCCCATGACGACAAGAGTGTTGACATCTATCTCAATATTGACGAGGGGCAGAAATACTACATCCGCAACATCGAATGGGTTGGTAATACCATTTACAACACTAACGACCTGGATTTGTTGCTCGGCATGAAGCGGGGCGATGTCTATGACCAGAAACTTCTGCACGACCGACTCTCGAGCGACGACGATGCCGTCGGCAACCTCTACTATAACAATGGTTATGTGTTCTATCAGCTCGATCCCGTAGAAACCAACATTGTCGGGGATAGCGTGGATTTGGAAATGCGCATTTTCGAAGGTACGCAGGCTCACATCAGCCACATGCGCATTATCGGCAACGACCGCGTGTATGAGAACGTCGTGCGCCGCGAACTCCGCAACAAGCCCGGCGACCTCTTCTCGAAGGAGGCTATGGAACGCTCCTACCGTGAGATTGCCTCCATGGGATTCTTCGACCCCGAAAACATCGACCCGAAGGTGGAACCCAACTATGAGAACGGCACCGTGGATATGGCATGGGGGCTGACCTCGAAGTCAAACGACCAGATTGAGTTCTCGCTCGGTTACGGGCAGACGGGTGTCATAGGTAAGATTGGGCTGAAATTCTCAAACTTCTGCATTGCCAACCTCTTTAACAAGAACGGACTCCGTCGTGGTGTCATGCCACAAGGAAACGGCGAAACGTTCAGCATCAGCGGACAAACCAACGGACGCTACTATCAAGCCTACAGCGTATCGTACATGAATCCTTGGTTCGGAGGCAAGCGTCCAAGTTCGTTCTCCATCAGCGCCTTCTTCTCGAAACAGACTGACATCAGCGACAACTATTACAACAAAGCGTCGCTCAGCAACCTTTACAATAACTATCTCTATGGCGGTTATGGGGGCTATGGCTACAGTGGCTACAACAATTACTATGAGAACTACTATGACCCCGATAAGTTCGTGAAGATTATGGGAGTGTCGGCAGGCTGGGGTAAACGCCTCTCGTGGCCCGATGACTTCTTCCAGTTTATGGCAGAACTGGCCTACACCCGCTATATGCTGAAAGACTGGGAATACTTCATCGTTTCCAATGGCAACTGTAATTCACTCGCCTTGAACCTGACCCTGTCGCGTACCTCCACCGACAACAGTATCTTCCCACGTCGAGGCAGCGAATTCCTGCTCAGTGTGTCGGCAACGCCTCCCATCAGTCTGATGGAAAACAAAGACTATGAGCATTTGGCCACCAACCCCTATTCATCGACTTTCCGCCGCGAACAGCAGGAGAAGTATCGCTGGATAGAATACCACAAATGGAAGTTCAAGTCACGCACCTTCGTGCCGCTGACCAAGGGACAGAAGTGTCTGGTGCTGATGGCCCGTGTGGAATTTGGTATTCTTGGCCACTACAACAAATACAAGAAGAGCCCGTTTGAAACATTCTATGTCGGTGGCGACGGAACCTCGGGATATAGTTCCACCTATGCCACCGAAACCATAGGTTTGCGTGGTTACGAAAACGGATCGCTCACCAGCCGCGCATACGGCTATGCATACGACCGCTTCACCGTAGAACTGCGCTACCCGCTGATGCTGGGCAACTCTGCCAACATCTATGCGCTAAGCTTCCTCGAAGGCGGTAATGCATGGTCTGATGTCAAAAAGATTAACCCCTTCGACATGAAACGCAGCGCAGGATTCGGTGTGCGCATCATACTGCCCATGGTGGGTCTGCTTGGCATCGACTGGGCATACGGTTTCGACAAAGTGATGAATCAAAGCGGAGCATGGGAGAAAGGTGGTAGCCAGTTCCACTTCATACTGGGACAAGAGTTCTAAAGATTGAAGATTGAAGATTGAAAATTGAAAATTAAGAATTAAAAGACTGAAAATACTATGAAACGATTTATGATTATGCTGTTGGTGGCACTGGGTGCCACAGCAGCCAACGCACAGAAGTTTGCCCTTGTGGACATGGAGTACATCCTGAAAAACATTCCTGCCTACGAACGTGCCAACGAGCAACTCAATCAGGTTTCGAAGAAGTGGCAGGCAGAAGTAGATGCCTTGCAAACCGAGGCTCAGACCCTCTACAAGAACTATCAGAACGAAGCCGTATTTCTCAGCGAGGAGCAAAAGACCAAGCAGGAAGAAGCCATCGTGGCCAAAGAAAAGGAAGCTTCGGAACTGAAGAAGAAGTACTTCGGTCCCGACGGCGAACTCTTCAAGAAGCGCGAAAGCCTGATGACACCCATTCAGGACGAAATCTACAATGCCGTCAAGGACATCTCCGAGCAGAAGGGCTATTCGCTCATCCTCGACCGCGCCTCCGATGCCGGCATCATCTTTGCCTCGCCTAAGATTGACATCTCCAACGAAGTGCTGACTAAGTTGGGCTATAATTAAGCCCTAAATACCGAAATGTCGAAAAATAATTAACTCAAGTTTCGCAAGTAATGGAAGTTAAAGAAGTTAAAGAAGTTAAAGACGATAGTTTTGCAAGGTATTTTCCTTATGAAAGTAACCACAGAGCTATGGTATCGTCCTTTAACTTCCGTGGCCAAAGGCCACATAACTTCTTTAACTTCTTTAACTCCCAAAGCAAGCGGAGCTTGCGAAAGTCGAATAATTAATCAAAATAAAAAAACTATGAAAAAGATTTTAGTAATGATTCTGATGATGGCTCCCATGAGCCTCTTTGCACAAAAGTTTGCCCACTTCAACATGGCCAATGTACTGCCCGAAATGGAAGAGTATAAAACCGCCAGCGCCGAGGTGCAGAAACTCGCTACACAGTATCAGGAAGAACTGGACCGCCTACAGAAGGAATTGCAGACTAAGGCAGAAGAATTCCAGAAGTTGAGTGAAGAAGGACAAACTGCACAGGCCATCCTGCAGAACAAGGCCAACGACCTGCAAAAGATGGAACAAAGCATCCAGGACTTCTATCAGGCAAGCCAGCAGGATATGCAAAAACAACAGTCGGAGAAAATGGAAAGCATCCAGACTAAGGTAATGGCAGCCATCAAGAAGATTGGCGAAGCCGGCAACTACATCTACATCTTTGACATTTCCAGCGGAGCCGCTTCCTTCATCAACGAGGCACTGAGCACCGATGTCACCGCACAGGTGCGCACCGAACTGGGCATAAAGTAAAATTGAAAATTGTTATGAAAAGAGTTATCATACTTGTCCTCATCGCCCTGTTCCTTCCCTTAAAGGGGAGGTTAGGAGGGCTCTTTGCCCAGATACGTCTGGGCTACCTCAGTTACGAAAACGTGATGGTGCAAATGCCCGAGTATGCCCAGGCACAGCAAAGCCTCGCAGACCTGAAGGCAAAGTACGAACAGGAAGCCACACGGGGCGAGGAGGAGATGCAGCGCAAGTTCACCGAGTTTCTGCAAGGCCAAAAGGAATTCCCTGAAAACATCCTCGTGAAGCGCCAGGCCGAACTGCAGTCACTCATGGAATCTGGCATCAAATTCCGCAAGGAGTGCGAGGCTCTGTTGCAGAAGGCTGAAAGTGAACTTATGGCCAATGTCGGCAGCCGCCTCAACCAAGCCATCCAGGCAGTAGGCCTTGAGGGTGGCTATGCCGCCGTGCTCAATACCGACCACGAGCAGTGCCCATTCGTCAATCCAGCCCTGGGCGACGATGTCACCACTGCCGTCAAGCAGAAACTGGGCATTAAGTAAAATGAGAAAATTGTCCATTGTCCATTATCAATTATCAATTATCAATTATGAACTGTGGTCCTATAGGTGTCTTTGATTCGGGTTACGGTGGGCTTACCATCCTCGACGAGATACAGCAGTTGATGCCCCGGTACGACTACCTCTACTTGGGCGACAATGCCCGTGCCCCCTACGGCACCCATTCCTTCGAGGTGGTCTATGAGTTCACCCTGCAAGCCGTTCATCGCCTCTTCGACATGGGTTGCCCATTGGTCATCCTGGCGTGCAACACTGCCTCCGCCAAAGCCCTGCGCACCATACAGCAAGTCGACCTGCCAAAGATAGATTCCACACGTCGGGTGCTGGGTGTCATACGCCCCACCACCGAGGCCGTCGGCAGTCTTACGCGCAACGGTCATGTAGGCATTTTTGCCACGCAAGGCACCATCCGCAGCCACACCTACGACATCGAAATCAGTAAACTCCACCCTGGTGTCAGCGTCACGGGGCAGGCCTGCCCCATGTGGGTGCCCCTTATCGAGAATCGGGAGTACGACAGCCCGGGAGTTGACTATTTCGTGAAGAAATACATCGACCAATTGCTCAGCCGAGACCCCGACATCGACACCATCATTCTCGGCTGCACACACTATCCCCTTCTGCTGAGTAAGATTCGGCAGCACACGCCCCCACACATCCGCCTCGTCCCTCAGGGTGAATACGTGGCTCGCAGCCTGCACGCCTACCTCCAGCGCCACACCGAGATGGAGGAGCGCCTATTGCGTAACGGACAAAGCCGCTTCCTCACCACCGAACACCCACTTACCTTCAACGAGCAGGCCTCCGTGTTCCTTGGGCGCACGGTCAACGCCGAGCATGTGCAGCTATAGTTTGCCCCCCTCAGAAATTTCCAGTTTACGCCCTAAAGGGCAAGAGAACGGCGACCGCATCTCTTGCCCTTCTTTCATTTTACACAACGAGAAACACATTTCGTACATTCACATGGATTTTTTTGCCGTTTTATTTTTCACTTTTCACTTATTTTCGTAACTTTGCCCCCGACTCGATTAGCCCACTTGTGGGCATGAGGGTCAAAGACATATTGGAAAAGGACGTTTACTGAACGTTATCTTCGGCTGCTGAATCTCGCAAGTTCTAAGTCTCAGAAGATACGCAACAGAGCGTCCCATGTTGGGTGTATTATACCTTATTATTTAGTATAATATATCACGGCGTGGGCTAACTCGAGTTGCTTATCCTGAGACAGGCAAATGCGAGAGCCCAGCAGCGGGATAAGTGAGCAAGTATGAGGCACCCACGTCTTTCGCATTCTTAACGATATTAACCGCCGAATCAGGGAGCCAATAGGCACGAAACATGGAACGCCATGAAAAAGTCTATTCTTCTCATTGTCGCCTGCCTCATGCTGGGCACGACAGTTAGTTACGCTCAATTGACAAAGGAACAAATC
>FLNZ01000081.1_pt1 | contig 15575 bp, 7 predicted proteins | sample 1140391 | NCBI WGS metagenome assembly FLNZ01 (sample SAMEA3878171, study PRJEB12797) | bioreactor metagenome | biome: Moose rumen | place: Sweden | collected 2011-10
TCTTTACATCCAGGTAATCATCCACAATCAGCACCGACTTCTTCGCCATGACTTTTTGGAGAAAACTCTCGTTCCGTTCCACCTTGCTTGAAAGCGTGCGGACATCCGTGGCAATCTCGGCGATATCCCGCGTGTTCTGACTCGTCTGCGTCGCCAGGGCGACCATCCCCGCAGAAACATCCGGCGCGTTCTCTGCCGCAATGTAGTCCTTCATCTGCTTGAAAAGACGGATGAGGGCCATACTCTGTTGTACTGCCAAATCGCCTTTCAACACAGTCATGAGCATGTAAATGCCTTGTTCCGTAAAAACGAAAGGTTTATAGGATCGTCCTCCCTTAACACCTTTGGTCTGCATCGAGGTCAAAATTTTTGACCTCGATAGGGAGATGATTTCAGCCTCCTTCAATTGAAAACGGAAATCCTCCGCAAAACGCTCAATATTATTCTTGACCTGCTGATTAAAAGACTTGGTCGAATACCCGTAAATCTCCGCCAAATCGGCATCGAGCATCACCTTGACCCCGCGGATGGTGTATATCCGCGACTTGAGCAAATCCTCATCTATCAGGGAAAATTCGGGCTTTTTCGGCGCAACGGCCCCGGCCGCACTGGCCGCAACATCTTTCTTCATCGTCAACTCCTCTGGCATACAAGCGTCAAAAACGCCAAAGACTACACACTTGTGCACTATATATAGATTCAAAAATCCAGTTTGTCAATAGACCCGCTCGATTTTTTTTGCCAGAGAAAAGTTCTCCCTCTCAAATGCTTCATTTTTACGAAAAACAGATTTGTCAATCATGATTTTAAATTATATTGTCAACATAAGGTTGGCCCTCTTGGGCGAGCCGGTTTTTCGAGTTGAGTGACTATTGATTATGGCTGGATTTAACGAATGTACTAGAGTTCAGGTCCCGGCGGCACTTCATCTGTGCCGTTTGGGTTATACTTATTTTGCTGAATGCGGCGAAGGAACTCCGGTAGGTAGGCTCGATAAGAACAACAACGTTCTTACTGATGAATTCCTTAAAGCTCTTGTTCGTTTAAATCCGGAGCAAAAGCTCCACGACCTTCAAATTTTTGCGAAGTTTGTGCTGAGCAAGCTTGGCAGCGACGATCTTGGTCGTGAGTTTTACCAGGTGCTTTCTTCGAATTCTGGAATCAAGCTGATTGACTTCGAAAATCCGGAGAACAATAGCTGGTTCGTGACGACGGAACTCCCTTGCGAGAATCAGGAGACGGGTGATAGTTTCCGCCCAGATATAACGTGTTTTGTGAATGGTTTGCCTTTAGCTTTTATCGAAGTGAAAAAGCCTAATAATGCAGAAGGCATTGTTGCCGAGCAAAGCCGCACAAACCAGAAGCGTTTGCCCAACAAAAGTTTTAGGCGTTTTCTGAACATCACCCAGCTGATGATTTTTAGCAACAATCAAGAATACGACAATGCGAATCGTGTTCCTGTCCAGGGTGCGTTCTACGCCTGCATTGGCAAGCAAAAAGCGTTTTTCAATGTGTTCCGCGAAGAAGACGAAAAGTTCGGCCCCAAGTACCCGTATCGGGAAGTTTCGGAAGATACAGAAAAACTGATTCTTAAGCACAGAAATTGTCTTTCCCTCAAATGTCATCCGGAGTATGCCACGAATTGCAAGGTGACTACTCCCACGAACCGCATTCTGACTTCGTTGCTGAGCAAGGAACGTTTCTTGTTCCTGCTTCGTTATGGTTTTGCCTATGTAGAAAAGACTGTCGAAAAAGACGACGGCGAAAAGATTAAAACGCTTGAAAAACATGTAATGCGTTACCAGCAACTTTTCGCTTCTTTTGCCATCCGTAAAAAATTGGATGAAGGTATAAAGAGTGGAATTATTTGGCATACGCAGGGCTCCGGCAAGACGGCTTTGGCTTATTACTCCGTAAAGAGCCTCACCGACTATTTTGCGAAGAAGTCTATTCCCGCCAAGTTCTATTTCATCGTGGATAGAATTGACCTGATGGAACAGGCGTGCGACGAGTTTGCCGCTCGCGGCCTTGTTGTGCAGACTGTAGAAGACCGCGCACAACTCATGGCAGATATCAAGAATACGCAGCTGGTAAAAAGTGCCGACGGTAGGCTGGAAATCACCGTGGTGAATATCCAGAAATTTGCCGAAGACAAGGCCCCGGTAGATATTTCTGCGGGCTACAACACAAACCTGCAGCGAATATTCTTTATTGACGAAGCTCACCGAGGTTACAATCCCGAAGGTGCTTTCCTTGCGAACCTTTTGAGTGCCGACAAACATGCAATAAAGCTCGCCCTTACGGGCACTCCGCTGCTTCGTGAAGAACGTGAATCGTGGCGTGTGTTTGGCGATTACATTCACACCTACTATTACGACAAGTCAATTGCGGACGGTTACACGCTTAAGTTGATGCGTGAACCCATTGAAACCCACTACAAAGAAACTTTGCAGGGGATTCTTGATGAGCTTGAAAACAATTCGGCAAACCAGATTCAAGTCAAAAAGAGCGATATCGATAAGGATAAAATCATTGAGCATCCTAAGTATTTGAACGCCTTGCTGGATTATATCATTGATGATTTTACCTCTTTCCGCGTTGAATGTGACGACAAGTCTATTGGTGCGATGATTGTTTGCAAAACCAACGATCAGGCCCGTAAACTTTTTGAGTTGTGGAACGAACGCTACGATTTTGCATTAAGCGTCATTGAGAAAAAGAAAGAAGAAGTCGCAAACATGGCGGCAGAAAAGCTGATGCATTACAACGCTTCTTTCTTTGAAAAGCCCTTGAAGGCATCCTTGATTCTCCATGATGAAGGAGACAAGAAGGAACGCAAGGAATACATTGTTGACTACAAGAAGAACATGACGACGGACTTTTTGATTGTCAATAAAATGTTGCTTACGGGTTTTGACGCAAACCGTTTGAAAAAGTTGTATCTTGGTCGCAAACTCGATGGTCACGATTTGTTGCAGGCGCTGACTCGTGTCAATCGTCCATATAAAGATTTCAAATACGGCTACGTGGTGGATTTTGTTGACATCAAGGAAAACTTTGATGCCACCAACGACCGTTACCTGCGGGAACTGAACAAGACTACGGAAGATTCTGGCTTGGAACTTTCCGCTGACCCGGGCCAGGTGATTATTGAAAATCCCGAAGAAGTCAAGCAGCAGATTAAGGAACTGACGGATTTCTTGTGGAATTTCCCTACCGAGAATTACGAGGAATTCCGCGAAGTCATTGATGGAATTGAAGACAAGGAACCACTGTACCACCTTCGTAAAATTCTTGAAGATGCAAAGGGCCTGGGCAACAGAATCCGTTCCAGCGGGAACGTTGAACTGCAGGACAAGTATAAGAACATGCTGCCTGGTGGCATTCCTGTTTTGCTGCGTGAAGTGGAACGCCGCATTGCTGCTATTAACTTCAAGGAAGGCAACGACCATAGCGAAGATGTGTCGGGCATAATCAATACGATTCTTGATAGTCTGGATTTTGAATTCCGCAAGGGCATTTCAGAAGAGCTGAAGATTATCATCAATAGCCTTAGGGAAGAAGCCGAAAAAGTCCGTGCCGAATTTGATGCCAACTTCGATAAGAAAGAAGACAAGTTTGTCAACCTTATTGAAGAATTCAAAAAGTATTTCAGGGAACACGGCTATATTCCTAAAGACAAAACTGAAGCCGAAGGCAGCATTTTCTACCTGAAAGACGTAATGTCTAAAATCAAGGAAATCAATCGCAAGAATCGAGCGCTAAAGTCCCATTACAAGGACGATGAGAAATTTGTCCGTATTCACAAGCGAATTGTAGAAGCAAATGAAGTGCGTGCTCAAAGCGATAAGAAAGAAAGACCCTTGCTTTCTAAGGAAGAATTCGAAATACAGAAAAGCCTTATTGAAATCAAGGACTCTGCCGACGACCTGTTTGAAAAGAATCCGGGAATTGTAGAAAACGAGGACAAACTCCGCAAGGATATTTTGGGCTGCGTAAGCCACAAGTTCATGGACCTTGATTTGACTGCAAGTCTTGATGACCGCAAATTCATTAGCAACCTGATTTCTAATGAATACATCAACCAGTATAATAGTTATGGAGTGTAAATGAACACCGAAGAACTCAAAGCCAAAACCATAGCCCTTATTGATTCCCTTAAAAGTACGACGGGTGCGTATGGCCTTGCAAATGGCGGCAACGAATACAAGATAATCACCGAGATATTCCTTTACAAGTTCTTTAACGACAAGTTTGCCTTTGAAGCCAAGAACCAAAAGACTCCTTACAAGAAGCGCCTGAGCAAGGCGGAAAAGTGGGATGTTGAATACGACACCTTTACCGACGAAGAAGTCGAGGATTTGTTCTCTTACATGGGCGGAGGCATCCCCTTAATCAAGCCGCATCAGACCTTGAGCCATTTATACAATGCTTCGACTCAAGGCGATTTCTCGGCGTTGCTAGATTCCACCTTGGTAGATATCGCGACCTATAACCAGGACCAGTTTTCGGTGGTGACCTCGGGCAAGGCGAAAGTGAACATCTTTGCCGCTGTTACGCCCTATGTGACCGACATCGGTAAGCGCGATGATTTTGCCAAGGCGTTGGTAAAGAACATCGCGGAATTTAACTTTGAAGAAGTTTTTAACGAAAAGTATGACTTTTTCAGCGGTATTTTTGAATACCTGATTAAGGATTACAACAATGCCGGTGGCGGTAAGTATGCGGAATACTTTACTCCCCGAGCAATTGCCCAGGTGATGGCTCAACTTTTGGTGGATCCCGAAACCGAATACAAGGGAGCAACCTGTTACGACCCCAGTGCTGGTACCGGCACGCTCCTTATGGCGCTTGCGCACCAGGTGGGCGAGGACCGCTGCTCCATTTACAGCCAGGATATTTCTGACAAGTCCAGCGAAATGCTGCGACTGAATTTAATCTTGAACAATCTTGTAGGCAGTTTGCCTAATGTGGTGCAGGGGAATACCCTTTTGGAACCCGCCCATGTAGAAAAAGATGGAAGCCTCAAGAAGTTTGACTTTGTGGTAAGCAATCCTCCGTTCAAGCTGGACTTCCCTGAGTATTCCGACACCCTGGCGGCAGACAGTGTCCGCTTTTGGGCCGGTATCCCCAACAAGGTAAAGAAGGTTGACCCCAACAAACCCAAGATGGCCATTTACACCTGCTTTATCCAGCACGTGATTAATTCCATCAAGGCCGAAGGCAAGGGGGCAATCGTTATCCCTACGGGCTTTATTACCAGCAAGTCCGGTGTCGAAAAGAAAATTTTGGAATACATTACCGATAAGCATATCGTTAGTGGCGTGGTCAGCATGCCGAGTAACGTGTTTGCGAATACCGGAACCAACGTTTCTGTGCTGTTCTTCGACAAATCGCCCAAGAAAGATTCCGACAAGGTGATTTTGATTGACGCCAGCAAACTTGGTGAAGAATACAAGGAAGGCAACAACCAAAAGCGTCGTTTACGCCCCGAAGAAATCGAGAAGATTGTGACCACCTTCCGTAAAAAGAAGACGGTGGAAGATTTCTCTGTTGCCGTGACTTACAAGGATATCAGGGAGAAAGGCTACAGCCTGAGCGCCGGCCAATACTTTGATATCAAGGTGGAATACGTAGAGATTACCCCTGAAGAATTCAAGGCCAAGATAAAGGGCTTTGCCAAGGAACTGGAAACCCTTTCCAAAGAAGGTGTCACACTGGATAAGCAAATTCAGAAACAGCTCGCCAATTTGAAATTCGTGGGAAAGTGAATATGGAAGTGATTGTGAACGTTATCGCTATCCTCATTAGTTTGATAGCTCTTTTTGTGTCAATACATTCTATTAAGGTTTCAAGAGAGCTTGCAAAAAAACAACTTGAATTTGCAGAACAGACTGAGAAAAAAAAAGAAGAAAAAGAGCGATTGGTTGAACTGAAACGAAAACAAGAAAAATGCCAAGAACAACTTGATTGGCAGGAAGCGGAAAGAAGAGCGAACGCTTCTCCTTTTCCCATTTTTGAAGGGACGAAAAAAGATCGTATAGAAAAAGAGTTCAGAATAATTCGATCTGAAAGAATCCTTCGAGGAAGGTGATGGTATGGAAATGACGAAGTATAAGTTGGGTGATGTGGCGGACATATTAGTGGGGTTTCCTTTTGAAAGTGAAAAATTCAATACAGAAGGAAACGGGGTTCGTCTTGTTCGGGGGATGAATGTATCGGAACGATTTTTAAGATTTGGAAACGACTCTCGTTGGTGGAGTGATTTAACAGATGGTTTGACACCGTATTATTTGAAAGAGTATGATATAGTGATTGGAATGGATGGGTCGAAAGTTGGGAAAAATTTTGCAATTGTAAAAAAAGAAGACTTACCATTAATTCTTGTTCAGCGAGTTGCTTGTGTTCGCGCAAAAAAAGGGTATGACCAGAAATATATTTGGCAGTATATTTCTTCGCCTAGATTTATTGAATATGTGAATACTATAAAGACAGGCTCTTCGATCCCTCATATAAGTGGTAAACAAATAGCAGATTTTCCAATTTTTTTGCCCACGCTTTCGGAGCAAAAGAAAATTGCTGCGGTCCTTTCGGCGCTAGATGATTATATTGAAAATCTCCGAGCCCAAAATCGCGTATTGGAACAAACCGCCAAGACAATCTATGACTATACCTTCCTCCAATGCGCCGGCCACCAAACCACCTACAACAAAACCCTCAACCGCAACATCCCTGCGGAATGGGAAATTGATAATCTTTATCGAATTGCTGATTTTACAAATGGACTGGCTTGTCAGAAATATAGACCGATAACAGAAAAAGAAAAATTGCCTGTTATCAAAATCCGAGAAATGCATGATGGCGTTACCGCTGATACCGAGTTTGTAAGAAGTGACATCCCTGAAAAAGTTATTGTCAATCCTGGTGATTTGTTATTCTCATGGTCAGCATCTTTAGAAGTGATGATGTGGAATGGTGTTAAAGGTGGTTTGAATCAACACATTTTCAAAGTTACGCCTAAAGAATATTTCTCATTGTATTTCGTTTACTTCCAATTGAAAGACTATATTGGAAATTTTAAAAGAATGGCTGAAGCCCGTAAAACAACAATGGGGCATATTACGACAGACCATTTGAATCAAAGCAGAATTGCGATTCCCGATGAAGAAACCATGAAAAGATTCAGTTCGCAGGTTACACCATTGTTTAAAAAACAATTGGTAAATTCGCAACAAATCGAAACCTTAACCACCCAACGTAACACCCTCCTCCCGCTCCTCATGACCGGCCAAATTGAAGTGTGAAAATAAGAGAATCTTCATGGCAAATCAAGCACGTAATATTACTCTAAATACAATTAAAAAGTTATATGCTTTGTCTGGTAATAGATGTGCGAATCCAGATTGCCAAAGAGAATTAATTCAAAATGGAACGCAACTTGGGGAAATTGCGCATATATGTGCTGCTAGTCCGAATGGGCCTCGTTATGATGCGTCTATGACTGACGATGAGCGCCGAGATTATGCAAACTTGATTCTACTTTGTGGAGATTGTAATAAAATCATTGATGGCAATCCTGAAAAATATCCTGTAGGTTTGCTTCGCGAATGGAAACAGATACATGAAAGTCGATGCCAAGATCAGTTTGAAGAAAAACAAAAGGCGTATCTAAAAAGAATTGAAGGCTGCCCACAACAAGATGTTGGTGTAGAAGGCAACTCATTTTTTGATATTAAATTGATTAACAGGAAAAATGAAAATGTTGTTTCGAAGCATGTCTTGTCGGATTATGTACTCGCCCAAATTGAACAGTTTGATTGGAAAAGTTTCAAAAATTTGATAGTGAAGGGTATTGCTGGTATAGGCAAGTCAACGGAAATGAAATATGCCTATAATTCCTTGATTAATGTTTTTTCAGATGAAAATAAACATCAAAAGTATCAGTTTTGTCCATATCCTATTTATTTTGAATTGAAAAATTTTCAGGATGATTTACCCATTCCCCTAGACATTGAAAATACAATAGTCTTTCTTGACGGCTATGATGAATTGTCTGAATGTAATGCTATTAAAGTTAAGAAAAAAATTGGGATTATAAAAAATTCTCATTCGAACGTAAGGTTTGTAATTGCTGGAAGAGACGCATCTTTTGACCATGAATTTGTCAAGAATCCCTTCTTCGAGGAATTAAAGCTGTCTTATGAAATAAATTTAAAAGATGTTAATGATCGTAAACTATACTTTCAATATTTAAACACGCCTCTTTTCTCTTTAGTCTTCATTCCATTTTATAAAAGTCGTGCATTACAGGATGAATATAAAGAAATTAAGAGCCTAAAGCAGTTCGTAGAAACAATCGTTGAAAGTAAGCTAAAGGACGATAAAAAAAGGAAAGACTATGCGGAAGGCCTCTCTGGGAGGCAAACTTCATCATCAAAAATTGATTTTAAAAAACTGAAGAGTTGTTTAGGAGCTTTCTGTTATCAGCTGAATTTAAAAGGTGTTCGTCATTTTTCTGAAGAGGATGTTCTCGAAAGTTTCAATAATGATGATATCTCGGAATGTTTCCTAAAGTCGTCTCTCATTGAAGAACACGAAGGTAAATTATCCTTTGTTTCTAATATTTTTTACGAATATTTTTTAGCATTTTATTTTTCTGTCCAGAAATTTTCTGTTATTAGAAGTAATCTGTTTCTTTCCAATGGTAAGGTGAAAGTTCAAGAGATTGTTGTGATTTCGATGTTGCTAAATATCTTGAATCACAAGAGTTTTCTTTATAAAAGGATCGTTAATCAATTATCTAAACAATCAAGTGCGTATGTTCTTTTGACTGATTACGTGACCTTTCCTGCTAAAAATCGTTTTGGCTTTTATAAAAAGATTCTTGAGGAATACAATAACGACAAATCGCTCATTTATTACCTCCGTTTTCGTTCTAGCCATAATATCCTTGCAAATATAGGCTCGCTATCAGATGGTCTAATCGAATTACTTCCAGAAGAATTTAGATCCGATGCGATTGAATATCATAGAAAACAAGTTAATTCATTTCTAAAGAATCCTCAGAAGATGGATTTGGTTGTCTTTGCCAATTCGGTTATTTTACTTGGATTGCACAATCGAAAAATTTGGAATGTGGAACAGCAGAAGATTTTAAAAGAGCTGTCGATACCTGTAATTAAATTCTTTTTGAATAATCCCCTAGCGAAAGAATTAGACGGTTTACTTTCTTTTGAAATAGTTTTGTATTGGTATTTGGAATATGGGTGGGCTGATATTTTTTCTCAATGTGATTGGCTTGCATTTCTTGAGGCGATTTTGCCCCATACGCCTACGGACTTCTACACTATTGGAGATGAATTAGATTTCAAAGTAAAATTGGCAATTTTTAATCTATTTTATAAGAATTCGGTAGTATTAAAACTGTTGAAAGAATTAGCCATAAGAATCTTAAACACTCAATTTGACAATGGTTCTGCTGGATATGTTCCCTCTAGCATTGGTGATGATTATGAGGGACATCCAATTCAAGTTAACCAAGATGTTGTTGATTTTAGCAACTGTTTGAAAGAACTTGATTTAGCGTGTGAAGATATTTTGGGCATATTCAATGATTCTCTTATAGAAAATAATGTATATAAAGTCCGAAGTACAGAACGAGATGATGTTCTTGATGGCTTGTGGATTCTTTTGAATAAAAGTGCCGAAAAATTTGATGCAACTTGTTCCTGTGATTTGTATCGTTTTATAAAACGGTACCTTGATGAGGGACATTTTATGTTTCAAGATAGGGTGAGTGATTTTTGTGGCAAGTTGAATGCAGATGTTAAAATAGCCTTGCTCCGTAAAATAGTAGAAGACAAGCAATTTGTCGTTGGAGAAAACACTTGGCATCATTGTTCTGTGATTATAGAATTGTTGGATAATGGAAATATTGAATATTCTAAAGAGATTTTGGATCAAATAAAAAGTATATCCATCGGAAATCATAAGCTTATTGTTAGAAATATTGCTTATAAAAAAGAAAAGCATCTTTTAAAGACTTTTTGTGTTGAAATACTTCCTGATGAAGATCCCATATTTGTTGAACAAAGAACACAACAAATAGCTGCAATAGAAAAATTTGAACACGACAGGCAAAAAATGCTTGCCAAAGAGGTCGGAATAATTTGTGATAAGAACGAATTGCTGAAGGAAATCGGTCGAGTATCAAATTTTGTGGGGAGAATGATTTCCTGTGGAGATTATCGTAGTGCCTGGGATGTTTTGCACGAGATGGAACTGGAAACTATTGAACATAATATTAAGTGGCCTTACAAAGACAAATATATAAAAGATGTTTTCTCTGAATTTGCGATTAAATTTCTAAAACGAAAAGAATTTTTTAAAGAAAATTTGATAGATCAAGATGCGGTAAATAGAAAAATAAATGCATGTTTTGTATCTGAATCTGTTTTTTGGCGCTATATTTACATTTATTGCCTTTCTGATAAAAAGACTGAGGACGCAAAACAGTTCCTATTAAAAAACAATGATGTCGTTGAACGAATAAAAAAATCCATGCAGACTGAAGTGAGTGAAATTGTAAAACAGTCTGTAGGGGATTTTTTTGATGTGCGAAATCGTAATAATTGGATGGAGCCTTTTCTTTATTACACGGCCTTACTCTCTGACTCGAAAATTCCGGTTTGGTTTGATAAAAATAAAGTACTAGATTTCGTGATATGTGTGGATATTTATCATGAATTACATGAGCTTAAACCGGGAATATTTTCTTTTAAATCAATTTTTGAATGGCTAGAATCAGAATGCGGTGTCGCAAGGAATGAGTTGGTTGAAAAATCAATAAAGTGTTATGAAAACGTAGCATTTGATTCCATTAGGTCTAGGATAATTTATTTCCTTTCGGATGTTGATAATGAAAATGCTGTTGATTTTGTTATAAAGCAAACAAAAAAGGTGGTTGCTGAGGAGGCTGATCATTCTGAGGTTCAGTACGCTTTAGCTCATTATTGGCGATCTGCTAAATTTGAAATAACAGATGAAATTGCATCGTTTCTTCCGTTTGAAAAATTCATAATGAAATCAGAAGATTCATCTTCGGATTTGAATAATGCATTGATTGATTATTTTTGTATAAATGCTTCAACAGAACAAAAAAAAGAAGCCATAATAAAAATCTCCGCTTTAGAAGGCCCAAAGAAAAAGGAACTCTTAAAGAAATTAGGAGATGAGTATACAATTAGTTGTGCGATAGATGAGTACATAAGTGGTGCAAATGTTGAATCTAATTTAGACCGTTCTTTGTATGAAATAAAAATACTTGATGATAAACTTTTTGAAAAAGTTATCAGTTTGTGTGAGTATTCAATCAAAATGTCAAATGAAAGACGCAGGATCCTCGGTAACTGGGCTCTTTATGTGATTAAAGAAAATGTTACTGTGATGCGATATAAGGTACTAAAAAAGAGACTCGGACGAATTATTGAGCTGCGAAAGGAAAGTGGAGACCATTGGGAAGGCTTGCAAGATATTTTAGATGAAATTGAACAAAAATTGTTTAATAATCCATTAGATGAAAATTTTATTCAAAGTATAAAACGTTGGATTCGCTCAATTCCTAGCCTATACATCAAAAGAGTTTATGCTTTCTGCATGATTCTTTCTATTGTTGCTTTAATTATCTGTATTCCCGTAATTGGGTGGGATGTAGTAGAACCTATAGTGTGGGTGGTGGGATCCATTGAATTGATTATATCGTTGGTTTTGTGCTTTAAAGATGGAAAATTAAAAAGTCCGTTCCAAAGAATTGAAGAGTTTTTTGGTTGAAATGATGATGAAAGTGAGAACGGGTAGCGAGCAACGCAGTGCGAGCGAGGGGAAGGCTTGCCCCTCCAAAATAAAACTTTGAAATGTCAAATTATGTCTTGGCAAGAATGTATATTTGATCGTGGATGCTGATAAAGGGATATGACAAATGACTGAGCCAAAAGTAAAACACCTGAAAGTTGCGACTAAAAGCGAAAGCAAGTTCTTGGACGAAATAGCTCAACTTGTCCAGAACGCCAGGAATGCGGCCAACAGCGCCGTCAGTTCAATCATTGTAGTCACAAACTGGAATATTGGGCGAAGAATTGTCGAACAAGAACAGAAGGGGAAGAATAGGGCTGCATACGGAGATCGGCTTATTGAACTTATTTCGGAGGATTTGACTAGAAAATTCGGGGATGGCTACGGCAAACGGAATGTTCAATATTTCAGGAAGTTTTATCTGTTGTTTAACGATTTTGAGATTGTGAACACATGTGTGCGCAATCTTAATTGGTCCCATTTCAAGCGTCTGTTGTCGGTGTCGAATGACGACGCCCGAATGTGGTACATGAAAGAGGCCGATTCACAAATGTGGCCCGTCAGAACTTTGGATAGGAATATATCTACGCAGTATTACGAAAGACTTTTGCATTCGCCCAAAAAGGAAAAGGTGATTGCCGAAATGAAACGTAATACGAAAAATTTCCAGAGTTCCCAGTTTGAACTGATTAAGAGCCCTGTAATTGCTGAATTTTTAGGTTTTCAAGCAAATGACTATACCGAAACTGAACTTGAAAGCGCCATCTTGACTCACATACGGGATTTCCTGATGGAGATGGGCAAGGGCTTTGCTTTTGTCGCTCGTCAGCAGCATATTGTCACTGAAACGGATGATTACTATGTTGACCTTGTTTTCTACAATATTGAGCTGAAGTGCTATGTGCTCTTTGACTTGAAAATCGGTAAAATCACACATCAGGATGTTGGGCAGATGGATATGTATATACGGATGTACGATGACTTGAAGCGGAAATCAGGGGATAATCCGACTATCGGCATAGTACTCTGTTCTAAGACGGATGAAGATATCGCTCGCTATTCTGTGTTACATGACTCAAAACAGATATTTATGGCAAAGTATATGCCGTACATGCCCACGCAAGATGAGCTGAAACTGGCCATTGAACAAGAAAAGAAAAATTTCTATTTGCAACATCCAGATCTGGAAATAGAATATCAAAAGAAAAACTTGCCTAAATCCAAAGGGAAAACTCGCCCCTCCAAAATAAAGCATTGAAATGTCAGATTATGTCTTAGCAAGAATGTATATTTGATGGGATAACGGAGTGATTTTAAGAATCTGAGGAAAATGCGAATGTCTTTACAGCAAGAAATCTTGAATGGCGATAAATTTAAAAAACGGCGATAAATCGGTGATAAAATCGAAAATCGGTGATAAAACGGCGATAAAAGTGGCGATAAATACTGAGAACGGCGATAAAAGTGGCGATGAAAAATGATGTCTGATGTTTTTGTCATAGGTGCCGGTTGCAGTGTCCCGTACGGATTCCCTACAGGCACTATGCTGATGCAAAAGTTGAAGAATTTTGACTATGGAACGAAATTTCCTAGAAAAAATTATAGCGATGGTGATATTTTCCTAGTTGACTTGTATCAAGAACATTTCGGTTATTCAAGTACAGATAATAAGATGGAGTATCAAAGCGACTATGCAATGGTCTTGCCATATCCTGAGCATGAAAAATTGTATAATCAATTGATGGATGAAATTGTTCTTCCGTTTTCTCAAAGCGTTCGAAATTCAATGATGGTTTCGACGGATGAGTTTCTAAAGAACCGCCTCAGTCAGGAAAAATCAAACGAAGTTGATTTTGGAAAACGTCTGATAGCATACGAAATCTTGAAGGCAGAACAGACGTCACGGCTTGGCAACATTGACTGGGTTCAGCATTTGCTTTCTCGGATAGACCAGCACGATAATTGGAAAGAAATCCTGAAACAAACGGTGTTCCTTACCTTTAATTATGACCGAGTTCTGGAATATTGCATCTTCTTGTATCTGACATCGGACAAGCAGTATTCAGATGCTGATGCTCATGCCTTCATAAAAGAAATGCAAATACACCATGTCAATGGCTTTATCGGCTCTCTTGAGAAAATTCCCTTTGGTGCTGTAGAAAATGGCAAGTATCAAGAAATTGCCAAGAGGATGGAAACAGTCTGGGAAAAGCGCCGGAATCGCGATGAATCCGAAAAAGAAAAATATCAAGGATTCCTGAAAAGTGCACAGCGAGTCTATTTCTTGGGATTCTCTTATATTCCGGATAATCTGGAATATATAGGAATTCCTCGTGGTGCTGAGATTATTCGAAACGCAAAAGTCTATGCAACGGCCATGGGCTTGTCTTCTCAGAACCGTTTAAGGATTTCGACGTATTTGGATCTCAAGGACTTTGAAAAAAGAAACGAACCTGAAGAAATGCCCGAGATAGAAGTTCGACGCACGCCTTTTATGACGGATATCATGTATCGGCAGGAATATGAAAAGCAAGAAAGAGCTGCGAAGAAGCAAATAAGAAGCAGACGGATTCGCTACGAAAACCGAATCCTCAAGGACGCAAGTGCGGTTGACTTGATTCTTGATTATTATACGCTTGCGTAAGGGGCTGTTGCGCTATTGAGAAAAATGTCATTTTGTCACTTTGTGTCAAGTGGATGGAGTTATATTTAGGTAGAATAGGAATCCCATGGACTAGAGGAAAAACAATGAAACTCTACACTGCACAAGAACTCTATAAACTGTTGTCCGAATCCGATGAATGCGTGTGGATTGAGGCCAAGGGCGAAAGTGATTCGGCTCAGTCGTTGATGGAGTCTGTCTGTTCGTTTAGCAACGAACCTGGGCTTGGCGGTGGGTATATTCTTTTAGGAATTGGTGAAGATACCAAGGCGCTCGACAATCGTTTTTGGATTGAGGGAGTTGAAAATCCAGATAAGGCTCAGTTGGATATTTCTACGCGGTGCGCGAGCATGTTCAATTTGTCGGTGCGTCCGCGAATCGATGTGGAAAAGCTTGATGGCAAGAATGTGCTGAAAATTTTCGTGCCGGAACTCCCAAGTCAACAAAAACCTCTGTATTTCAAGAGCGTGGGTTTACCGCAAGGTGCATGGCGACGAATCGGGTCAAGCGACCAACGATGCACAGAAGAAGACTTGTATGCCTTTTATCAAGATAATACGAGTTTCGATTCTTCTGTTGTCAAGAATACAGGTTTTGATGATGTTGATTTGGATGCCGTCAAGTATTACCGCAGATGTCGCAAAGAGGTTAATCCCAAGGCGGAAGAACTCAACTATAGTGACAGGGAACTTTTGGAATCGTTGGAATGCTTGACGCAAGATGGTAACCTTACATTTGCGGGTGTAATGCTTTTTGGAACGAAGCGGGTTATTCGAAGGTTTTACCCGTTGATGCGGACGGACTATATTCGTGTACGTGGAAATGAGTGGGTAGAAAATGTCGATGAACGTTTTTCTGCGATTGAGTTCATGGGGCCGCTCATGCTCCAGATTGACAGGATGATTGATGCGGTCTTGTCGGATTTGCCTCAAAATTTTTCGTTGAAAGAAGGGCAGATACGCGCGACGACAAAACCCGACTTGCCGGAACGCGTGATAAGGGAGGCTATCGTAAATGCCGTTATGCATCGTTCGTATCGGCATAACCGTCCGACTCAAATTAT
>FLNZ01003310.1_pt1 | contig 15568 bp, 5 predicted proteins | sample 1140391 | NCBI WGS metagenome assembly FLNZ01 (sample SAMEA3878171, study PRJEB12797) | bioreactor metagenome | biome: Moose rumen | place: Sweden | collected 2011-10
ATGCCCGCGCCTTGACCGCCCGCCGAGGCGTTGACGGTGACGGAGCCTGCGATATTGATCGCGCCGCCCGAGCTGTTCCAATCGGAGCCGATCGCCGCGCCGTAACCATCGGTACCGGTCATTTGCGCGGTCAAGGAGCCGTCGCCGATGATGTTTAGCGTGCCGGTGCCGACATTGATCACCGCTTGATCATAATCGCTGTCCGAGGCGGAATCCGTGAGCGTGTTTTCGCCCTTGACGGTGAGATAATTGTCGCCCGCGCCGAATTTGATCAGGCTCGTTTTCTCGCTCGAGTCGATGACGAGGTCTTGAATCCAAAGGTCGATGCCGCTAACCGCCGACGCGTCGATCGACACATTAGACAGAGTGCCGTTGCCGATCAGTTTGACGTTGGTCGCGCCGCTGATGGTGACGGTGCCGCTGAATCCGTCGGCAAATTGATAGACGCCGTTTGCGCTGATGGTGGAGTTCGCAGAAGTGATCATAGTCGGCTCGACGGTGTTTGTCGCCGTGGGAGTGCCTTCGCCGAGCGCCAACTTATAGTGGTCGTCGCCCGCGAGCGTGACGGTCTGTTGGTTGAGAGAAGCGTTGCCGACGGTGACGGTCGTCCCGCTGATCGAGACGCCGTCGAGCCCCTTAATGCCGGTGAGCGTGATGATATTGTCGCCGCTCGTCTGCGACAGCTCGGACGCATCGAGCGAGCCGTCGGTGGTGGTGTAGATGGTATAGGTGGTCGCGTCGTTGACGGTTTCGGATTTAGCCACGCCGCCGTCGATGACGGTGTAGGTGGTCGTCGTTTCGCCCGACTTGACGGTGAAAGTTTCGCCGACGTCGAGATCGCCGAGCGTGACGGTGCCGTTCTGCGCGCGGGTGATCGTAATACCGTCGGTGATCGTGCCTGCGACGTAAGTATAGGCGCTGCTGCCGACAGTCAACGAGCCGGTGCCGCTGACGGTGACGGTGTGCTCATAGGGAGTGCTGATCGACATGGCGCCCGCCGTCAACGTGAGCGCGCCCGTCGATTGAGCCGCCGTTAATGTCGCGTCGGCAGTGACACTCACGGTGTAATCGGTATAGCCCGCCTCCGTATTGTCGAGCAAGCGGAAGGCGTTGTCGGTGGTCGACAGGCTGATCGTTGTGTCGGACGTCGCGCTCGACACGTCGTAGGTTGCGATCAGATTTTGAGCCGTTGTCTTGTCGATCGACTTCGGAGTGTAGAGCTGACTGCCGACGGTGAATTTCACTCCGCGCGGATCGGTACTCGAAATGCCGTCGCCGACAAGGACGGTGGCTTTTGAGATGTCGGTGACGGTGAGCGTGGCGCCGTCGGTCGAAGTGGGATCGCCGCTTGCCGCCGTCGCCCCGTTGACCGTCACAAGCGTGGCGTATTGATCTCCGCTGTAGGTGATCGAAGTCGAGCTCGCTTCGGTGTAGCCTGCGGTGGTGGTGAGCTTTTTGCAGGTGACGGTGGAGCTGTCGGTGTCGAGCGTCCACTCTGCCTCTGCCGCCGCGCCGGGGTCGGTCGACGTGAGATCGGTCAACCGTTCGTCGCCGTCGGTAGTTTCTTTTTCGTTGATCGTCGTGCCCTTGCCGTAGGTGACGGTGCCGGCGGAGCCGTTTTGACCCGCGCCGATGTCATCGCCGTATGGCGACGAGGCGGTGACGGTTGCCGTGCCGCCGATGGTGATCGCGCCAATCACGGCGTTGGAGCCCGCGCCGATGCCCGCGCCGGTGTTCGCCGTGGCGTTGACGGTGACGGAGCCTGCGATATTGATCGCGCTGTTGCTGAGTTCTTCCTCACAATTGGAGCCGATCGCCGCGCCGTACGCTTCACCACCCGTCTGTTGCGCGGTCAATTTGCCGTCGCCGATGATGTTCAGCGTGCCGGTGCCGACATTGATCACCGCTTGAGTATACTCGTAGTAATTGACGGAATCTGTAAACGTGTTGGTGCCCTTGACGGTGAGATAATTGTCGCCCGCACCGAATTTGATCAGGTTCTTATATTCGGTCGAGGAGATGACGACATCTTGAATCCAGAGGTTGATGCCGCTAACCGCCGACGCATCGATCGACACATTAGACAGAGTGACGTTGCTGTCGCCGATCAGCTTGACATTCTTTGCGCCGTTTGCGATGGTGACCGTGCCTGTAAATCCTTCGGCGAATTGATAGATGCCGTCCGCGCTGATGGTGTAGCTCGAGCCGCTGATCGTGGTCGGATCGGCGGTCGTTGTCGGAGTGTCGACGTCGGTGCCGAGCGCCAACGAATAGGTGTTGTCGCCCGCGAGCGTGACGTTCTGTTGGTTGAGAGAATCGTTGCCGACGGTGACGGTATTGCCGCTGATCGAGACGCCGTCGAGAGATTTAATGCCGCTGAGACTGATCACGCCCGAGTAGTTTGTCGTCTTCGACAGTTCGGACGCGTTGATCGAGCCGTCGCTGAGCGCGGTGTAGATGGTATAAGTGCCGTTGTCGACTTTCGCCACGCCGCCGTCGATGACGGTGTACTCGGTCTCGCCGACCTTGAATTTTTCGCCCACGTCGAGATCGCCGAGCGTGACGGTGACGTTATTGCCGTTCTCCGCGCGGGTGATCGTAATGCCGTCGGTCACGGTGCCCGGGACGTAAGTGTACTCTGCGGTGTTGTCATCCCCGGTTTCGGGATCTGTTCCGGCGGAGACCATTAACACGCTGTCGCCTTTGACGGTGACGGTGTACGAAGTCGGACTGTTGATCTTCAAGAGACCCGACGTCAAGGTAAGCGCGCCCGTCGTCTTCGTCGCGGTGATCTCGGTGCTCGCCGTGACGTCGTCACTGATCATAACCTCGTACTCGGTATAGCCCGCCGAATTGTCGATCACGCGGAAGCCGCCGTCGCCCTGCACGAGAGTGATCGTCGCGTCGTCGCTCGACACGTCGTAAGTTTTAATCAGCGATTGTCCATCCGATGCGTTGAGCGCCGTCGGAGTGTAGAGTTGGCTGCCGATGTTGAAGCGGACGCCGATCGGAGTGGTCGCCGTCGGAATATCGTCGGTGTTTCCAAGAACGGTGACGGTGACTGCCGAAGGATCGGTGGCGGTGATCGTGGCGCCGGTGCTCGAGAACGGATCGCCTTTGCCCTTGGTGGCGCCGTTGACCGTCACAAGATTGTTGTAAGTCGCGGTGTTGTAAGTAATGGTTTTGATGGTGTCGTCGTTGTTGGCAGTGTAGCCTTCGGTGCGGGTGAGCGTGCCGTAAAGCGCCTGACTGACGCCGTCGTCGGTGGTGCCGGTCGTCCAATCGTTGGTTGCCGTCACGCCGGGGTTGGTCGACGTGAGATCGGTCAACAGCGCGGTGCTCGTTTTTTTATCGTCGCCAATGACGGTGCCGTTGTTGGTGACGGTGGTGCCCGCGCCGTATTTGATCTCGCCGGCGGAGGAGCTTTGGGAGCCCTTGCCGATGCCATCGCCGCTACTCGACTTGGCGGTGACATTTGCCGTGCCGCCGATGGTGATATCGCCGATCGAGCTGTTTTGTGCCGAGCCGATGCCCGCGCCGTTGGTCGCCGAGGCGATGACCGTTACATCCCCCGCGATGTTGATCGCGCTGCTGAAGTGTTGCCCGTAGTTGAGGCCGATGGCCGCGCCGAATTTGTATCCTCCACCCGTCATTTGAGCTGTCAACGAGCCGTCGCCGATGATATTGAGGGTGCCGGTGCCGACGTTGATCGCCGCGTTATTGAAGTCATCATAGCCGCTTCCTTGTGAGACAAAGGAGTTGGTGCCTTTGACAGTCAAGGTGTTGGTGCCGCCGCCGAATTGGATCAAGTTACTCCCGTTGGTCGAGTGAATTTTGACATCCTGAATCCAAAGGTTGAGGTCGCTGACCGACGACGTGATCGAAACATTTTCCAGTGTCGAGCCCGAGCCGATCAATTTGACGTTCTTGGCGGCGCCGTTGATGGTGACGGTGCCGGTGAAGTCTTCGGCAAACTGATAGACGCCGTCCTCGCTGATGGTGAATGTGTTAGATGTCGACGGGATCGCGGTCGGGGTGACGGGGTCCGTCGGTTGATCGACGTCGTCGCCGAGCGCAAAGGTATATTGGCTGTCGCCGCCGAGTACTGCCGTCTTCGTTTGATCGAGCGATGCCGCGCCGACGGTGACGACATGCGTCGACGAATCGATCGAGACGCCGTCGAGCCCCTTAATGCCGGTGAGCGTGATGATGCCGCTGCCTTCGGACTGCGTCAGCTTGGAAGCGTTGAGCGAGCCGTCGGTGGTGGTGTAGATGGTATAGGTGGTCGCGTCGTTGACGGTTTCGGATTTAGCAACGCCGCCGTCGATGACGGTGTAGGTGGTCGTCGTGTCGCCCGACTTGACGGTGAAAGTTTCGCCGACGTCGAGATCGCCGAGCGTGACGGTGGTCGTCGTCTCGTCGTCGCCCGTCGTGACGGTGCGGGTGATCGTAATGCCGTCGGTGCCGGTGCCGTAGGTGTAATCGGAGCCGCCCTCGGTGACGGTGCCGCCCTTGACGGTGATCGAGTACGACGTCCCCTCGGTGAATGACAGAGTGCCCGCCGTCAAAGTCAAGGCGCCCGTCTCTGCCGTTGCGGTGATCGTCGCGGCAGCGGTGACTGTCGCGCTGTAGTCGGTAAAATCGTCGGTGGCGTCGTTTTCGTCGTCCTTCGTGATCACGCGGAAGGTTTGAGCGGCGTCGGCAGTCGACAGAGTGATCGTCACCGCCGCGCTCGAGGCGTCGTAAGTTGCGATCAAATTTTGCGCCGTCGTGTCGTTGAGCGCCGTCGGAGTATAGAGTTGGTTGTTGTATTTGAAGCGGACGCCGAGCGGGGTGGTCGCCGTCGGAATATCGTCGGTGTTTGCAAGGACGGTGACTGTGACGTTATTGATGGTCGCGTTGGAGTAGGTTGCGGTGTTTAAAGTGATCGTGGCGCCATCGGTCGAGAACGGATCGCCGCTCACTTCCAACACGGCGTATTCGGCATGCACAAGGTTGGATAAAACCTCGGCGCTGTAGGTGATCGTCGTGTTGCCGGCGAGAGTATAGCCTTCGGTGGTGGTGAGCTTGCTGTAGTTGGAGCTCCAAGTGCCGTTGCCGTTCCAAATCAAAAACGCCGCACTGCCGGGGTTGGACGACGCGAGATCGGTCAACAGCGCGTCGGACGTTTTTTGCTCGTTGGTAATGTAGGTGCCTTTGTTGTTGACGGTGGTGCCCGCGCCGTAGGTGACAGTGCCGGCGGAGCTGGTGTAGCCCGCGCCGATGCCTGCGGCGTATGAAGAGGCAGTGGCGGTTACTCTTGCCGTGCCGCCGATGGTGATCTTGCCGATCGAGCCGCCGGAATATCCCGAGCCGATCGCCGCGCCCAAGCCGCCTTCACTTTGGTCGAGAACAGAGAGCCTGCCGCCGGAACGCGCGTCGATGGTGACGGAGCCGCCGATATTGATATTGCCGCCCGTTTGATTGTAATCGGAGCCGATCGCCGCGCCGTAGTCATCGGAACCGGTCATTTGCGCGGTCAAGGAGCCGTCGCCTATGATGTTTAGCGTGCCGCTGCCGACATTGATCAACGCAGAATCGTTGCTATTTGCGGAATTGGTGAGAGTGTTGGTGCCCTTGACGGTCAAAGTATTCGTGCCCGAGCCGAATTTAATCAGGTTCGTATCTTGAGCCGAGGAAATTTTGAGGTATTGAATCCAAAGGTTGGCGCCTTCGACAGCCGACGCGTCGATCGACACGTTAGTCAACGTCGAGCTTGCGCCGATGATCTTGACGTTCTTAGCGTTGATGGTGACGGTGCCGGTAAATCCTTCGGAGAATTGATAAACGCCGTCCTCGCTGATGGTGGAGTTCTCAGAAGTGATCATGGTTGGCTCGACGGTGGGCGTCGTCGCCGTGGGAGCGTCTTCGGCAAGCGCCAACGTATAGCCTTCGCCCGTGAGGTTGACGGTCTTTTGAACGAGTGACGCGTTGCCGATGGAGACGGTCGAGCCGCTGATCGAAACGCCGTCGATCCCGCCGATGCCTGTCAACGTGATCACGCCCGTATCGCCGTCGGACTTCGACAGCTCGCTCAAATTGATCGCGCCGTTGGTGACGCCGGTGTAGACGGTATAGGTGCCGTCGACGACCTTTGCCACGCAACCGTTGCCCGCGGTGTAGGTGGTGCCGCCGTAGATGAACGAATCGCCCGCGTTGAGATTGCCGATCGAAGTGAACGTGCCGTTGATCGCCGTCACCGAGATCGAACTGCCTTTGACGATCGTCAGACTGCCGAATTCGATATCAGCCGTCGCCGTCGACGCATCGACCGCCACGGTGCCGTTGTAGAGCGTCGAAGAATCAGCCGTCGTGTTGAATGTCAAAGCACTCGTATCGACCGCCGTGTAATTGACGCCGTTGATCGAAAAAGTATCGTCCGCCGCCGACGGAGTGTAGGCAACCGTCAATTCGCCGTCGAATGTAAAAGTATTGTTGTCGGCGACGGTGAGCACGCCGTATTTTTTCGTCGGCGCGTCGGTGCTGTCGACGACGGTATAACTGCCTGCCTCAACGCTCGTCAACGTGAGTACTTCGTTTGTGTCGACGGCAATCAGTTGCGTCCAATTCAAATCGTCGATCGTCGTTTCGATCGTAATGTCTGCATCGGGTTCGGTACCGGCGGCGACTTGCATCACGCCGTCGACCGTCCTTGTCAAGCTGACCGCCGTCATGGTGTAAGTGGTATCGCCGATTTTGATGCCTTCGCCCGTCGACAGCCCGCCGATCGTCGCCCCGTCGAATGAAACGGTGACGCCGTCGGTAGTATCGGTGCCCGCGACGTAGGAATAATTGACGTTATTGACGGTGATCGTGCCGCCGTTGAGATTGACGGAGCCCGTCGTCGGCGCGGTGAAGTTGAAGGTGCCGCGCGCGAGCGTCAAGGTGCCGTCGGTGGCAGCCGTGATGTAATTGTTTGTGGTCGTCGCGCTTGCGGTGTAATCCGAATAACCGCTCGCGTCGATCACGCGGAAGGTGCCGTCGGTGGTCGACAACGAAAAGCCTGCGTCAGTCGCCGAGGCGTCGTGGGTGAGTATCAGCGCGGAGCCCTCTGAAGTGTCGACTGCGGTCGGAGTGTAAAGATTTTCTTCCGCGTCGGTAAATTTGAGCGTGGTCGGATCGGTGATCGACGTGTCGATGACTTTGACGGTGACTTTCGAGAAGTCGTCGGCGGTGATGGACGCGCCGTTTTGCGCCAACGGATTGCCGCTGATCTCCGACACGCCGTCGACTTGGCAGATGTCTTGCGTCTTTGCGGCGTTGTAAGTCAACACATTCTCGGCGGCGCTGAAGCCTTCGGAGGTATCGACCTTACTGCCGACAAAAGTTGTGCTGGTGGTGGCGTCCGGCGTCCACGTGACCTCGACGGGATTGGTGGGATCGTCGGGCGCGGTGAGTGCGTCAACGTCGGCGGTGTCGTCGGAATTAGTATTACCATTGACTTTCGCATTCGCGCCGATCTTGACGTTGCCGATGGTGGAGCCGCCCGAATCGGCGTCGATCGGCTCGCCGCCGTTTGTGGTGGTCGTGATGGTGGCGTTGCCGCCGACGGTGATCGAATTGATCGTGCCGCTTGTGCCGGTGCCGATGCCGGAGCCGGAGCCGTTGTTGTTGACGGTGATTTTGACTTCGTCGCCGATGTTGATTGCCTCGGCGTCGGAGCTGCCGATGACGGCGCCCGTCGCTTTCGAGTTGGAGAGCGATGCGCTCAACGTGCCGCTGCCGACGATGTTCAGGGTGCCGCTGCCGACATCGATCGCCGCATTGGCGCCCGTCGAGGATTTACTGAAAGAGTTTTCGCCTTCGACGACCAACGTATTTTCGCCGTCGCCGAATTTGATCAATGAAGTCGTCCGCGTCGTCGTGACGTTGAGGTCTTAGATAAAGAGGTTGAGCCCCGAAGCGTCGCTTGCGTTGATAAACAGATTGGACAAAGCGTTGCCGTCGGCGCCGATGATTTTGACGTTTTTGACGCCGTCGGCGATGGTGATCGTGCCGGTGGTGCCGTCGGTCAGTTTATAAACGCCGTCTTCGGTGATCTCGTCGCCGCCGTTGAGCTCTGTTGCGGGAGCCGAAGTCATTTCCTCGGCGACGTTGGCGTTGTCCAAAACGATATTGAGCCCACCGATCGAAAAAGTTTTGCCGTCTTGAGTGAAGACTTCGGTAGGAGTGCCGTTGCTGTCGGTGACGGTGATTGTGTCGCCGACTTTGGCGGTGCCTGTGATGTGGACGGTCGCGCCGCTCTGATAGTAGGTAACGCCGTCTTCGGTCGTTTTTTCGCCGTTGACTTCGCCGATCGCGAGACTCGAGTCCGCCGATTTCTCAATTGAGATCGCATAGCCGTCGGCGAAGCGCTGAAGATCGAATTTGAAGTCGAGGATCGAGCCGCTCATATCGTCGACCCCCCCCCGTGCGAAAGATCACTAATAAATTTTAAGGTCATAAAAACCACTCCCCTTGGACGATAATTCAGATGCGCTTTAAAATTTATCGATGAAAATGAAATTTGACTTTAGTTTATCGCGATAAAGATTTGTTTATAATAAAAAAGCGGCGCCCGCTCCGCGCGGAGGTCGCCGAATTTTTTTGCCTCAACAAAATTATTTTTGCCGACGGTCGAGCCTCATGCTTTATCGTTGACAATGGCGAGGATTTGTTCCTCGGTTTGACCCGTCGCCTTCTTTATGATCTCGATCGGAGTGCCCGCCTTGAAAAATTCTTTTATCATTTCAAGAGTTCTTTCGTGGCGCCCTTCTTTGAGCCCTTCTTTACGCCCAGCTTTGAGACCCGCTTTGAGACCCGCTTTGAGACCCGCTTTGAGACCCTCTTTGAAACCCGATTTGTGAGCTCCCTCGCGGATTGCTTCCCGTTCCGCCGCCGCATCATACTCGAACCAATACATTTCCATCGAGCCTCATGCTTTATCGTTGACAATGGCAAGGATTTGTTCCTCGGTTTGACCCGTCGCCTTCTTTATGAATTCGATCGGAGTGCCCGCCTTGAAGAATTCTTTTATCATCGTAATCGTGCCTTCTTTGAGACCTTTTTTGAGCCCTTCTTTACGCCCCGCTTTGAGACCCGCTTTGAGACCCGCTTTGTGAGCTCCCTCGCGGATTGCCTCCCTCTCCGCCGCCGCATCATACTCGAACCAGTACATTTCCATTACCTCCTTTATGTTCGTTCGAAGATATTCCGCCATCACATTCCCTTTGATGCAATAGTTGACCGCGTCTCGTATCGCATCAAGCAAACTCATTTTCTGCCTTCGATTGTACTCTACACGATCCACGAACGTACAGTAATTCTTCAGAGACTCACTTCGTCCGATCAGCTCCCGATTGTTCCCCGCGTTGACGTTGAGGAACTGCACCTTCAACTCTATATCCGTACTCTTATTAAACGAGTCCGACAGCCTCATCTCTCGACGCTCGGGCGCCTTCCTCAAACCGTTGTAGATCACAAAAAACTTCGGCTCGAGAAATTCTATCGCATCTTCATCATAGAATTGCCGAGAGTTATCCACGCCGCGCTTCAACAGCTCCACAAAATAAAACAGCATTCTCAACGGCATGTTCTCATTCAACGTACTCTGATGTTCGATCAAAACGATCAACTGATTCCGAAACACGCACGAGATATCATTTTTCACCGCGCTGAAGAACAATCCATCGAGAGTGTTAAGCTCGATCTCGTCGGGATCGTCGCAATCGCTGTTTGTCAATGCATTCAACAACGACAGCAACCGCCGTTTGTCGTCCAAAAAATAGTGTCGGAACAACGAATCACGATACTTGGGCTTTTCCATTTTTACACTCCTATCAAATATTTCTGCCCGCCGACGGTCGAGCCTCATGCTTTATCGTTGACAATGGCGAGGATTTGTTCCTCGGTTTGACCTGTCACCTTCCTGATGATCTCGATCGGTATGTTCTCCTTGAACAATTTTTTTATCATCGCAATCGTGGCTTCTTTGAGCCCTTCTTTGAGTCCCGATTTGTGAGCGCTCTCGCGGATTGCCTCCCTTTCCGCCGCCGCATCATATTCGAACCAATACATTTCTATAAACTCCTTCAGGTTCGCGCGAAGATATTACGCCGACTCAGACTTTTTCATTGACAATGGCGAGGATCTGTTCCTCGGTTTGACCCGTCGCCTTCTTGATGATTTCGATCGGAGTGCCCGCCTTGAAAAATTCTTTTATCATTTCAAGCGTTCTTTCTTGGCGCCCTTCTTTGTGCCCTTCTTTACGCCCAGCTTTGAGACCCGCTTTGTGAGCGCTCTCGCGGATTGCCTCCCTTTCCGCCGCCGCATCATACTCGAACCAGTACATTTCCATTACCTCCTTTATGTTCGTCCGAAGATATTCCGCCATCACATTCCCTTTGATGCAATAGTTGACCGCGTCTCTTATCGCATCACGCAAACTCATTTTCTGCCTTCGATTATATTCCACTCGATCCACGAACGTACAGTAATTCTTCAGAGACTCACTTCGTCCGATCAGCTCCCGATTGTTCCCCGCGTTGACGTTTAGGAACTTCACCTTCAACTCTATATCCGTACTCTTATTAAACGAGTCCGACAGCCTCATCTCTCGACGCTCGGGCGCCTTCCTCAAACCGTTGTAGATCACAAAAAACTTCGGCTCGAGAAATTCTATCGCGTCTTCATCATAGAATTGCCGAGAATTGTCTACGCCGCGCTTCAACAGCTCCACAAAATAAAACAGCATTCTCAACGGCATGTTCTCATTCAATGTACTCTGATGTTCGATCAAAACGATCAACTGATTTCGAAACACGCACGAGATATCATTTTTCACCGCGCTGAAGAACAATCCATCGAGAGTGTTAAGCTCGATCTCGTCGGGATCGTCGCAATCGCTGTTTGTCAATGCATTCAGCAACGACAGCAACCTCCGCTTGTCGTCCAAAAAATAGTGTCGGAACAACGAATCTCGATACTTGGGCTTTTCCATTTTTACACTCCCATCAAATATTTCTGCCGCGCCGACGGTCGAGCATTTCTTTCGCCACCGCCAACATCAATTTTATTCGATTGAGCTGATTGACTTCGCTCGAGCCCGCGTCGCAATCGATCGCCACAACGTTTGCTCCCTCATACGCCGCGCGGAGCTCATGCATCACGCCTTTGCCCGTGATGTGATTGGGCAGGCACCCGAACGGTTGTAGGCAGATCACATTGCTCACGCCGCTTTCGATCAGTTAAAACCAACCCTCGCCCGCCATGTTGCCGACACTCACGTGTTGCGACGCCGCCGACAGGCGAGCATTTCTTTCGCCACTGCCAACATCAATTTGATCCGATTGAGCTGATTGACTTCGCTCGAGCCTGCGTCGCAATCGATCGCCACAACGTTTGCTCCCTCATACGCCGCGCGGAGCTCATGCATCACGCCCTTGCCGGTGATATGATTCGGCAGGCACCCGAACGGTTGAAGGCAGATCACATTGCTCACGCCCGACTCGATCAGTTTGACCATCTCGCCCGTCAGGAACCAACCCTCGCCCGCCATGTTGCCAACGCTCACGTGTCGAGACGCCAACCGCGCCGTATCTTTGATCGAGTGCGGCGCGCGGAAGTGTTTGCTTTTTTCGAGCGCGGTCTTCATCGGTCGACGGAAAAATTCTATCAGCTGTATAAATACTTCCGCCCAAAATCTTTCGACCCGACTGCCCTCGAGCAATTGTCGTTTCGCGATCGCGTCGTAGGCGATATACAGGAAGAAGTCGACGAAGTCCGGCATCACCACTTCCGCGCCTTCCGACATCAATATTTTTTCGAGCTGATTGTTGGCAATCGGATGATACTTGACTAAAATCTCGCCGACGATCCCGACTTTCGGTTTGATCATCGTCTCGTCGATCGGGATCGCATCGAACTGCCGCACGATCTCACCGATCAGCCGTCGATACGACAAATAATTTCCGTCGAGCAGTTCATTTTTCGATCGGATCATAAATTCTTCGTAGATCCGCTCCGTCTCGCCGCGCCGAATTTCATACGGCTCCATTCGATTGCGCACATTCATCAGCAGGTCGCCCAGCACCGACGCCTTGATCGAATCGATCAGACAGTCGCGGCTCAGTTCAAACGAATCGGTCTCGTCCGGCAGTCCCCAACACGCAAACACCGGCACCCGATCGAAGCCCGCATACTTCAGCGCTCGACGCAACACGCTGATATAATTCGTCGCGCGGCACGCCCCGCACGTCTGAAACAGTATGATTGACGTGTGCTCGGGATCGCAACGCCCGCTCGACAGCTCCGCAATCAATTGCCCGATCACCACGATTGCCGGATAACACATGTCATTGTTGACGTAGCGCAGCCCGAGATCGATCGCCGCCTTGTCGGGCATCGACGGGATCACCACCCGATAATTGTATTTGTTGAGCACCGTCTGCATCAGCTCAAAATGGATCGGCGCCATTTGCGGCGCTAAGATCGTATGCGTCGCTTGACAATCGGCGGTGAAGCGCGGACGCTCGATCGGTTGCACGTCGTGATATGGAATTTCTTGACGGTGATTGAGCGCGGCAAGCAACGACCGCAATCGAATCCGCGCGGCGCCCAAATTCGAGACCTCGTCGAGTTTGATCATCGTATAAATGCGATCGTGACTTTCGAGAATTTCTTTGGTCTGATCGGTCGTGAGCGCGTCGAGCCCGCAACCGAACGACGACAGTTGAATCAGCGTCAGTTGAGGATTTTCGGCGGCGACTTGCGCGGCGTGATACAAGCGCGCGTGGTAGCTCCACTGATTGACGACCGACAGTTGCGGCGACCGAACGGGCATGTGATAGACCGCGTCCTCGGTGACGATCGGCAATCGATACGACTGAATCATTTCGGGGATGCCGTGATTGATTTCGGGATCGATGTGATACGGTCGACCGATCAGAAGAATTGCGTGTTCGCCCGTCGATTGAATACGATCCAAAATTTTTTCGCCGTACTGCTCGACGTCCCGACGGTATTTCTCCAATTCCGCATGCGCCGCGCGGACGGCATCATCGATCTCGCGACGATCGATCGACGGAAATTCTTCCGACAATCGCTTGGAAAGTTTTTTCATGTCGTCGACGGGAAGGAACGGTTGAATGAATTTTATATTGCGCTCGCGGAGAATATCCATGTTGCCGCGAATGTTCTCGGCGTATGACGCCACGATCGGGCAATTGTAATGATTATCGGAGCGCGTGTCGAAATTATACGGCTCGCACGGATAAAAAATCGTTTCGACGCCGCGCTCGATCAAATCCATGATGTGACCGTGCGCCAACTTCGCGGGGTAACAGAGTGAATCGCTCGGTACCGTCGACATGCCCTTATAGTAAAGTTGAGCGCTCGACTTGCCGCTGAGCTCGACGCGATATCCGAGCGCGGTGAAGAACGTAAACCAGAACGGATAATCCTCGTACATGTTGAGCGTCCGAGGCAGCCCGATCACTCCGCGCGGAGCATTTTCAATCGACAGCGGCTCGTAATCGAAGACGCGCTTATATTTGTAAGCAAAGGCATTGGGCACGTCGGACTCGGTGATCGGTCGACCGCCGACGCCGCGCTCACATCGATTGCCCGTAAAATATTTGCCGCCGTCGGGGAATGTCTGACGTGTGATCAAACATTTGTTGCCGCACCCCTTGCATCGATACGACTTGGTTTGGACGGAAAAATTTTCGAGCTGATCCGCCGTCAACACCGAAGAAAGATGTTCGTTGGCATCGAAAGAATGAGAATTGGGAAGGGCGACGGAAGATTGGGCGGCGGCGGAAGAATTGTCGGCGGCAATTGTGAGAGGCGTCGCCCCGTCGCTCCCATTACGCATTACGCATTTCGCATTACGCATTGCCAATATCGCCGCTCCGTAGGCGCCCATCAGCCCCGCGATATCGGGTCGAATCACTTCTCTACCAATCAATTTTTCCATCGATCGAAGGACGGCGTCATTGTAAAACGTCCCGCCCTGCACCACAATGTGATCGCCCAGTGTCGATACGTCTTTCAACTGCATGACTTTGAACAGCGCATTTTTGATCACCGACAGCGCGATCCCCGCCGAGATGTCCTCGACCGAGGCGCCGTCCTTTTGCGCCTGTTTGACTTTCGAGTTCATGAAGACGGTGCAGCGCGTTCCGAGATCGACGGGCGCCTTCGACGTAATTGCCTTCGACGCAAACTCCGCCGCCGTCATGTGCAGCCCTTGAGCAAAATTCTCGATGAACGAGCCGCAACCCGCCGAGCACGCCTCGTTCAATGTGATGTTGCCGATCGAGCCGCGATCGACGAAAAAACATTTCATATCCTGACCGCCGATATCGAGCACGAACGTCACATCGGGGCAAAACTCTTGAGCCGCGCGGAGATGCGCAAACGTCTCGACTTCGGAGCCGTCGGCATGGATCGCCGCCTTGACGATCGCTTCGCCGTAGCCCGTCGTGAACACGCCGCCGATTGTCGCCGTCGACGGCATTTCGTTATACAGTTTTTTGAGCGCGGCGACGACCGAAGTCAACGGCGATCCCCCGTTGCTCCCGTACGACGTAAACAAAATCTCCCGATCGCGACCGATCGCCACCAGCTTTGTCGTCGTCGAGCCCGCATCGATCCCCACATAAATTTTTCCGACGTAATTTTTTAGCACTCCGCGCGGAACTTTATTTCGATCGTGCCGCGCCTTAAATTTTTTGTAATCCGCCTCGTCGTCGAACAGGACAAAATCCGCCGGACGCACATCATCAGCCGACGCCTCATTGACTTTTTCGATCGCCGTCTCGAGCCGTGCCGTGTCGATCGGTTGAGCCTCTTCGCTGAGCGCCGCTCCCATCGCCACGAAATAATTTCCGTCCTCGACCTCGACGACATGATTCTCATCGAGATTGAGGGTCTCAACGAATCGTTTTTTGAGCTCCGTCAAGAAATGCAACGGTCCGCCGAGGAACGCCACGCTCCCGTCGATCGGACGCCCCTGCGCGAGATTGCCGATGGTCTGATTGACGACCGCCTGAAAAATCGACAGCGCGATATCCGCTTTCTTGGCGCCGTCATTCATCAGCGCCTGAATATCGGTCTTCGCAAACACTCCGCAGCGCGACGCGATCGTGTAAATCTGCCGTCCTTTTTCGGCGAGCGCATTCAATCCCGCCGCGTCCGTCGACAACAGCGCCGCCATGTGATCGATAAACGAGCCGGTGCCGCCCGCGCACACTCCGTTCATGCGCTGTTCGGGAGCGGAGCCGAAGTAAGTGATCTTGGCGTCCTCACCGCCGAGCTCGACGACGGTATCTGTCGACGGGATAAATTTTTTGACGGCGGTCGAGCAGGCGATCACCTCTTGGACGAAGGGCAACGAAATTTTTTTGGCGATGCCCATGCCTGCCGAGCCGGTGAGCGCGAAGTTAAAAGTTTTTTCGCCGACAAAATTTTTGAGGGTCGACAGATTTTTGGAAAGCGACTTGCCAATCTCGGAGAAGTGGCGGGAATAATTTTTGCAGACGAGCCGGTT
>FLNZ01000082.1_pt1 | contig 15548 bp, 10 predicted proteins | sample 1140391 | NCBI WGS metagenome assembly FLNZ01 (sample SAMEA3878171, study PRJEB12797) | bioreactor metagenome | biome: Moose rumen | place: Sweden | collected 2011-10
TGCCATCGCTATCCGCAAGACCGAAGACAAGGACAACTACACCAAGTTCTACAACCACATGATGAACGATTAAGGTCGAGCACCAACAATAAACCATTAGAAAAAGGGCCTCGGCGATTGCCGAGGTCCTTTTGTTTTCAACCAACCCAGTGTTCACTGAGATACTTTACTGAGTCACGCGGATGCGGAGAGCACCGGCAGCGGACTTCGCGATAAACATGCCTCCACGCTTAGCGAGGTCCGCAGCGCCCGCACGCAGTTCCTGCATTCCGGCAGCACGCACCGTTCCGAGGTAGCTACCGCCCATGTCGAAAATGCGGTATTCCATGGACTCGTTCGACATCTGGAACTTCGCATTCACAAACGTGGTGCTGGTATCGCCACCGATCGGTTCGGGGTCTGTAGCGTCCTTGCCCTTCACGAAGGTGAAGTAGTCCACGTCCATCCAGTCACCGACCACCGTAAAGCGGAGGATATGTTCACCCGCAGGGAGCGTCACGTTCTTCTGCACCTTGTTGTAGTCGTCGTAGTTCTCTTCGCCATCGTTCTTCGGGACAGAGATATCGCCCGTGAGTTCATTGCCATCGAGAGTCATGTTGAAACCGGAGGTCGCATTGGCAGAGGCAACCGCGGCAAAGAAGGTGTAGTCACCCGCTTCCTTCACGTTCACCGTGTATTCGAGCCATTCGCCAGCCTGGTTGTAACCCACGATGTAGCCGGTCGCCTTCTTGTAGATATCGACACCCGTGCCTTCGCGGTAGTTGGTCTCGCCGTGATCATCGGAGTCATTTTCGTTGTAGGTCTTGTTTTCCTTGCCGGTACCCGGGATGTCGAAGTTTTCGGCCTCAATCTTGCCCGGCAAATCAATCGCCTTGCCGCCGAACGGTTCACGAGGTACGGGGTCAGCAGGAGTGCCCACGCCCACGAGCGTCACGATGCAGTCCTTGAATTCCGAGCTGCCCGCATCCATGGTGATAGTCACGGAGCCGTTCTTCACTTCGACTTCGCCTTCATACTTGGCGTTCTTCGCCTGGCTCGTCGTGTACACGTGGAAGGATTCCACATCGGCACCCTTCACGTTAACCGTCACGGTCTTGGAATTCTTGTAATCGCGGTTCACGAGCACCACAATGACGGAGTCTCCTTCTGAACTCTTGTAGGCACTGGCAAACAGGTTCGATTCGGGCTTGTCAGTCGCACCCACGCGGATTGCACCCGGACGGATAAAGCGGGCGAACTGGCTCATCACGTAGCCGCGCTTCGAGACCTTGCCGATTTCGTTGGACGGTATCTGGAGTTTGTTGCCGAAGTCCTTCTCCATGATGAGGCCGTAGCAACGGCGGATATACCACCAGGTGTACTGATTGAAGTTGCCCACGACCATCGCGCGGTGGATTTCGTAAGCCACGTCCATGGCGTTCACGGTATCGCGCTTGTTCTGGTTCGCCTGGTCACCCGTATTCGTAATCGTACGCCAGTAGTTGCCGCTGCCCTGGCTTTCGGTGTAGTGTTCCGTCATCCAGCGTTCTACGCCCTTCTGGTCAGCCAAAGAATACTGGAAGAAGTTGTCCCCAGTCGTTCTGTCGCTCGCATAGAAGTGCGCACCGAGAATGTCCCAGTTTTTGAGGGCAGAAGCATCGTTCAAGACTTTGTTGTAAAGGTTCTTGTCGTAGCGGAACGATTCGGTCGAAATCACCTTGGCACCGTTCTTGCGCATTTTATCGGCATAGCCCTTGGTGAAGTTGTAGATTTCGTCTGCACTCCAGCAAGCCCATTCACCGCACCAGTCCGGTTCGTTACTGATGGAGATGGCGTACAGGGGAACGCCCTGGTTCTTCATGTAATCGTTAAAGCCGTTCAGGTGATCCACATACTTCTGGTAGTTCGAGGAAGCCATATGCTGGTTTGCGCCCGCATACGGAGAAGTCCACGGGGTTGCATACAAGATAAAGTCATCTCCGGCGTATTTCTTCGCGTACTTTGCGGCCTGAACTTCTTTATTGAAATCACTGGAATTTGCATACACAGGAATACGCAGCGTATTGAGGCCAATCTGGCCATCGCCCGTACCGAATGCGAGCTTGGCATCGGCCTCGGAAAGTCCGCCACCGCCCTGCCACTGGTTATGCACCATGCCGCCAAAGCCACGAATGACCTGGTGCTCTTCGGTCACATCGACATTGACCGTCGATGCGAATGCGGCCGAAACCAACGCACCGCAACCCAGCGCGAGCGCAGTCTTCCACGCCCCCTTAACAACGCTGTTTTGATTCAAACTTTTCATAACATCCCTTTGCCAAACAGAAACCCGCAGGATTGCGGTCCCATAACCTAAAATTAGATGAAAAAGCTCAAAAAAACGCACATCGCGCCATTTTTTCCATTGACGTTTTGGCAATAGAAACAAGGGCGGGCGCCCACGGGGCTGGCCCTCCCTAAGACCCTCCCGACGCGCGCATAATCGCCTGGAACAGGGTTTGTGCTTTATGGCATCGGCGATTAAGTGCACGCGCACCTTCGGTGCGTAAAAAAAGAGCTCCGGAGCAAGGCTCCGGGGCACTTCATGACGCTCTTGAGAAGCATCAATCTGGATGTGTGGTGTTTAGGGACTCTTTTATGGTATTACTTTGCCGTATTCACCATGAATTTCTTGTTGCCGGTCAGGGAACGGAGCATGTACACGCCCTGGTTGAAGCCAGCCGCACGGAGGGCCTCGCCAGCAGTCGCGCCGTCCAGGCGGATCTTTCCGACCATAGCGCCCTTCAGGTCGAACACGCGGTAGGTTTCGTACGGCACGGCCTTGAACGCAACGGCATTCTCAATGGCATCCGTGCCAATCGGTTCCGTATCATCGGCATCCTTGCCTTCGAGGATATTGAAGTAGTCGATATCGAACCAGGAACCGACAACCGTAAGCCTCAGGACATGTTCGCCCGCGGGGAGCTTGATGTTCGCCTTGACCTTGTTGTAATCGTCGTAGTTTTCCTCGCCTTCGGTAGCCGCGGGCACGGAGATTTCTTCGGTAATGTCCGTTCCATCGAGGGAGAACTTGAAGCTGGAGGTGTTACCGGCGGCAGCAACTGCGGCATAGAGCGTGTAGTCGCCTTCCTTCGCCACGTTGATGGTGTATTCAAGCCATTCGCCTTCGGTATTGTAGCCCACGATGACGCCCGTCGCCTTCTTGTACAGGTCAACGCCGGTGCCTTCGCGAAGGTCGCTGTCGCCGTGGTTCTCGGAATCGGATTCGTTGTAGGAATCGACATCGCCACCGCGACCCGTACCCGGTTCATCGAAGTTTTCGGCCTCGATCTTGCCCGGTACCGCCCAGGCCTTGCCACCGAACGGCTTCTGCGGTTCCGGCGGAGTCGTGCCGCTGCCTTCAAAGCCCCAGGCCTTGATAGCCATGGTAGAATCCCTGCTGCCCTTGAACACGAGGAACACCTGTTCCACGATTCCCTTGAGGCCAGTGACTTCGCAGGAATTCTCGGCAAAGGTATTCTTGTTACCGGTATTCTTGAGCGTGCAGGTTCCGGCGAGCGTACCCGTCGCAGAACCCGTATGGATTTCAACCTTGTCGCCATCAGCCGTGCTTGCGGCCTGCACCACGAAACCGGTCGCGGCAGTACCGAAGTCAACGCCACTCACGCGAATCCAGGATTCCTTCGTGGAAAGCGGGAGCAACAGGTGCTCGGCAACCTTGCCCGGAGTCCAGTTGGAACGGCTACGGATGCCCTTCTGCTTGGAACTCGTGAGTGCCGGATACCAGTCATACGGATCGAAGTTCTCGATCTGCTTCGGGCCTTCCTTCGTGAAAGTCAACGAGTTCATGGAACCATCGGCTGCATAGGTGAATTCATCTACGCTCACGCTGCGGTGGTATGCCGGGTTCGGATTCGCCTGTCCATCTTCGGCCGGAATCTTCTCGAGGCCGTCGTATCCGTTCGCAATGCGACGGTCGTGATAGGCGACGTACCAGTGGCCCTTGAATTCGGCAATGCCATGGTGGTTGTTGTTGTTCGCGTTGATGTTCTGGCCGTTGATGTTCGGGTTCCCCATGAAGATACCCTTGTAGGTGTACGGGCCCATGGGTTTATCGGACATGCCGTAGGCAATACGCAAGTCGGCCGTACTGTAAGAGAGATAGTACTTGCCCTTGTACTTGTGGATGTAAGAAGCTTCCATCGCCTTCGGGCCACCGATCTTCAGGTGAGTCTTGGAACTCACATCGAAGCCCTTCATGTCGGAGTTGAACTTGTAGATATTGAAGATGTCGTTGTTATTGTCGGCAGCCGGACGGCTATCGCTGCTACCGCCACCAAAGGTGAAGTAGCCCGTGCCGTCATCATCAAAGAAAATACCCGGGTCAAAGCACCAGCCGATGCCATCGCAGTCCGCAAGGCCGCCGCCCCAGTTGTTGATGAGTTTCTTGCCGCCCGAGACAGGGTTCGTCCACGGGCCGGCAATGCTGTCAGCAGAGATGAGGCCCACACCGCCGCCACCGCCATCGGGGAACACGATGTAGAGCTTTCCGTCCTTGGGGTTCACGGCAATGTCGGACGCCCAGATATCGCCGATACCGTCCACCTTGCGCGCATCGTAAATGATACCGAAATCGGTCCAGTTTTTCATGTCCTTGGTGCGGAAACCGTAAAGGGCCTTGATGCTGTAGCCGTTTGCGTTGTATGCCGCCGGGTCGTCGGAGTCGGTAATGACGTAGAAGTAGGTGTCATCGGCAGCGGCACCCGGGTCGGCGAGGTAATGGTAGCTGGAAATCGGGTTGTCCGCGAGAGCGGATGCAGCCAGGCCGCATACGGCAGCGAGGCCAAATTTTCCCATGAAAGACTTCTTCATTTTACACATCCCTATGTTAAAACGGCAAAATTGCCCTTTCTTGACTATAATCTACCTCCGAAAACGGCATTTTTACCCCCCACGAGCAGACTTCTCATTGACTATTTATCAATAACAACTAGGGAGGGTTTCGCACGCCTCACCCTCCCTAAGACCCTCCCGACGCGCACATAATCGCCTAGAACAGGGTAATTGCCTTAGGGAGACGGCGATTAAGTCCACGGGCACCTGCGGTGCTTGAGACTAGGGCGGGCGCGAAAAACGCAAAAAAAGCGCCCCGGGAATAATCCCGAGGAGCTTTATGACGCCGTAAAGGCGCCGGTCTGGATGTGTGGTGTTTAGGGACTCTTTTAGGCCTTTTTCGGGCTTATTCCGCCACCCTGGCCATAAACTTCTTTTCGCCGCGCAGGGAGCGGAGCATGTACATGCCCTTGCTGAACCCGGCCGCACGGAGCGCATCGCCCACATGTGCACCATCGAGATTCACCGTACCCACCTGCTTGCCCTTCAGGTCGAACACGCGGTAGGTGTAAGACCCGAACGAGTTGAACTGAGCGACGGTCTTGATCGCGGTAGTACCTTCGAGCGGGTCGGAATCTTCGGCATCCTTGCCCGCAACGAAATTGATGTAGTCGATATCCATCCAGTCGCCGGTAACGGTAAACCGGAGGATATGTTCGCCCGCGGGGAGCTTCACGTTGGCGCTGACCTTGTTGTAGTCATCATAGTTCTCTTCGCCGGAACTTGCCTGCGGGACGGCAATCGCATCGGTGATGTTCTCGCCATCGATAGAAAGCTGGAATCCGGAAGTGCTATTGGCGGACGCCACGGCGGCAAACATGGTGTAGTCACCCGCTTCCTTCACGTTCACAGTGTACTCGAGCCATTCGCCCGCCTGGTTGTAACCCACGATTACGCCGGTAGCCTTCTTGTACAGGTCGACACCGGTACCTTCACGCAAGTCGCTATCACCGTGGTTCTCGGAATCGTTCTCGTTGTAGGAATCGACACCCGCACCGCGGCCCGTACCCGGTTCGTCAAAGTTTTCCATCTCAATCTTACCGGGGATTGCCCAGGCCTTGCCACCGAACGGCTTCTGCGGTTCCGGAGGCGTGGTGCCACTGCCCTCGAAGCCCCATGCCTTCACGTACATGGTAGAATCCTGGTTGCCCTTGAACACGAGGAACAGCTGGTTCACGATGCCCTTGAGGCCTTCGACTTCACACTTGTTTTCGGCATAGGTATTCTTGTTGCCGGTATTCTTGAGCGTGCAGGTACCTGCGAGCGTACCCGTCGCAGAACCCGTGCGGATTTCAATCTTGTTGCCGTCGGCAGCACTCGAAGCCTCGACAGTAAAGCCCGTTGCCGCGGTACCGAAGTCCACGCCGCTCACGCGAATCCAGGCTTCCTTACTGGAAAGCGGAATCAGCACGTGTTCGGCCTTCTTGCCCTGCACAAAGTTGGAACGGCTGCGGATGCCCTTCTGCTTGGAACTCGTGAGCGCCGGATACCAGTCGTACGGGTCGAAGTTCTCGATCTGCTTCGGGCCTTCGTCCGTCACCTTCACCGTCTGAATCGTACCGTCGTTGTTGTAGAACATTTCGTCTACAGAAACGCTACGGTGGTAACCTTCGTTCGGCTTCGGCTGACCGTCATCGGCCGGAATAATTTCAAGTCCGTTATGGCCCTTGGCAATACGGCGGTCATGATAGACAACGTAAGAATGGCCCTTGAATTCGGCAATACCGTGGTGGTTGTTGTTGCCGTTGATGCTGCGGTCGTTCATACTCGGGTCGCCGAGAATGGTTCCCTTCCAGGTGTACGGTCCCATTACGTTATTCGACATACCGTAGTCGATGGTAGGCGCACCCTGCTGCCAGCCGGTACTGTAAGAGAAGTAGTAATTGCCCTTGTGCTTGTGGATGTAGGACGCTTCGAGCATCTTACGGGTCGGGAGGTTGTTCACCTTCACGTGGCTACCGTTACCCACCGGAGCATCCTTCGCGTCGTTCAGTTTGACGATATCGAAGTTGTCGGTATTCGGACGGCTATTGCTTTCGCCACCGCCCCATGTGACGTAGGTCGTGCCGTCGTCGTCAATAAAGATGCCCGGGTCAAAGCACCACGAGACGCCATCGCAGCCGATAATGCCACGGCCACCGACCAACTTGTCCTTGCCCTGGCCCACGGCATTTGTCCACGGGCCGTCGATTGCAGGCGCCTTGATGTAGCCGATACCGCCGCCACCGCCATCGGGGAACACGATGTAGAACGTGCCGTTATGCACCGCAATACCGGATGCCCAAATATCGTTAATGCCGTTCACCTTGCGGGCATCGTAAATAATGCCGTAGTCGGTCCAGTTCTGCATATCCTTGCTGCGGAATGCATAGAGGGCGTAAATCTTGTAGCCATTGGAATTGTACGGAGCCGGGTCATCGGAGTCCGTGATGATGTAGAAGTATTCATCGTCGGCAGCGGCACCGGGGTCGGCCAGATAATGGTAGGTAGAAATCGGGTTATCGGCAAGTGCAGAACCAAAGAGACCGCACGCAAGAGCCAAACCAAGCTTTCCCTTGGAAATCTTCTTCATATTAACATCCCATATTCAACCGCGACACCGCAGTCTAACCATTATAAAATTTACCATCCCCACGTGCATTTTTAACAACCTTTCAAACAAAAACCATTGACGTTTTGTCCACGGGCACCTTCGGTGCGTTTAACGTTTATTTACAAAAAAGGCACCCGGCGGTCTGCCGGGAGCCTTTCAAACACAAGAGAGAGTTTGTACGAACAAAGACTGAGCGGTTTTATTTCGTCACGCGGGCCATAAACTTCTTGTTGCCATTCACCTGCTTGAGCATGTAGGCGCCCTGCCTGTAGCCCGCAGCCTTGAGTACCTGGGCCGCAGAGGCACCGCTGGCAAGTTCCACCTTGCCGAGCATCATACCCGCAAGGTCAAACACCTGGTAAGTAGCAGCACTGCTCACATGGAACTTAATCCCATTCGAAATCGCGGTGGTGCCAATCGGTTCCGGGTCCGTCGCATCCTTGCCTTCCACGAAGGTGAAGTAGTCGATATCGAACCAGTCGCCCGTAACCGTCATACGCAGGATATGTTCACCCGCAGTGAGCGTCACGTTCCTCTGCACCTTGGCATAGTCATCGAAGCTGCCCTCGACATCAGTCTTGGCGGCAAGGATAGTATCCGTAATGTCCTTGCCATCGACCGACATCACGAAGCCCGCATTCTGGTTGTCCGTCGCCACGGCGGCAAAGAACGTGTAGTCGCCATCCTTCGCGACATTGATGGTGTATTCAAGCCATTCGCCGGACTGGTTGTAGCCCACGATAATTCCAGAGGCGTTCGCATAGAGGTCGACAGACGGAGCATCTTCCTTGCGGTAGGCGACCTTCGCGGAATCTGCAGCACTCTTGGCCTTTTCATAGCCATGGTTCTCGGAATCGTTGTCACTGTAGGTATCGTTACCCGCACCGTAACCCGGCACGTCGAAGTCTTCGGCCTGGATCTTGCCCGGAACGGCCCAAGCCTTGCCGCCAAACGCAGTCTGCGGTTCAGGTTCACGCTTGGTGCCCTGGAATTCCCATTCAAGGATGCCCATGGTAGAATCCTTAGAGCCCTTGAACACGAAGAACAGCTGGTCGACAACGCCGGTAAGGCCGCTCATTTCGCAGTCGTTATCGGCATAATCCTGCCAGCCGCTAGTCTTTGCAAGGTTGCAGGTACCGGCAAGCGTACCGCTGGCACTGCCCTTATGGATTTCAATCTTGTTACCGTCAGCCACGCTTGCAGCCTTCACGCGGAGGTTCTGCGCACCGTTACCGAAGTCTACGCCACTCACGCGAATCCAAGATTCCTTGGATGCCTGCGGAGTCAGCACGTGCTTCACCGGCTGGCCCTTGGTCCAGTCCGTACGGCTGCGGATATTAAGTTGTTTGGAACTCGTCGTTGCCTTGTACGTCCTGTACGGGTCGAAGTTCTTGATTTGCTTCGGGCCTTCGCGGGTAAAGGTGAGCTTGTTCATCTTGTCGCCACTCCAGGTGAGTTCGTCAATAGACACGCTCCTGTGGTTCTCGTAGTTCGGGTTCACCGAGCATACGCCCTGCTGGGTACAGGCTGTCGGGTGGTTATCAGATGTCACCAGGCGACGGTCATGGTAAACGGCATACCACTTGTCCTTGAACGGGGCAAAGCCATGGTGGTTGTTGCCGCCTTCGCCGTGAGCATCGGGCACAGAACCGATGCCCGGAATGACCTGACCCACATAGTTGTAGGGGCCCATGATGTTGTTCGACGTACCATAGTCAATAATCTGGCTACGGTTGTTGAAGCTCAGGTAATAGGTGCTGCCCTTCTTGTGCAGGTACGGCGCCTCGAAGGAGTTCGGCAACTGGACACGCGTAAGGGAGTTCTTGTCCATGGTAATCTTGCCGTTGCTTTCGTTAAACTTGATGATATCGAAGTTGTTGCCGTAAGGACGCTGGCTACTCTCGCCACCGCCAAAGATCACGTAACCCGTGCCGTCGTCATCGAAAAAAATGCCCGGGTCAAAGCAGTGCGCGATGCCGTCGCAGCCGCCGATAACGCTGTTGTTGCCGCCGGCGATTCTGTTCACGCCGTGAGATGCCTGGATCGGGTCGGTATAAGGGCCGTCAATCGCAGGCGCCGTAATCATGCCCACGCCGCTCGCGCCATCGGGGTAAACGATATAGACCTTACCGTTCTTCACAGCAATGCCCGAGGCCCAGGTGTTGTTCGGGTAGTTGCCGAATTCGCGCTTGGAACGGAAAATCATGCCATGGTCGGTCCAGTTCTTCATGTCTTCGGAAGTGAACGCGAAAAGGCCGACGATGTCGTAGTTCCAGTTGGTCTGGTTGTTGTAGTCGTCGACGTCGGTCAGGATGTAGAAGGTATCACCATCGGAGGCGCACGAAGGGTCCGCCAGGTAATGGTAAGAGGATATCGGGTTGTCGGCAAGGCCGAAGGTAGCAAGGCCTGCGCCCAGGCAGAGCGCGCCCACGCTTTTCCACACGTTCATAAAAACTCCTTATGAGGGGAAGCCCGTGAGCAACATCCACACCACAAACATCCCTTTGATAATAAAGATACCCCAAAAAAACAAGAATGTACCGCTTGGAGCGGTACATCTCATTGATAAATTGTCAAGGCAACTTTGGCCAAATTCGGCTAAAAAACGCTATTCTGGGTCTTTCGCGACAAACTTGGAGTAACCGAACACCTCGATATCGTCGATCCAGAACTCACCGCCCGTGCCACCGAAGATAGACAGGTCGGTAATGTGGTGCTTCACGGCTTCCCAACCGAGGTTTCCGCCAGTCTTGTTGCTATCGGGTTCCAAGAAGTCGTCCGGAGTCACCACGTAGCGGTTCCAGACAGTATCCACATCCAGGTGGACCCAGGCCTTGCCGCTCGTAAGTTCGGACGTGCTATCGACGTTCAGGTCGAGCGAGAAGGAAATGTACTTGCGCTTCGCGGTATCCACGATATCGGTGCGGGCCCAGAACACGATGGAATCGAGATTGCTCATGTCGACCATGCCACCGAGAGAGCGGCCCATCAACACCCAGTTATATGCGGAATCGTTCTCGCACGTGAAATGCGCGGCCTTGCCTTCGCGGCCAAGACCCGCATCCACAATTTCGATACTGCCATTGGCATTTTCCGAATGCTGGACCTTCCACGCATCGATGCTACCCTCGAAGTCCTCGAAAACAAACGACGGGAGGGAATCCTGCGGGCGGGTATCGATAACCACTGCACTTTCCTGACCGGCACGCACATTGGCAATGGAGGACCCGAGCTTGCGGATGACACGCACCTTGCCCTTCTTGCCCGAATCGTCCACGACAACGCTATCGGTCTGCACGAAGGCGACCATCTCGAAGTATCCCGCGGGGAGCGACTCGAACTCGAAGTTGCCCATACCATCGGCCATAACGCTGTAATCGAGACCCTGGACCGCCACCGTAACCTCGGAGGCATCCTCGTCATCCTCGACCAGCACTCGGCCCGAAACAAGACCAGGCTTGCCCAAGTGCAAGGACACACGGCCACCCTCGGTCTGCCACGACCTGTAGTTGAACTTGGAAGCGCCCTTCAGGGAATCGCTCCTGGCCTCGACGATGTAGCTGCCGTAGCCCAGGTTATCCAGAATGAGTTTGCCCGTAGAATCCGTCTCGAAGTTCATGTTCTCGTCCACGAGAGAATCTTCGAGGGAATCAGCCCCGGCCAAGTAGCTGTCAGGGCGAACAATAACGCGAACACGAGCCGCCGGTGACCCATCGGCGAGCTGAACGGAAAGGGCGATGGAATTCTCAGTTTCCATCGATGATCCGGCGACACCGCTGTCTCCACCGGAACACGCGACAATGGCTCCACCCAGTGCCGCCAACCCTAATTTCCACACCCTATTCATCATTTTTTAACTCCTGCGCCTTCCCCCATTATAGCATTTTCAGGGAAGCCTCCTTTTCTGGCGACCGGGTAAAATGCCATAGAAAGTTGCATAACACGGTCAGAATTCTTGGCTTCGTCAACCCGTTTCTGCACTAATCTGCGGAATTCCCTCAGCATATCGCCCAAATCCTCGAAACAGGCCTGGTCTACGGAGAGGGTAAGAGTGGACACGTTGCGCTCGGTAACGGGCACGTTATCCAGGGAATCGCTGGCAAGGGAGAGCACCTGGCGCTGGAACTTGCGGACCGCCTGTGCCTTTTCGGGGCCACCTACCGTGAGGTGCGCATCCGTGAGGGCAAGTCGACCGCTGGCAAGTTTCTTCACCAGGCCCACCTCTTTCAGGATTTCAATAGCCTCGGTAACCTGCTCCTCCGAAATCGGGGGGCAGATGTCCTTTGCAATCTGCTTCACGTTCACCACGCCGCCGTTCAAGTCCAGGTAGGCACGCACGGCAGGGATCCACCAGTTCTCGAGCAGCTTGAGTTCGGCCGCCTGGAGGCTGTGGCGTTCGACATCGCGAAGGGAAAGTGCCTTCGCCATGAGTTCTTCTTTCTTCGCCTTGTCCTTGCTGACCGCGGCAGAGAAGAGCAAATCAAAGTATTCGGCCTCGCGACCGCTCAGGGCCAAAATTTCCTTGGCCGCCTGTAACGCATGGGCAGGGAGGTGCTGCTTCTTTTGCAACACGCGGTAGAGGTAGCTGGAATCCAGCCCCAGCTTATCGCCCATCATGCGATAACTGTAGAAGGGCATCTCCGCCTTGCGGCGTTCGTAGTAGTCCTTCAAAAAATCGCGGTAGTCCGCTATGTCCGAAAAAGTAACCATCAACAATAAGATACTTTTTCCAAATTAGAAAAATTTACATTGCAGCCCATCTTTCATTGACGTTTTATCCATAGCGGACTTGACAAAAATCACATTTTTAATGAATTTCTGCAATTTTCGGGACAAAAAGTGCCCTTTTTCCTAAGAAAAAAACGCGTTCCCCTCTATACAACAGGCCCTCAGTTTTTTACTATATGTAAACAAAAGACAAAAAAGGTGTATGATGTCGGCCAACCAAGACGCAACAAATAATGACGTGATATCGCGGAACATCATCCGCGACATGGGGAACGGAGTCCTCGTGATAGACAAGGCGAACAGGATAATCTCGTTCGTGAACGATTCCGCCACAAAGATTCTCGACAAGACCAAGGAAGAGATGATTGGCCAGAAGTTCGCCGCGTGCTTCTTCGAGTACGAAGAGAACGACGCCTTCAACGACTGCGTCAACAAGGCCATCTACGAATCCGACGTGTCGCACAAGATGACGACGCCCTACTATACCGGCAAGGAAACCAAGACGCTCTACGTGACATCCTCGTACACCAAGGACGACAACGGGAAGCCGGTCGGCGTGGTGCTCATCCTCGACGACATCACCGAAAAGGCGCAACTGCAGGAACGCCTCATAAAGAACCAGCTCGGCACCATCATGATGATGGCCGAACTCGTAGAAAGCCGCGACGGCAACACGGGCGGACACATCCGCCGTACCGCAGAATACGTGAAAATCATCGCCCAGCAACTCTACGACGACCTGAAATTCCCCGAAATCATCAACAGCAAGTTCCTGAACGATATCGTTACGGCGGCCCCGCTGCACGACGTGGGCAAGATAAGCGTATCCGACGCCATCCTCAACAAGCCGGGCAGGCTCACCGACGAGGAATTTGCCATCATGAAGAGCCACGCCGCTGTAGGGCGCAAGCTCCTGAAGGACGCCGTAGAGGCAACCGAGCACTCCTCGTTCCTCGATACCGCCATCGACATGGCGGGGGCGCACCACGAATGGTGGAACGGCAAGGGCTACCCTGACGGCATTTCCGGCGATAAAATCCCCCTCAGCGCAAGAATCATGGCGATTGCCGACGTGTTCGACGCCCTGGTATCGAAGCGCGTCTACAAGCCGGGTATGCCGCTAGAGAAGGCTTACGCCATCATCCGCGAAGAGACGGGCACGCATTTCGACCCGGTTTGCGTGGAGGCTTTCTTCAAGGCGCAGGAAAAAATCGAGCGGGTGCTCAAGAGCCACGCGGATGACTAGTTATTGGTCATTGGTCATTAGTTATTGGTTATTAGAGGTTGCGGGTATGGGGATGTTTATTTCGGGAAATTAGATGCAACCGAAGGTTTTTCCCGTGCATCCAAATAGCAGAATGGACGAACAGGTTATTGCAAAAGGTATCCGTGAAGGCAGCCGGGAGGCACTTGGAATGCTGTGGAGAGAACACAGCACCAAGATGCTGAACCTCGCCTTCCGCATGCTCAAGGACCGCGACCGCGCCGAAGATATCCTCATGGACGTATTTGTCGGCATTCCGGACGCCATCCGGGCATTCCGCGGGCAAAGCGCCCTCGGGACCTGGCTCTACCGGCTCACCGTGAACGCCTGCCTCATGAAGCTGCGGGCAGAAAAGCGCCACGGCGAACTCGAGGAACTGAACCTCGACACGATTGTCGAGGAAACCCTCGGGAAGCAGGAAGCCCCCCGCAACGACCAGTTCGACCCGGAACTCTTGCAACTCGGGCTGAACGCACTCCCCGCCGAAACGCGGGGCATGCTCTGGCTCAAGGATGCCGAAGACCTCGACGTGAAGGACCTCGCCGAAATATATGGCATGCCGGACGGCACCATCAAGGCGCGTCTCAGCCGCGCAAGGCACTTCGTGAAGGACTACATAACGGAGAAACTGAAAAATGCTTGACAAGATCGACTTCTCGAAAATGGAGCGCATTACGCCCCGGGAGGATTCCTGGAGCAAGGTATGCGCACGCCTCGACGCGAAGGCCAAAGCCAGCGCCCACAAGGGGAATATCTTGAGCATCAGGAGCCTGTACAGCGCCATCCCGCTCGCGGCAAGCCTCGTGCTGGTAAGCCTCACCGCAATTCTCCCCGCAATCGAAAGTTCCACCGAAGAAATCTCCCTCGAGAACGTCGCCTCGGAAGATATCACCAGCTGGTACAACGGCCTCGGGAATTCAACAAACGACGACGATTTCGAAACCCTCGAGGAAACTGTCGGGTTCAGCTATTTAACCAAGGAGTAATCTATGAAAGATTCCAAACTGTTCATCGCAGGCATAGTCGCGTTTGCGCTTGCCCTCGGGGTTATCCTCGGGAACTTCTGCAGCAAGAACAGCGCCTGCTGCTGCCAGAAGGCAGACATGTCGCAGTGCATGCGCCAAGGCATGACGCCTCCCCCGCCTCCGGGACCGCATGGCGACTTCCACAAGGACCACCGCCCGCCCGGCGACTTCCACAAGGGGCATAAGCACAGGGGGCACATAAACCCGGAAGTCATCGATTCGCTCCTGCAGGTGACTCCCGAGCAGAAGGCCGCCCTCGATGCCAACCGCGCGAAGGGAGATTCCATATTCAAGGAACTGCGCAAACAGAAGCACGATGCCGAGAAGGCACTGGGCGAAGCGCTCGAAAGCGGCGACCAGGCCGCAACCGAAAACGCGAAGGCCAAGGTGCTCGATGCCGACAAGGCCCTGCTCGAACACCGCATCAACGGCGTGCAGTCCCTCGCGAAAGTGCTTTCCAAGGAACAGCTGGAAAAGTTCAATCAGTTCCACAAGGAGCGCATGAAGGAATTCAAGGACCGCAGGAAAAAGGGCCCGCAGGAATAACTTTTAGACAAACTTGTCGTAAATAGCAAAAAAAACCGCGGCTTAAACCGCGGTTTTTTAAGTTCCTGGATTCTATCGTGTCCTTACGGACACTCCAGAATGACATGCTAGGTTATACAGCGCGGGTGCTTGCACACGCATTGGATAACCGACGCAGTCATGCACGAAGTGCAATGACATGTCACCCTGGAGCGCGAAGCGCGATAGGGTCCATTAAGCCTGGTGCTTCTTGAACCACTTGATGAGCCCGTTGGTAGAGCTGTCGTGGTTCAGTTCGGCATCAGCCTTGGCGAGTTCCGGGAGAATCTTCTTCGCGAGCTGCTTGCCGAGTTCAACACCCCACTGGTCGTAGCTGTTGATGTTCCAGATAACGCCCTGGGTGAAGATCTTGTGTTCGTACATGGCGATGAGGGCGCCGAGCGTTTCCGGAGAAACGTAGTCCATCATGATGGAGTTGGTGGGCTTGTTGCCTTCGAACACCTTGTGCGGGGCGAGGAATGCGATTTCTTCTTCGCTCTTG
>FLNZ01000414.1_pt1 | contig 15535 bp, 13 predicted proteins | sample 1140391 | NCBI WGS metagenome assembly FLNZ01 (sample SAMEA3878171, study PRJEB12797) | bioreactor metagenome | biome: Moose rumen | place: Sweden | collected 2011-10
GGTTCTTGAGCGAACGGGACAGGCGGATATGCACGTTCACGCGGGCGAGCAAAACCTCGGCAATGGCGTTCTTGCTGATAAAGTCGGATGCTCCCGCCTGGAACCCCTTGGTCACGCTGTCGGAATCTTCCCGGTTCGTGAGGAATATCACCGGGAGGTCGTCAAGCGCGTGTCGCTGGCGAATCCGCAGGCATACGTCGAATCCGTTCATCTTCGGCATGTTGATATCCAACAGCACCAAGTCCACCGGGTTTTCGGCCAGGAATTCCAAGGCGTCTTTCCCGGAATTGCGGCATTCGACATTATAGCCGACACGGGCTAGGAGATTCTTGGTCTTTTCGAGAATTTCGTCGTTGTCATCGACAATAAGGATTTTTTCTTCAACCATAGGGCGACCTCGCCAGAAAGGACTACCCTTAAAATAATATAGTTTCAGGGAGAAGTCAATAAAAAAATTCGAGCGCGGGCGCCTTTCGGATAAGCCCGAGGGCTGCCGCATGTTCAAAAAAGAGCGCGAGGGAGCGTTTGCGTTCTTCGGTAAAGCGGTAGTCGAGAGCCGTATAGTAGTTTTCCACAACGGCACGCGGCAGGTCTACCGGGTACCGCTCAAGCCATTTGTCAAGAGACCCAGACGGGTTCGCGCGGAAACGTTCGACGTTTTCGCGGGTCGCCTGCAGGTAGCGTTCCAGGGCGGGCCTAAGGCCGGGTTGCAACGCGTCCTTGGAGATAATCCAGGCCCCAAAGACAAAGGGTACGTGTTGCCAGTCCTGCCAAAGGGAACCAAGGTCGTAATCGTAGGCAAAGCGGTGCCGTTCGTTCTCTTCGAGTGCCTGGTCCCCAATCAGGAGACAGGCGTCGTCCGTGGGTTCGTAGGCTCCGGACCTGTAGTGCGGTTCGATGTCGAACCGTTCCCGCAAAAGGATTTTAAGTAAATTAATAGACGTCTCGCTCTGGGCGGTAAGGCACACCTTTTTGTGGGACAGTTCCTCGACGGGCGCTTTCGAGAACAGCTTGACAGACCGTACCTCGAAGGAACACGAGGTGCAAATGTCGGGGGCGAGCACGAATGCGCCCGGTTTTTGCGCAAACGTAATCGAAGATGCGGGCGACAAATGAATCGAGCCCGCCTTTAGTCCCGCACAATGGGCACTCGGTGCCCCGTCCACAAATTCCACTTCGCCAAATTCGGACTCCCGTCCGAGGATGTCGTGAAAAAACGGTGCACAGACCAAAAAAGGGATTCGTCCAACTCGTAAAGCCATATAAAAAAGTTAATTTTTTGCCACGGCCTGCAACAGGGTCAAAAATCAAATAACAGAAGAATAACCGAAAATGGCTAAGGTATAATGGCTGTATTTCATGTAAAGAAGACATCGCTCGGCGATAACCAGACGTCGCTGGTGTTCAAAGGCAAGATTATCGAAGGCCCCATCAGCAAGGGGATGACCGTAGAAATCCCCGTAACGCAGGAAGCGGTGGTCAAGATGAAGATTTACGATGTCGTCCTGTTTGAAAAGCAGAAGGACGACTCGAAGAAGGTTGGGCTAATCGTCGATTTCAAGGACCTTCCCGATGACATGGAAGTCATCATGAGCTTGAACATCGCCGAAGAAGACCTTACGATTGTAAACGAATAAGCAATTCCGCTTTTCGTAAAATACGGATGAAACCATGAAAAAAGAAAGACTGCGGGGAGTGAATTTGGGTGGATGGTTCAGTCAGGTAGACTGCATCCAGGAAAAAGATCCCGTTGGATTTCCGGGAATCATCCAACACATCAAGACGTTCTTGGGAAACGCGGATTTCAAGCGTATCCACGAGGCGGGGTTCAACCATGTGCGTCTGCCGGTGGACTACTTTAACTTGTTCGAAGAAGGGACGCTTGCCCCCAAGGCCGATGTGTTCGACCTTCTCGACCGGGCGCTCAGGGACATCCAGGCAAGCGGACTCGACGTGATTCTCGACTTGCACAAGTGCCCGGGGCACGATTTCCATTTGGGTTCGTACCAGGAACAGCCTTTTTTTGTAAGCGCCGAAGCCCGCAAGGATACTGCCAAGGTATGGTCGTTCATGGCGGAGCGCTATAGCGGCGAGCCCCGCGTGATGATGGAAATATTGAACGAGCCCGCAGCTGCCGATTCCCTTGTTTGGGACAAAGTAAAAGACGAAATTTTTTGGGCTATCCGAAAGCACGCTCCCAGGAACACGATTGTGGTGGGCGCGAACAAGTGGAACAGCGCGCGCGAATTCAAGTACCTTACTCCGCTCGACGACGACAACGCCATCTACAGTTTCCACACCTACACCCCGGTGACGTTCACGCACCAGGGTGCGGAATGGATCCGCGACCCGTTCTTCAAGATAGAACGCCCGTGGCCGGGCGACTATGCCGCCCCCGAGCAGGGCGGCGCGACGCGCCTCGACGTGGAATACGGCAAGTGGGACAAGGCGCGCCTGCAAGAAAGCATCCAGAATGCCCTTGACTTCCGCGCGAAGTACGATTTGCCCGTCGCCTGCAACGAGTTCGGCGTTTACGTGCAAGTCGCGCGCCGGTACCAGATTGCGTGGATCAGTGATTTCCTCGAAATTCTCCGCGACGCTGACGTGGGCTACAGCTACTGGAACTACAAGAACCTAGATTTCGGCATTGTATCCAAGGGCGAATCGCTGCACCAGGGTCTAAAGCAGTACGACAATCCCGAACGGCTCGATACCGAACTCATGGAACTGCTGAGCAGGGGCTAGCGCCCTTGGCCGTAAACAGGTCGGGGCTTCGATCCCGCAGAACCTAGAAAAAGCGCCCCGAAGGGGCGCTTTCTTAAATTCACTATTCAAGAACCAGTTCTGCGTTTTGCCGACGGCCCTCTATTACTTACCGGCGGCCTTCTTCTGCATTTCGCGGCGCTGGGCTTCGGCTAGCATGCGGGCCATTTCAAGGCGGCTGTCTTCCTTTTCCTTGCGCTTGGTTTCTTCCTTGCAGTTCACGCACTTCGTGGCCGTGGGAACCGCGATGAGGCGCGCCTTCGGGATAAGCTGTCCGCATACCTTGCAGATGCCGAAGGTCCCCTTCTTGATGCGCTTGAGGGCCTCTTCGAGGTACACCAGGTACTTGCCTTCGCGGGCCGCCAGGGAGAAGTTCGTTTCGAGCGCGTTATAGTCGGTGGCAAGGTCTGCGCTGTTGGATTCGCCACCTTCGCCGGCCTGCGCCTGGTTCTTGAACGTTTCGGTCTTGTCAAAATCGCTTTGCGCAGTCACAATCTGTCGCCGCTTTTCAATCAACATATCTTCAAAGAACTTAAGGTCCTCGTCGCTCATCTTGACGGGCTTTTTTTCAGCGGATTTCTTTTCAGCCATGGTCTTCTCCTTGGTTGCAATTTATCGTTTTGTCCGATAGAATGATAAATAACTTATTTTTTTGAAAAAGGGTAAATTTTTTTTAAAAAATATCGATATTGATATCCAGGCCTTTCTTTTTGATGTCGTTCAGCAGGGAATCGACATCCGAAAGCAGTTTGTCGAGTTCCTTGTTGAAGGGCGCTTCCCTTTGGAGCAGGAGGCCTGCGGAATTATCCACTTTGGCTAGCTTCTCCATAACCAGGACGCTCTGCGATTTCAGTTCGTTCACTTTCGACAGCAGGGTCTGTGCGCGGTCCAGCAGGTTGTCCACCTTGTCAATCTTGCTTCCCGCCTTTGACGACGCGTTCTCCAGGGCCTGTTTCGCGCTTTCTACCGAGCGATAGCATTTTTCGAGCAGCGACTGCACGTTACCCTTCCATTCGCTCGCGTTGTTGCGGGTCAGCTTCATCAGCCTGTCCGCCTTGTTTGAAACGCGGTCCAGCCTCTTGCCCGGACTGCCTTCGGCGAGGGTGTCCAGGAAAGTGCGCGCCGAATCGCGGATTTCGTTCACGCTTTCCATGATTGCGGACAGCTTTTGCCCTACGCCCGTCATGCCCTCGTCAAAGAGCCCGAACAGGGTGTCTCCGTTCGATACAAGCTGCGGGCTGTCTCCCGAAAGCACGTTCATTTCCCGTTCGCCCATGAGTCCTGAATTGATAAGCCTGAATTCGGAATTGACGGGTATTTGCGCTGTCGCGAGGACTTCGACCGTTACGTAGACGGCGTCGTCGGTCAGTTCCACCTTCGTTATCTGCCCGCACTTGATTCCCCGGACGCTGACGGCATTGCCCGGAGAAAGTGTGCCCACCTTCTGGAACGAAACGACAAAGGCGTACCTGTCGTGGTAGGGGCTTGAAGGGTGGAAAAAGTACCAGGCCCCGCAACAGAGTACGACAATGACGACAAAGACGACAAACGGCAGCAGGTTCTCTTTGATGAGCCTTGTGAATCTATTCATAGTAAGACCAGTTCTGGTTGTCGAAATCTAACAAATCATCGACATATTCGCCCTTGGCCTTGGCCTTAATCTTTTGCATTAGGGCCTCGTTGAAGTCCTGGGCCACGTTCTGGCCGCTATATTTCATCAAGGTGTTCATCGCAATGACCTCGGAAATCACGGTCAGGTTCTTGCCGGGCGCCACGGGAATGACCACCTTCGGGATTTTCACGCCCATGATTTCCTCTTCCTGCTCGTTGAGTCCCGTGCGGTCGTAACCGCCGTCGCGCTGCCATTGTTGCAGTTCCACGATGGTCTCTATCTTTTTCACCTTGCGGATGGCGTGGATACCGAACATGGAACGGATGTCGAGGATTCCTACCCCCCGGATTTCCATGTGGTGCCTGATGAGCGGATCGGGACGGCCGATAATGGAACGGCCCACGTTGCTGATGTGGACGACGTCGTCGGCCACCATGCGGTGCCCGCTTTCCACCAGGTCCAGGACGCATTCGGACTTTCCCACGTTACTGTCGCCCACGTAGAGCATGCCGACACCGTAGACATCCACGAGGCTTCCGTGGATAACGGCATGGGGCGCGAAGAATTCTTCCAGGATGCGTTGCGCAATCTTGTTGAACTCGTAGGTGTGGAGCGTCGTCGAAAAAAGCGGGATGTTCAGGCGGTTGCACATCGCCCGGAGTTCCGGGTGCGGCATCTGCGAATGCGTCACGACCCACATGGGCGCCTTGTATACGGACAGGTTGTCGAAGACCCTGGCGCGTGCCTCGGGGCCTATCGATTCCAGGTAGTTCCATTCGGTATGTCCCACCACCTGGATTTGCTGGGAACTGTACACCTTGGTAAAGCCCGCCATCGCAAGGCCCGGCCTGTGGATGCCGCTTTCGGCGATGGGGGCGTCGAGGGTCGATTCGGGGGAATGGCAGGCCATTTGTAGGTCCCTGCCGTAATGCAGAAAAAAATCGCGCACCAGGAGACGCTCCCGGTGCAGGATTTTGATGTCCTTTAGTCTTGACTCAGCCACGGTATCTTCCGCTATACGACTTCGGAAACGGGCTGGGCGCGGTGGTCGTTCTGCTTGTCGTTCGCCTTCTTGAGCTGCACCTTGATGCGTTCGAGCGTTACGTCGACGGCCTTGCCCATGTTTTCTTCGTCGGCGGAGGCGACTACCTGCGCGCCGGTGATGTTCACGGTGATTTCGCAATGGCGCTGGTGTTCAACTTCGTGGTCAAGGATGACGGAGGCACTGGTGATATTCGGGTAGAAACGGGCCAGCTTGTCCATTTCTTCTTGAATGCGATCCTGAAGTCCGGCAGAAGCGTTAAAGTGACGAGCAGAGAACTGAATATCCATGTGAATGACCTCCTTAGAAAGGGTTCTTATTTTATTTGTGGAACTTTTGTCCCACGTTTAGAGTATATACATCTTTTTTTGTTCAAAAACAAAGGAATTTCGAAAATTTTTTGAAAAATTTTATTCCAACTTGGAATAATTGAGAAAAAAACGGTTTTTGGGGTGTCAGATGAGCTTTTTCCTCTGGCTCGCGGGGAGTATCCGCAGTTCCTTTTCGCGGTACTTGGCCACGGTCCGCCGTGCAACCTGGATTCCCTGTTCCGCCAGCTTGTCCGAAATCGCCTGGTCCGAAAGGGGCTTTTTCTTGTCCTCCGCGTCCACGAGTTTCTTGATGGCGTCCAATATGCGCGCCGAGCTGAGTTCCTCGGCGTTTTCTTCGTTACCCTGCTTTACGCCCGAGGTGAAGAAACGCTTGAGTTCGAAGATGCCGTAGGGCGTGTCCACGTACTTGCCGTTGATGGAGCGGTTGACCGTGCTCACGTCGCGCTTGATGTCGTCGGCGATGTCCTGCTGCACCATGGGTTTTAAAAAGGCGGGCCCCTTGGTGAAGAAATCCTTCTGCCGCTTGAAAATGGCGCGCATCACGAGTTCGATTGTCGAGTAGCGGTTATCGACGGCCTTCATGAATTCCACCGCCTTGTGAAGGTGCGTGCGCACATATTCCTTGTCGGTCTTGGAGGCGCCCTTGTCGTCGAGGATGGCCTTGTAGGTCTGGTTGACGCGGAGGCGCTTCTGCATCGAGGAACGCACCGATTCCACCTCCATTCGGCCATGTTTTTCGACGACCTTCAGGTCGGCTGCCACCGTCTGCACGCGCGAATTGGACAGCTGAAATCCCGGGTGCGGGTTTAGGCGGGCAAAGCTCCCTATGGCATGCTGCACGTCCTCGGTCGATGCGCCGAGGGCCTTGGCGATTCTTGAATAACGTAGCGAAAGGAGGTCCTCGTAGCAGTTTTCGAGGATCCTGATTCCGAGGACGGGGAAATTCGGGATGGCGTAGGCCTGTATCAGGAAACATTCCCGCTGGTCGCGGGCGCCGATGCCGCGCGGCGAAAACCCCTGCAGCACATGGAGCGCTTCGCGCACGGGGAGCGAACATTCTTCGAGCGGAATCTCGCCACGGAGCATCGCCTCGATTTCGTTTACGAGCGGATCCTTCGATTCGCGTACCAGGGAATCCACGAGCGACACGCCCTGCAAGAATCCGTTCTCGTCGAGCGAGTCGATCAGGTATTCCACTAGATGCCGGAACTGGCTCTCGGAGCAGCCTGCCCGGGCAAGCTGCTCCAACTGCTCCCTTGTACCGGACCACAGCAGCAACTGGTCGCGCAGCTGGTCCTGTAGGCTCTTCCCGTAATCCTTGATGGGGCGGTCCCATTCGTCGTCGGCATCGGACGAGGGGGCGTTCAAGTCCTTGAAGGGCGCGTCCTCGTTCATGGAGCCGTCGCTTAGGTACTGCTCGTAGTTGATGTCTTCGCCGCCGGGGCCGTCCAGCAGGCGGCTGTCGCCCATGGCGCTGTCTTCGAGCGAGGTGTAATCGGCGGAATCGTAATCGTCCTCATTGTCGGGGCGGCTTTCCTTGAGTTCCGCGCCGGAATCGGGAAGCTCGTCGTCGCGGACGGCGCGTTCGTCTTCGGGAGCCGAGTCGTCCAGTTCCAGAAGCGGGTTGCTTTCCAGCTCGTCCTTGATGGCGGTGTCCAGTTCCAGGGAATTCTTCTGCAAGATGGTCACGAATTGCCGCAGCTGGGGCGAAAGCGTTTGCTCCAGACGTTGAGATGTTCCAAGTTGCAGTCCGAAATCCATAGGTAGTTAGCAGTAGATATTGGGTTGTATGTATTAGGAAGTAGGCGGTAGGGATTAGGTGTTAGGAACTAGGAAGTAGGCAGTTGGCAGTAGTTAGAATTATCTATCATCAATCATCCATTCAAATCATCCACGGCTTCGTCGTTTTATAAAGGTTGCAAAGCAAATAATTCTTTTCCTACAATCTATAACCTATTACCTGTAATCTCATCAATCATCTTATCCCAGGCTAAATGAATCTCCTAGGTAAATGCGGCGGGCTTCAGGGTCGTTCGCCAGATACTCCGATGAACCTTCGGTAAGTACCTGGCTCTTGTACATGATATAGGCGCGGTCGGTAATCGAAAGCGTCTCGCGCACGTTGTGGTCGGTAATCAGCACGCCCATGCCGCGTTCCTTGAGGCCCGAAATAATCGACTGGATGTCCGCCACGGCAATCGGGTCGATTCCCGCGAAGGGTTCGTCGAGCAGCAGGAACGAGGGGTCGCTTGCAAGCGCGCGTGCAATTTCGAGGCGGCGGCGTTCGCCGCCGGAGCAGCTCATGGACTTGGTCTTGCGGATGTGCGTAATCTTGAATTCTTCGAGCAGTTCTTCGAGGCGGCGCTTGCGCTCGGAGCGCTTCATGTTCTGTGTTTCGAGAATCGCCATGATGTTGTCCTCGACGCTGAGCTTGCGGAAAATGGAAGCCTCTTGCGGCAGGTAGCCGATACCCAGGCGCGCCCGCTTGTACATGGGCTTGTCGGTCATCTCGATGTCGTCGAGGAAGATGTGCCCCGACTCGGGCCGCACCATGCCTACAATCATGTAGAACGAAGTCGTCTTACCCGCACCGTTTGGGCCTAGCAGCCCGACGATTTCACCCTGCGACACGCGGATGGACACGTCGCTTACTACCTGGCGGCCTCCATAGACTTTGCGCAGGTTTTCCGTGCGTATGGTACTCACTAGGTTTTTCATGGTTCCTTTCTGCTACTAGAAGAATTTACTAAATCTGGGGGCGATACGTCAATCTTATCCTTCTTTTTTTTCAATTTGTCTAAAAATCCGCGCCTTTGCGGTGTGTGCACCGTGGCTGAGTCGCCGGTCGCGTTTACCTGCTCCAGCGAATCCTTTTGGGCTGCTTTCTTGTTGCGCTGTTCCTTTTCCATATCGATATAGCGTCCGCTCGCCATCGTTCCGCCTCCGAGGAGCCTGAGCGACTTTACCGCATTCTTCTGCGCGTCGAACAATATATGGATGGTATCGCCCGTTGCCTCGTTCTTGCCCGCGACGGAGCGGTCCTTTTTCACGTAGAAGTATGTGCTTTGCGCCTTGCCCGACACGACCGCCTTGTCCATCTTGCCCTGGTTGAAGTACAGGTCGAGCCTGTCCCCGTCCATGAGGTTGCGGTATTCCTTGAGGTCGTCTTCGTAAAAGAATCCACGCGCGTTCAGGTTTACGTACAGGCGCTCAATCTTGTCCTTGCTGAATTCGGCATAAAGCGTATCGCCAAACGCCTCGGTCACGCTGCCGGGGGCGTTCTTCTTGGGCTCTTCCTGTTGCACGCCGTGGGCGTTACGGATCACTAGGGCGGACTTGAGCGACTTTCCGGCGGAGTCCAGAACAAGAAAGATGGAATCCCCCGTCAAGTGGTAGTTCTTCATGTCGCACGTGGGGTGCCCCTTCATCGAAAGCCAGTTGTTCTGCCGGTCGAAATAGCCCGTGTCGCAGGTGACCACCATGTCGTTCTGCGTCACCTTCACCTGGTCGAACGCTTCGGCGAAGGCGACCCTCTTGTTGTAGACGATGCGCCTTGCCGAAATGGCCACCGTATCGGTCTTGCCGTTTTTCATTTTTTCGTACTGGTATAGCCTCGGCTTTTGCGGCATCGTGAGAATTTCGTTTTCGCGGTCGTATTCCAGGTATTCACCCGTGAACAGGTAGGTACTTGCGGAATCACCCGCGTGCACGTCGCCTACTGCGGTCGCAATTCCCTTTTTCTTCTGGTAGGTGCCGTTGTGTGCATCGATGAATCCCGACGGATGCGTAAACAGAAATCCGCCGCTGCACTGAACCGTTTCGGCATCCTTGTTCCAGAACGCGCGCTGCGTGCGGAACTGCACGCTGTCGTGCACGAAGTGCACGCGGCCTTGCAAAAGCAAGGTCCCGCGCTTGCGCGCGACAGCGAGGCTATCGGCGTGTTTCATGATTAGCGGGGATGTCTGCGCGACAGCGCTTGTCGCAAGGAAGGCGGCAAGCAGCAATGGCAAAAAAAGGAACAACTTTCTGTAAACCGGGGCGACCACTAATCCACCATCACCTTTGCCTTGGGCCGTTCGCCCTTCTTCGGCGGTTTCCGCGGCAAATCCGCATTGACCCTTGCCGCTCCCGTGGATGCGGAACTTGCGGGTGGCGTCGCCTGCACGCTGTCGCGTGTCTCGAGTTCCTTCGCCTGTTTCTTGTCCTCGTCCTTCAGGCGCCGTGCGGCATCCTGGAAAATTCCCGTCACGTTCGAGAGGATGCGCCAGTTGTCCATGTGCGCGTCGCTCACGAAGCCCTGCCCCTGCAATACGTCGCCTTCTTCGCTGACGACGCGGACGTAGCTCTCTGTCGTGACGAGGTTGTCCTTCTTGTTCCAGATAAGCGAATCGGAACGCACCGAGGCTCCCTTGGGCGTCAGGGCATACACATGGCCGTATGCGTAAACGTAGGTGAACTTCAAGTCCATGCGGCCCGAATCCGCCCGCAAAAACGCCGTGCGGTCGCCGAGCGAATCGTAGATATCCACCAGCACGGGGCGCACAAAGACGACTTCCTTGTCGCCCCACCGTTCTAGGTACGCGGTCTTGAGTTTCCACGAAAGGACACCCTTGTCGTAGCTGTCCATGAGTGTCGTGTCGGTAAAGAGCATCTCCGGGCGCTCCACCTGTAGCCAGGGCTTTTCCTCCTCGATTTCTTCGCACGCCGTGAACAGGATGCACTGGCAAAAGAGGACCGATATAAGCATCAGTCCTTCGATTATTCCTTTGTGCAAAATTCGTGCCACGAAGTACAATTTAGAAAATAGGCGTCCGGGCGGCCCGGGAAGGTTCGCCGGAAAGGGGCGTACCCCTTCGGCCCTACTTGTCCTGCCCTGCTTCGAGCTTGCTGATTTCGCCGGCCTGCTTGTCGCAGATGTTCTTCAGGTTCTCGATTTCGGCATCCTTCTTGGCTACCTGGTCCTTGAGGTCCTCGCACTGGGCGGCGTATGTCTGCTTGGCCTCGGTCTGGGTCTTGAGGTCGTTCAGAAGGCTGTCGGCGGAGTTGCGAAGACTCTCGACCGTGTTTTCTGCATCCTTGAGAGCGGAGTCGCCTTCGCAGGAATCGTCGTCGTCGACACAGAGCGCCTTGATTTTCTTGGAAACGGCAATAGCGGCGGCGGCACCTACGGCAAGACCTGCGATAAAACTTGATGCTTTCATTTTAAGCTCCTTGGAATATTTTTCCTATAATATCGCTTCTGAAAATAGAAAAATCAAGTAAAAAATGGCCCGGAAGGGCATTTTTTTCGAAGAAAAAGGACAGAAAGCAAAAGACCCCCACGGATTAGTCCGGGGGGTCCTTGCAGCGGGAAGAGCGAGATTCGAACTCGCGATAGGATTAAGTCCTATACGTCCTTAGCAGGGACGCGCCTTCGGCCAGCTCGGCCATCTTCCCATCTTGGGGACACAAATTTTAGATAAAAATCGGCAAAATTTCAAGGGTATCGCCACAAAAATGCCAAATTTCGTCCCCAAAAGACACTTTTTTTTACATTGTACGGAGCAAAAATCCAAAATTTCTAAATTTTTCGTATGCGTCTTTTGAAAAAATTACTCAAAATCGTGGCCGCATTCCTGCTAGTCGGCCTAATCTGCTGTATCCCCGCCTACATTCTCGTATTCAAGATCTTGCCGACCCAGGATCCGGACAACCAGTTCAACCGGGCGACCATCCTGCAAGTGCTTTCGGGCGAAACGCGCGTCTACTATGATGACGGCGAACAGCTCCTGGGGGCGTTTTTCGATGCAAACCACCGTGTGTACGTGCCTTACGGCGACATTCCCGCAAATATCGTGAACGCGCTTATCGCAGCCGAAGATGCCGGCTACTGGAACCACGACGGCTTCAGCATTTACGGATTCACCCGTGCCATGGTATCGAACCTGAAAAGCGGGCACATGCGCCAGGGCGGTTCCACGCTCACCCAGCAGACTGTCAAGAACATCTTTGGCCGCGAGGAGAGGAGCGTCAAGGAGAAGGGCAAGGAACTCATCAATGCGCTCCGCATGGAGAACCACTTCAGCAAGGAAGACATCCTGGAATTCTACCTGAACCAGTTCCATGTCTCCGGAACCGGGAAGGGGGTGGCCATCGCCGCGCAGTATTTCTTCAACAAGGAACTCAAGGACCTCTCGCTTGCCGAATGCGCCTTCATCGCGGGCTCGGTCAAGGGACCGTTCAACTACGACCCGTTTATCCAGCGAAACGCCGAACGCCGCGAAAAGGCCTTGAAGCGTGGCGTTGAAAGGCTCAATTACGTTCTTGGGCGCATGGTCGAAGAAAAGTACATTTCGCAGGAGGAAATGGACGAGGCTCTTGCAAGGCCGCTTGAATTCAACCACGGGAACTTCCGCTTTAGCGTGAGCACCATGCTCGACCGTATCGAAGAAAAGCTGGACGGCGAGTTTTTCCAGAAGAGGTTCGAGGCCGAGGGAATCGAGGACTGGCGCAAGGCGCAGCTTTCGATCACTACCACTATCGACGCCCGCAGCCAGGATGCCGCCAAGACCGCGCTCCAGGCAAATATCAGCGGGCTCCAGATGCAGCTGGGCGGTTTCGTACTCCCGAAGGCGCAGTTTGCGAATCGTGCGCAGACCGCACGCAAGGGGGACTACCTGTACGGCACCGTCGACAGCATCATGGTAGACGAGAAGGGTGGACTTAAGGCGCTGACACTCAGTTTCGGGCAGCTCAAGGGCATGGTTTCCGAAGCTTCCGTCAAGGACTTCGCGAAAAAGGCTGGTGGCGACGTGAACAAGATTCTTGCCCCGCAGCTAAAGAAGGGGGCCATCCTATTGGTGAGCGTGACGGACAGCAGGACTGTTGACGGATTCGCCCCGTGCCAGATAGAGACCGAACCCGTATTGCAGGGCGGTCTTTTCGCCATCCGGAACGGAAACGTGGTCGCAAGCCAGGGCGGCTTCCACAATACCGGATTTGACCGAAGCTTCAAGGCGGTACGCCAGCTGGGGTCCAGCTGGAAGCCGATTCTTTACGCGCTCGCGCTCAAGTACCACTGGCACTATCTGGACATGCTCGAAAATGACTTCAACGTTTTCCAGTTCGTGAACCAGTTCTATTTCCCGCGACCCGACCACAAGAACAAGGGTGACGAGGTGAGCATCGCATGGTCTGCGACGCGTTCCGAAAACATTGCGAGCATCTGGCTTTTGGAGCACCTGCTCGACAAGCTGTCGCTCGATGAGTTCAACGAGATTGCCGCCGAAAACGGCTATGCCCGCAACGAAGGCGAAGAAACCAAGAAATACTTTGAGCGTCTCCGCGACAAGTTCGGCCTGATTCTAAAAGAAGATACCAAGCGCGAAATCGAATTTACCAAGGCCCGCGACGCGCTCGCGGAACGCTACAGGAACGAAGGGCGGGATGCTCTGGCCCGCGACGTGATGAACCTGCGCTACGGGACATTCAACGACGTCGCCGTGAAGCAGGCGAAAAAGGATGCGAAGATTATCGGTTTCATCAACCACAACTACAAGCGCTACGCGGAAATTTTGCGCGAACGGCAGGCGCAGGAACTGGATCCGACCGCAGTGCTCCCTCCGCTTGATTCGGTGGTGCTGTACAACCACTTTACGCTGGCCGACATGAAGCGGCTGTCTACGATGATCGAACCCGTGGATAGCGACGCCGACTACCTGGATGCGGAACACCTGCGTTTCTGGCCCGACTTCAGGCGTTCGCTCTCGTTTGCCGAGTATGCGCGCTTTGCAAGGGAAATCGGCATCAAGCAGAAGTTGCAGAAAGTGTTCAGCATGCCGCTCGGCGTGAACGACATTACGCTCGCCGAAATTTCGACCGCCTACCAGACTTTGCTTACCGGCAAGGTGTTCAAGTGCCTGGACGGTGACTGGACCGATCCGTGCTTTATCAAGGAAATCAGGAACCGCGACGGAAAGGTGATATTCAGGAACAAGACCGAAAGCAAGTCGGTTCTTGGCGACACGATTACCTCGCAGATGGCCGTGATGCTCCATTCCGTATTCGTGAACGGTACGGCCCGCAGCCAGTATGGCAACATGACCGTCACCTCGCCCGACAGCACGATTACCCTTCGTTACCCTGCACTCGGAAAGACAGGTACGACGAACGATTACAGGAACGTGGCCTTCCTTGGCGCACTCCCTACTTACGTGAACGAGAAGAACGGGATTTCGACGGATTCCGTGGTCGCCATCGGCAGCTACGTGGGCTTCGACGACAATAAGCCGCTGAAATCCGGACGCACGCGCATCGCAGGCGCAAGCGGCGGTCTTCCGCAGTGGGCCGACTTTGCCAAGAAGGAAATCGACATCCTGGGCATTCCGCAAAAGATAGATTTCCTCGACATTTCGATGCTTGCCGCAGGCGAGGTGCCGTTGGTTCTCCCGAACGAACGCGGGCAATTGACGGTCGATCCGATGTCGGGTAGCGTTATCGCGGGAGGCAGCGCCGAACAGGGACGCCCGCTCCCGTGGATCGATGTTCCGGGATTCACTCCTCCGCAGGTGCAGTCCGCCGCCGCCGAAACCGCCGCCGAAAACGGAATCATGGTGAGTCTCCCGATGCCTGCAACCGCTCCGGCCGAGTCCACCGCGACCGTGCAACCGCCGGCAACCGATTCGACTCCACCTTCCGCGACGGCGGGTGTCCAGGCACAGGTTACGGACAATGTAGCGGACAATGGTGCGACTGGGGAGGGCGCGCAGCCTGCGCAACCCAAGGCTGCCGCCATGCCGAAGGATGATGACTGGGACCTGCCAGCGGGCTTTGACAGCAAGAATGCCTTCGTTCCTATTGAGGCTGAATAGATTTTCGCATGTGCTTGCCCGTGTAGGGATTCCGTGGGCGCGAGCGCCAATCCCGTACCAAAAATTCCTATTATTTACCTAAAACCTACAACCTAAAACCCATAACCTACAACCTAAGACCTAACAATGCGCGTACTCGTCTTAAATTGCGGCAGTTCCTCGGTCAAGTTCGCCGTCATCGATACCCAGACCAAGCAGTCCATTGCAAGCGGCCTCGTCGAAAACATCGGCGTGAACGGCCACGTGAAGGCCAAGGGCCCCGAAGGCAACATCGACTTCAACTTCGATTGCCCCGCCCACGCCGAGGCCGTCGCCCAGGTACAGAAGTTCCTCGCCGAACAGAAACTCATCGACACTATCGAAGCCATCGGCCACCGCGTGGTGCATGGCGGCAAGTACATCAAGAGCGAAAAAGTCACGCAGGAAGTCATCGACTACATCAGGAGCATTACCCTGTTCGCCCCGCTCCACGAACCGGCACACGCCACCGGCATGGAATGCGCCACCAAGTTCTTCCCGACGCTTCCGCAGGTCGCCGTGTTCGACACCGCCTTCCACCAGACCATGCCCCAGAAGGCATACCTGTACGGCATTCCTTACGAATACTACGAGAAGGACGGCATCCGACGCTATGGTTTCCACGGCACGAGCCACCGCTTCGTGACCGCCGAAGCCGCCAAGATTATGGGCAAGAAACCCGAAGAATGCTGCTTCATTACCGCCCACCTCGGTAACGGTTCCAGCTGTTCCGCCATTTTGAACGGCAAGTGTGTCGATACCACCATGGGCTTCACCCCGCTCGACGGCCTGGTGATGGGCACCCGCTGCGGAAGCATCGACCCGGCCATCCTCTTCTACCTCAACAAGAAGTACGGCTACAACGTCGACAGGCTCGACAAGCTCGTGAACAAGGAATCGGGCCTGCTGGGCCTTTCCG
>FLNZ01004462.1_pt1 | contig 15436 bp, 8 predicted proteins | sample 1140391 | NCBI WGS metagenome assembly FLNZ01 (sample SAMEA3878171, study PRJEB12797) | bioreactor metagenome | biome: Moose rumen | place: Sweden | collected 2011-10
TGGTGCAACGGCAAGGTGGCCCTGAGCGGCACCAGCTACCTCTCATTCTCGCAGTGGTTCATCGCCGCCGAGCGTCCGCCACACCTTGTTTGTACACAGGTAACAGAGGCGCTGACCGACGGCTATCGTGACATGTGCCTCGTTGGCGGAATGCCCGATTATGTGTTCACTGAGGGTATTCAGAACAATCACGAGGGTTTTAGTCAACGTGAAGATGTGGCTGAAGAGAGCCGTCAATACCCCTTTGCCAACCACCCGCTATGGCAAGACAAGATTGCCCGTGTGTGGGACATTGAGATTCCCATCCTAGTGGTGGCCAGCTATTCAAACGTGCTGCACACCGATGGCACCTTCCGTGCATGGCGACAGTTGGGCTCGAAAGAGAAATGGCTGCGCATCCACGACAACCTGGAGTGGCAGGACTACTATGAGCCCAAGTATGTGGAGGAACGCCTGCGCTTCTTCGACTATTATATGAAAGGTATTGAGAATGGCTGGAAGGACACTCCGACAGTGCGCTACTGCCTGCACGACATGAAGGGCGGCAACAAGATTGATGAGCCTGCCACTGCATTCCCGCCAACCAATACAGAATATAAGAAATTCTATCTGAACGGCTTGACTCGTCAGCTCCAAACGCAAGCTCCAGCGGCTGATGTACCTGCTTTCTATTTCTGCGAGAGTGATGCACCCAAGGCTTCGTTCTATCTGCCGGTCACGGAAGAAACGAGTTTTATCGGATATCCCAAGGCTCATCTCTATGTTGAGGCTGATGGCAGCGATGAAATGGACCTGTTCCTCATTGTGCAAAAACTCGACGAGAACTACAATGTGCTGCGGCAGTTCACCATCCCCTCAACCTCGCCTCGCACCCACGATATGCTTGAGAACCACGGAGGCGTGGCAAAGTACAGTGGTGCTTACGGACGCTTGCGAGTGAGCCGCCGTCACCTCGACAAGGAACTCTCCACCGACATCATCCCCGTTCAAAGTTTCGACCGTGACGAGAAACTCTCAAAAGGCGAAATAGTGGAAATCGAAGTATCACTGGCACCCATGGGAATGCTCTTCCATCCAGGCGAGACCTTGCGGTTCATGGTAACCTCACTCAACATCACAGGCAACGTCCATCCAGGCGTACCCGCCTATGTGTCAAAGGACAATCGCGGTCGCCACATAATCCACTGCGGTGGCGAGTACCAGAGCTACTTGCAGTTAGGAGTGCTGAAATAGGAAAGCTGTCACAAGGGTATCTGAGGGTGTGTCAAAATTCTGGTTTAGTGCGTTTCGCGCAGAAATCTAACAAATCATCTCAAATCAAACAAAAGTTATTTTATTGATTTTAAGTGAATTAATTATTTGTAAGATTTGGAACGATTTGAATGATTTCTCACGCACAGCGTGACTCCTTTATTTTGGCACACCTCCTCTACATTAATAAAGTGTCTTTGGTGGAATCATAAATTGCAAAAAGTTATGTTCTTGTTTCGGCCGTCTTGCCATCTCAATCAGACTCAAGCAATTTATAGACCCCCCTTAATATGTGCCTATTTGTTATTCACTCAAGTTTCTAAAGTTCTAAAACTTTATAAATTTGAATTATTCATATCATAATTGATAGTGGTTTTAAAAATCATCTCTGAATAATCGTTGAAATAGAACATTATTTTTATAAAATAGGGCATTGTTTTCTTGGCAGTAGGCTATAATTTTGCAGTCCTGTTCTATCGTTTTTGCCTTGATTTTTACTGGATTTACTGAATAAGAAGGTGGAATTCGAGATTTAACAGATACGTGCCGATTCATTGCATGTATCGTTAAAATAGGAAATTTCATTTATATTATATTTATAAGTTGTAATTATTGTCCAATAACAGAAAAACATTCAATTTATCATTTATTTTGTTAATCAAATGTAATATTCGATGAATCTATTATTTTTAACAACAAAGCAGCTTGCGCGAGTGAGTACGCAATGTTCGAAGTGGCACCTAGTGCCATTGTGGATGCTGCTTGCAGTGGCTGTCGCTATGCCAGCCCAAGCGCAGCTACTCAGAGAGGAAAAGGCCGATGTTTCTGGTCTTGATGTCACAAAGCTGATGTTAAACAACGATCAGGGTAATTGGTTTCAACTCTATGACCAATTCAATGCTCCGCAGCCGCCACGTCTGCTGCCGGGCGATGGTTCACAAGGCCTCTTCTATGATGAGGATAACGCCACCATCCAAAGCATTATCTGCACTCAGGACATGCGTTATTACCTGTTAGGCAATTCCAACCGTCAATCGGCCGACGTCCCGTTCAGCACCGCTCATTTCGGCACCGTGGGCACCGAGGCCCAGTTCATCTATCCTATGGTGAATCTGTATGGCCTGGAAGTGGGTGACCTCATTCAATCCATCACATTCTATGTGAGTCCCACCTATGGCAGCTCACTTGCCGACGATGTGGCGAACAATCTGCCCGACGAGGCCGGTGGCGCCACCATTTCGGTCAGCATTAGCGAATTAAACTCTGGATCGCCTACCGTAACCATTGCCGATGCCACCGAGATGGCAGCCAACCGCGCTAACCTCACCGAGGTTTATAACGGCAATCTGCCCACCGGCTCTGACAAGGTCACTATCACGTTCAACCAGCCGTACCAATACCGCGGCGGACGCATCATCATCGACACCTACGTGACCAGTGCGGCAACGATGGTGAACGACTGCAACTGGATGGGCATCCTCACCCGTCAAGGGGCCAGCTTCTACTCCTATCAGGCCACGACCGTCCCCGAGGAAGGTGGCGACCCGGTTACCGAGACCGTAAGCGCGCAGTCAAACTTCCTGCCTACGATGACCATTGAGCACACCCGTCCGGTGAAGTATCATGGCTTCACCACCAAGGAGTTCTTTGACAACAAGACTTATGAATGGACCGACATTGACGGCAACACCCACACAAGCAAGATGAGCGAAGTGGCCACCGACCCCGACCAAATTGTGGCGCTGCTCACCAATGTGTATAACGACACCGAAATTCCCGGCAACCTGCGCCGCGGCTTCGACCGAGACGGCAATTTTACTGAGCCTTATAAGGAAGTGTCTTATCCCGGAATATTCGAATTGTATCACCGCACGGGTGATCAATATGCCTTTAATGGCGACGCCGCCAATTTCACGAGCAACAGATTTGGTGGCCGCCGATTGGGGTGGGGAACTCCCGCTCTGAGCGCTTATTTCGATGGCTATGACGGCATCCAGAACGCCTGTTACGCCATGCGCAACCCCCACACCTTAAGGCCCGACGTGGATGGCATCACCCTGGTGCTCATTGAAATGCCCGATGACTTTGATGATTATAGATACGTCTTAACCTCAACAGCCATGGATGAATACCTGGCAAAATATTATCCAGAAACTATGTTATTCCCAAACTATCAGGCTTACAATCGGTATTATACGTCAAAAATAGTCAAGTCGGCGCGCATTCTCACCGAGGCAAAACGTACCGGTGAGGGGCTGGATGCCGGCACGTTGTTCAAGATTGACTGTGACAAGATGAACAAGTTCTATATCCTGGGCAAGGGTGGGCTGCGCATCCCGTTTGAGTCAACAAGAGCCTATGCGTCAGACCCCGACCAGAGCGGAACAACACGCGACACTTACCTCTACACTGCGTTCCCCCATTTCTACTATAATCCCTCCAATGGCAGGGAGCATTGGGTAGAACATGATGCCGACTATATTATTCACCACATGTTTGAGCAGTTCAGTGCCTATGATATGAGTACAGCCACAGGCAACTATGACTTGTATCAAAAACTGATTAACATGCAGTCATTAGACATTGAGCATGACTGCACGTCGATACCTACCACTTATCGTCGCGATGGAACAGGAGTGGGACACCAATTCATGATGTTTGACCCGAAGGAAGATGGCTCCAACTGCCAGGATGTGCGCGACATGATGTTCTTCGTGCCCGACTACCGCATGATGAATGACGGCAACCGTGACCAGGCTCGAGTGGACTATTTCGTCTATAACCTTGAGCACCGGCCAACGTTGGCACTCTATGTCATCCACCAGGAGCCGGTCACTGCCACCCCCGACAAGACCGAGGACGACCACATGATGCTCACGCTCACCTGGAACAGCAACCTCGACTTGTTCATGCCAGGCAACGAGCAGGCCTATGACCTGTGGCAGGTGATCATCGACGAGTTTGGCGTGGAGCACATCGTGCCCGTTTATTACATGAACGAACAGGGCCAGTACACCGATGCGCAGGGCAACGTGCTGGACGACCAGAACGACGAGAGCCAGCGCGTGCAGGTCACTCTGAGCAACATGCCCACCGGCGACAAGACCTATGTCAACGTCTATCAGCCCCGCTACGGCCACAGCTACACCGTGACCTTTGCCGTCTCCGGCACCGATATCGACCGCTTCCTGCACACGCAGATGTCGAACTACCAGAGTTTTGTCATTCCCGGCACCGACCCCACCGAGATGCTCACCCTTCAAGACCTGTCACACTACAGCCGCTTTGAGCCGCAAGAACTGCGCAACTGCTACTCTAACAAAATCATGCTCAGCAACAGCCTCAACGGCATCAAGACCGAGAAGATCGACGCCGGCACACAACTCACCATCACCCGCCAACCCCTGGGAGGCGAGCAAGGTACCGACGCTGTGACTGTGGCAACCATCACATTTGACCCGTCACAGAACACGCTCACGGTGCAAATGGCCAATCAAGCCGATAAGGCGCTGTTCCCCCATGCCATGGGCGAGGAGAGCGGCGACATTGCCGGCTACCATGCCAACGGCGACAACGTGGAGGGCAACAGCGCCTGGACACACACCTATAGCGTTGATGAGAATGGCTATATCGACCTTGAGAGACTGGTTATTTTCGACAATTTCGTCGCCGCTGTGGGCGAGAACACGCACCCCAATGCCTACCGCTACAGCGTGACCAGCAACTACACCGACACCTCAGTGGGCGAGAACGCGGCTCACAGCAATTACGTGGTCGTGCCCATACATAAGACTGAAACGCAGATTGGCGGCTACGACCAGGTTGCCGTGGATGCCGACACCGACCACGCCCTGACATCCTCGGTGGCTTTCAAGACCAGCGTGCAATTCAGCAGCAAGAGCGACATCCTGCGCTATGAGGCCTACCGCTGGACTGAAAGCGACAGCCGCTACATCCTCAAGACGGCTGCCACCGACGAGACCGAGCAGGAGTTGCCGCCTACAGGCATGGCGGGCAACCAAGGCAACTTCTACACCGTGAGCATGAACGACATGGGCTCAAGCTACTATGCCACGTCGCCCGATGTGCCCGTGTCGCCCGACATGGAGCAGACGGCTTGGGCAAGCTTCGTCGATAACTACGTTGCCGATGATGAGCAAAACGGCATCTTCGTTTATACCCCGGTTGTGAAGGCTTTCTCTAAGGGCCTTAACCTCAGCGGCCAGCAGCGCACCGACTACAACACCTACGGCGGACCGGCGCAGCTTGCACCATCGGGCACTATGACGGTGAAAGCTGAAAACGCTGAGATGAGCAAGTACAGTTGGGAGGAGAATGGAAAGACCTATTGCTACTACAACATACCACTCAATGTTGACAACCTTAATATCCCTAACGGTTACGAGCTCTACAAGGCCCGCGTATGGCGCAAGGTCGATCCTTCGTTGCTCAATGAGTCAAACCCCAATTTGACCGAGGCTGAGCGTGAGGCTCACATGATTCGCTTGGGCACCAATGGCGAATATATGTATGATGACATCAACAATGCCGACAATGAGAACATCAGCGTTGATGGTATCAACGAATATGTCTTCGGTGATAAGGAATTTGATGCCACCTATGAAGGCGACCTCAAGATGACCTTTGGAGCGCAGAAGGTGCGCGAAAATGACACTGAGACGGGTGTGATTGATGAATTGCCAGTTCAGTTCACAGTGCGCCTCTATTACAAAAAAGATGCTAATATGAAAAATGCCAGTCAAGACGGAAAAGATTTGACAGCCAGCCATGCTGTTCTCCGTGGCGATAACGACGATGAGAGTATCTATTACATCTTAGAGGCTATTTATGAAACCACAATAAAGGAAGAGGATGTCATCACCGCCATTAATGGTGTTTCGGTTGATCCTTCACGACAAGTGGAGCAGGTTACCTACTACAATGCCATGGGGCAGTCGAGCAGCAAGCCTTTCAACGGTGTGAATATCGTTGTGAAGGAGTACAGCAACGGCTCTAAATCTTCTTCTAAGATTATAAAATAAAGATTAGTAATTTTTCAGAATACGTGTATTGTTGGTTGCCGGTTGTGAAAACTGGCAACCAACTTTTTATTGATTTTTAAAGTGGACTCAGTAAAGGTTACAGCTGTCGGTATTCGTTGGGTGTCATGCCCGTCAGGCGCTTGAAGAATCTGGAGAAGAAGGAAGGGTTGGGGAAGTTGAGCTGCTCTGAGATTTCAAGGATGGAGCTATCGCTGTATTTGAGTTGCACTTTTGCCTCCTGAATGATGAAACGGTTGATCCATTGCATGGCAGTGAGTCCGCTGGCTTGCTTGATGATTGTCCCTAGATGATTGGGGGTGAGGCACAGTTTGCTGGCGTAAAAAGGAATGTTGCGATGCATCGTGCTGTGCTCTATTACGAGCCTTATGAACCGATGCAGGGTGACATATTCTCTTGTTTCGGTTACATCACGCATCTCATGCTGCATCTCGTTCATTTTATACATCTTCATGAGCATCGCCAGCTGCAAGTGTTCAATGACAGCAGACATCACTTCGGGCTGATGAACCTCGCTCCACATAAGGTTGAAATACTCTCTTATGAGCGAGCTTTGGCCGTCGTTGAGGTCAAACACCAACTCGCTGTCAATTTTGACCACTATGGGCAGGTCGGTGGGAAAAGAGAATGCCATGAAGTCAAAATCATCGCTCCTTTCCAATATCTCAATAATCGTATTGGGCAAGCTCACTAAGCCCATATTTTTTTTCAACGTATAATTCTTAAGGTTGATATTAATTAGCGCCTCACCACCTGTGATTAATAATACTCGGCCATCGTCAAGACGGTAGGGCTGTCTTACCTTGATGTTCTCTGACGTAAAACCATTTGTACTAATGCTGATGTAGAAGCGCTCGTCAAGGTAGAAGTTAATCTGATTATCACAGCGATCATTAATATACTGCAGATTCAACTGGTTAATGTTTTTGGCCATAAATGGTAGGGGTTTTGTCGTGTTTTAATGCAAAAATCGTTTAAAAAGAACATTTGTACCTTTAAATAGATAACGACCAATGCATAAATCTATTATATTTTTGCGAAAAATTTCATAATTAATTATTTAACTTAAAAACTGTAAGATGAAAGGATTAACAAAAATCATTCGCTTAGCTATGATTTGTTGCCTGATGCTAATGGGTACGGTAAGTGCTATGGCACAATCGGCAACAAAGATTAGAGGAAGCGTCATCGACACGTCGGGCGAAGGCCTGCCAGGCGCCAGCGTCAGGGTAAAAGGCGGCACCGAAGGAACTGCGACCGATTTCGATGGCAAATTTGAGTTGCAATGTGCTCCTGGTACATTGCTCGAAGTGACTTACATTGGCTATGTGGCTCAAGAGGTGCCTGCCGCCGATGGCATGGTAATCACCTTAGTGGAAGACAGCGAGATGCTGAATGAGGTCGTTGTGATTGGTTACGGTACGGTAAAGAAAAGTGACGCTACCGGTTCGCTAGCCACGCTTGAAGCTGATCCCAAGCTTAAGGGTGTGGCATCTACGGCCGACGACATGCTCGTTGGTAAGATTGCAGGTGTGACAGTGACTAGTGGTGGTGGTAGCGCTACCGGTGGCTCGAGCATCCGCATCCGTGGCGGCTCGTCACTCTCGGCAAGTAATGACCCATTGATTATTCTCGATGGTGTTTATCTCGACAACTCTGGAATAGGTGGCGTGGGCAATATGCTCAGCACTATCGACCCTAACGACATTGAGAGTTTCACCGTGTTGAAGGATGCAAGTGCCACCGCAATCTATGGTAGCCGCGCTTCAAACGGTGTGATCCTCATCACCACCAAGAAAGGAAAATCGGGCAGAGTAAAGATTACCTACGACGGCACAGTCTCGATTAGTCACATCAAGAAAAAGATCAATGTGCTCGACGGCAATGAGTTCCAAGACTTGATTAAGAACACTTTTGCAGGTGCCAGCAACCAGAACGAGGTTTACACCAAACTCGGTCTTGCCATGAATCCCGAGACTGGTGAGTGGGAAAGTGTGAGCAACGCCAATACCGACTGGCAAAAGGAGATTTTCCGCACAGCGATAAGCACCGAGCACAATATCAGTGCCCTGGGCTCGATAGGCGAGTTCATGCCTTATCGCATTTCGCTGGGCTATACCAACAATAATGGTATCCTTAAAACCGACCACATGCGCCGCTACACTGGTAGCATTGCCCTCACACCATCGTTCTTCAATGGCCATCTCAAGGCAAGCCTCTTTGGTAAGGCTATGCACATCAAGAGCAACTTTGCCAACGGAGGTGCTGTGGGAGCCGCCATCTTTATGGATCCCACCAAGCCTGTTTATGACGACAATAGCCCCTATCACGGCTACTGGTCATGGGTGGGTGACGATGGCAACCTCATCAGTGTTGCCACTAAGAACCCTGTTTCGATTCTTGAATGCTGGGACGACCAAGCCAAGGTGTGGAACTTTATTGGAAGTGCCCAACTAGAATATAATGCGTTTTTTGTTCCTGGCTTGAAAGCCAACTTAAACCTCTCGATAGATGCGTCGAGCAGCAAGGGCTATAGCGAAGCGCCATTTGATGCTCCATCATTTGCTAACTCACTTGGTTTCCGCAACGACTGGACTAACCACCGCACCAACAAGCAACTTGATTTCTATGCCACCTACGCACGTGATTTAGAAAGCATAAAAAGTCATTTTGATATTATGGCTGGTTACTCATGGCAGCACTACTTTGTGCGCAATGACTGGTACACCGTAGGTCAACATGAGCGTGATGTTGATGGAAATTTGGTACCCAAGGAAACTTCTATAAGCCAAGGCGAAAGCAAGACCGAGCACTATATCTTGTCGTTCTTCGGTCGTGTAAACTACAGCTACGACAATCGTTATCTTGCCACATTCACTTTGCGTGACGACGGCTCATCTCGCTTTGCCAAGAAAAACCGCTGGGGTCTGTTCCCATCGCTTGCACTTGCTTGGCGCATCAGCGAGGAGGCCTTCATGAAAGAGCAAAACACCTTGAGCAACTTGAAGCTGCGCTTAGGCTGGGGTAAGACTGGTCAGCAAGACATTAATCAAGGTGACTATCCTTACTTGGGTTCTTACTCTTACAGCATCAACAATGCGGCAAGTTACTATCGCGATGGCGAGTGGAGCCGTCTGCTCAAGCCCAATGCCTATAATGAGGACTTGAAGTGGGAGACCACCACCACTTGGAATGCAGGTATTGACTTCGGCTTCCTTGATAACCGCATTAATGGTTCGCTCGACTTCTATCACCGCAAGACCACCGACTTGATCAACGCCGAGGCCAAAGTGCCAGCAGGTGTGAACTTTGCAGAGTATGTGGTTGCCAACATTGGCTCATTGACCAACACTGGTCTTGAGTTGACCATGAATTTTGTTCCCATTCGCACCAACGACGTCACTTGGGAGATTAACACCAATGTTGCATGGAACAAGAATAAGATCATAGAGCTAACCAATGGTGACAACAGTGCCGAGATTCGCCGATTTGGCCGCACTAGCAGTGGCGACGGCTCGTTCCAGCTCAAAGCCCACGCCGTTGACCAACCTGCAGGAATGTTCTATGTGTATGAGCAAGTGTATGACTCCGATGGACATCCTCTTGAAGGAGTGTTTGTTGACCGCAACGATGATGGCATTGTCGATGAGAATGACTTGTATTTCTATCACAATGCCGACCCAAGCGTGACCTATGGTTTCAGCACCAAGTTGCAGTATAAGAACTGGGACTTCTCGGTTGCTGGTCACGGTCAAGGCGGTAACTGGATTTACAACTCGGTGGCAAGCAATAGTGCCGAGCTTTCGCGTGCTCGCCTATTTGCCAACGCGTTCTTGAGCAACCGTACCGACTATGCCTTCGACACTAACTGGCAAACCTCCAAGGTGCTCAGTGACTACTATGTTCAGAATGGAGCATTCTTCCGCATCGACAACATCACACTGGGATACTCTTTTGAGAATCTCTTTGCGTCACGATTGGGAGGTCGCGTTTATGCCACAGTTCAAAACCCATTTGTTTTCACCAAGTACAAGGGTCTTGATCCAGAGATTAGCGGAGGATTTGACGACAACTTCTATCCACGCCCTGTCACCTACATGTTAGGTCTTTCACTAAATTTCTAACTAACAAGTTTCACCTTATATTAAAAAATAAAGAACATGAAGATATTAAATAAATTCATGATTGGTGCTGGGATGTGCTTGATGGTCTTGTCGTCGTGTGTCGATGACTTGAATACCGAGCCATTGACTCCAACCACCATCTTGCCCGAGGTAGCATGGGATGACCCCAATGCCTATGAACTTTACACGGCAAAGATTTACTCTGCGTTTGCTATTCCTGGCAGCGATGGCCCCTCGTCGGGCGACATCGTGGGTGCCGACCAGGGAGAGGCAACTTTCACGCGCACCTTGTGGAACCTTGAGGAGCTTCCCACCGACGAAGCACTGGTGGCATGGAGCGACGAGGGTCTCAACGGCTTGAACTTTGTTCAATGGACTCCCACCAATCGCTTTATCATGCTCAACTACGATCGTCTTGAGCTCATCAATGCGTTCTGCAACGAATTCCTTATTCAAACCACACCCGACAAGTTGGCATCTCGCAACTTGACAGACGCTCAGATTGCAGCAGCCAATGTTAACCGCGCCGAAGTGCGTGCCTTGCGCGCCTATTCCTACTATGTGCTGATGAACTTCTATGGCAATGTGCCTTTCACCGACGAGTCAACAGGAATTGGTGCCTACATGCCAGAGCAGCGAGGCCGCGACTTCTTGTTCCCATGGATTGAAAGCGAGCTGAAAGCTGTGATTAACGACCTACCCGCCAAGAGTGTTGCGGGATATGGCAAAGTGAATCGCTATGTCGCCGACATGATGCTTGCTAATCTTTACATCAATGCCGAGGTTTATGGACAAGGCAGTCACTACAACGATGCCGCTGCTTGTCTGGCCGACATCATCGACAATGGCGGTTACGCACTTGAACCCACTTATAAGTACAATTTCCAGGCCGATAATGACCTGTCGCCTGAGATGATTTTCCCCATCATCTATGATGGAGTGTACGCTCAAAGCTATGGTGGCACAACCTATCTGTGTGCCGGAGCTTATGGCGACGACATGGCTCCAGGCGACAACTATGGCTTGCCACAGTACTGGAGTGGAATTCGTTCTCCACACGACTTGAGCCAACTCTTTGAGGAGGGTGACAGTCGCGCTCTGTTCTTCACCGAAAACCGCACGCAGGAAATTCACGAGTGGAACGACTTCAAGCAGGGCTTCTCGGTAGTGAAATATACCAACTTGACCCGCGATGGAGGCAAGGGTAAAGACAATACCTTCCCCGACACCGATTTCCCATTGTATCGACTTGCCGATGCCTATCTGCTCTATGTGGAGTGCGCAATGCGTGGTGCAAGCAATGCTACTGCCACCAATGCTATCAACTATTACAACCGCATTCAAGAGCGTGCCTATGGCAACACAAGCCACAACATAAACTCCTTGAGCGAGTTGACACTCGACAAGCTGCTTGACGAGCGTGCGCGCGAGCTCTATTGGGAGGCTCATCGCCGCACCGACATGATTCGATTCAACCGATTCGTTGATGGTAAAGTGTGGTCGTGGAAGAATGGAGCCTTTGCTGGTTCTCAACGCATAGATGACAAATATTTGCTCTATCCGTTGCCTTCAACCGACCTCTCAGCCAACAGTAATTTAGTGCAAAATCCTGGATATTGATTAACCTCCTAAATAACTGAAGAAAAATGAAAAAATATTATAATTTAATGTTAATGGCACTGCTCGTGTCGGTTGGATTATCTTCTTGCTCGCCCGACGACATGCCTCAGCTCACTCGCTTGGTGGAGCCAGAGCTTAACAAACTGCCTAACGACATTGACGGTACCTCTACCGTATATACTTTCACATGGGAAGCAGCCAAGTTCTATATGGACGACGATATGCAGTCGACAAGCATTGGTTCCTACGAATATCAGGGCATTCAGTATGTGCTTCAAGGTGACCTCATGGGTAACGATTTTGCCAATCCTGTTGCCTTTGGCACAGCAATTAGCGAGAACTATCTCTCCCTCGCTTACGAAGACATAGCAAAGGTGATGATGCAGAACTTTGGCATGGTTCGCAGTGTGGATGAGACCTCTACTGCCGACTTGGAATTCCGCTTAGTAGCTACCTACGGCAGCAACGAGTCAACGAGCGTGACATCCAACGTGATTCAAGTGCCGTTTACTCTCACCACCATACCTCCTGTTACAGGTCCTAAGGGCAAAATCTTCATCTGCGACATGGCAGGTTGGGGCGCAATGGCACTTTACGCTTGGCCCGAGGCTGGCTCAATGCCAGGATGGCCAGGATTGCAATCAACTGGTACTGCCAGCAAGAATGGCAAGACCTACTATGAATTCACCCCAAGTGATGAATATTATGGTGCAGCTCTTAACTATATCGCCAACAATAATAATGGTGGTCAGCAAATCGACCTCATGCAAGACTTCACCCTTGGTGAGGAAGATGTCTATCTCACAGTATTTATCGATGAGCTTGGCAACCTGAATTACCAGATTGACGAGGACCCAGCTCCCAAGATGTATGTGCTGAGCAACCTTGGATGGAGCGACTACAGCATGTATGTGTGGGCTGGTGGTGCCGACGTTGAGGCTGGCTGGCCTGGTGTTCACTACTCATCTGTCGTGAATATCAACGGCGAGCAGTGGATGGTATTTGAGATGTCGCGTGCCTACAGCAAGACTGCATCCACCAACTGGATCATCAACAACAATAACAATGGCTCGCAGGTCGACATTATGCAAGGTTACACGTTCGACCACGACACCTTCGTGCGCATTGCCGCCGATGGTTCTTACACCGTGAGCAACGGCCCCATTCTCAATGATGAAAACCAGTTTACTGTGTACGCCAATATCGATGAGAGTGGCTGGAGCAGCATCTCATTCTATGTGTGGGGTGACTTGGGCGAGTTATGCGGCGGATGGCCAGGTGCGGCAGCCAGTGGGCCCTTCACCATCAATGGCGTGAACTACTACTATCACACCTTCACAGCTAATGTCCCTGTCAATGTTATTCCTAATAACAGTGGCGCCGGCAATCAGAGTCCCGATATCTCGGGTAACACCGATGTGATCATCAAGATTGCTTCCGACAATAGCTACGAGATAGTGAAAACATTCTAAATCTTTATAATACAGTAACAATTCTGCTTCATCGTGCCGGGGATTCAATACCCATGTGCAGAGAACCTCGGCACATTTTTAAAAACTGAAAGAAATGACAAAGAATATTAGATTATACTTACTTGCCTTTGTAGCCTGTTTCACTATGAGCGCATGTGGCGGTGACGAGCCTTCTCCCAATGGTGGAAACAATAATGGAAACGGCGGTGGTGGAACAACCCCCACTACTGGCGTTAACATTACTATCGACAACACCGATCCAGTAAGTCTTAAGAATCGCGTCATCTATGAGATGAATGTTGGCTCTTTCACTAGTGCTGGAACATTCAAGGCTGCGCAAGAAAAACTCAGCGAGCTGAAGACTCTGGGTGTTGATATAGTGTGGCTCATGCCCATTTATCCTCGTGGTGGTGGCATCAATAGCCCATATGCGGCAACCGATTTTCAGGCCACTAACCCCAGTTACGGTACTATAGCCGACTTGAAGAACCTCGTTGCTCGTGCTCATCAGCTCAACATGCAAGTGTGGCTCGACTGGGTTCCTAATCACACAGCCACCAATGCCCGCTGGGTGACCGAGCATCCTGAGTACTACAAGAGGCAAGGCGGTTCAATGGTAAATCCCATGGGCTGGAACGACGTGTATCAGCTCGATTATTCCAATGCCAGTTTGCAGGCAGCAATGACAAGTGCTCTCAAGTTCTGGCTTGATAATGCCGATGTCGACGGTTTCCGTTGCGACTTTGCCTCAAGCCCCGAGATTCCAACCCAGTACTGGCAAGATGCCATCCCCGAGGTGAGGAGTCACAAGAGTGGTAAGACCATTTATTTCCTTGCCGAGGCCGATATCGTGCAAGATGCCAAGCGCTTGCTCGCTGTGGGCTTCGACTATGACTACGCATGGAATTTCCAAGAGTCACAACTTGCTGGCTTCGGCCCTAACGGAACCAGTGGCGAGAATTTGAGGTCGCGTTGCGAGAACTTTGTGGCTGCCAGCAAGAACGCTAGAGTGGCTCGCATGGTATATCTCACTAACCATGACGTGGCCTACAACGATGGTGGCAAGACGCTCATCTCATTGTATGGAGCCAATCGTCATGCCCTCACAGTGCTTGAATTCACACTCTACGGAATGCCATTGCTCTACAATGGTCAAGAAATAGGTTGTGCACAGACTCTCAACTACTTCACCGATGAGAAGATTAACTGGAACAGCATAGATGCTAAGATGAAGAACACTGTGCGCACCCTCGTTGCTCTGCGTCACACTCAAGCTGCTCTTGCCGACAATGTGGAGCCTTATTTCCACACCACCGATAATGCTGGAGTGCTTGCCTACACCAAGACCAGTGGCACATCACGCGTGCTTGTGGTCATGAACTTGAGTGCTCAGGCAGTGAACGTGAAACTTAACGGAGTCTCGGCTGGTAATTATGTGAAGTGGCTTGATAGCCAGTCAATCTCTACCAATGTGGCTACCAAGGTGCAAAGTGAGGCCTTCTCCTCAACTCCATCTATCGCTCTCGAAGCCAAGGGCTATGCAGTTTATGTTAAACAATAATCAATAAATTATTCAGTTATAAATATCTTTATTTACCTGTTGGTTGAATTAATTTTATATATTTTTATAATGAAAAAGTTGCACATATCGCTGATATTTAGTAATTTAGAGGTGAAAACAAAAACTTTAAATTACATATCGCTTATGTACAACTTCATCGCAAAGTTCTATATTATTCTTGATGTATGCAAGGATTTCGCAAAAAATAAAGTAAATGACAAGGGAAATATGACCAGGCCAGGTGTCGTTCCCAAGTTCAGTGACCTGGAGGTTGTCGCGTTGTCCATCACAGCGGAGGCTTACGGCATTGACAGCGAGAATCTGCTTTTCAACCGACTCAACAATGAG
>FLNZ01004463.1_pt1 | contig 15416 bp, 16 predicted proteins | sample 1140391 | NCBI WGS metagenome assembly FLNZ01 (sample SAMEA3878171, study PRJEB12797) | bioreactor metagenome | biome: Moose rumen | place: Sweden | collected 2011-10
GCGACACGAGCCTAACGAAACAAGCGTGGTTTCTACAGTTTCTCTTTTGATTTTCTAATATTTCCATTAAATATGCGAGATTGAAATAAAACAATAAAGACAGGAAAAAGATGTTAATCTATTTATTACTTATTACGAGTGCTTTGGCCACGTTGCCTGTCACTTGTTGTTTATCGGTGTGAAGCAAGCGTGTTGTTCCTGTTGATTAGATGTTGTTATTGCCGTTTGATAATAGGCAGAGCCGTTGTTGTTGAAGATTGTTGAAAAATTCTTTACAAAAAATAGTGATAGATTGTAAGAAGTTTTGTACCTTTGCGAGACTTAACTAAAACACTTTAAAATATTATGGCAAAAATTAATGGAGCAGTAACGGTCAACACCGAGCGCTGCAAGGGCTGCAACCTGTGCGTTGTGGCCTGCCCCAGCGGTGTGCTTGACCTAAAGAAAAATGAAGTAAACAACCGAGGTTACCATTATGCCTACATGGCAAATCCCGACAAGTGCATTGGATGCTCGAGCTGCGCGCTCGTGTGCCCCGACGCTTGCATTGAGGTATATCGCGTTGTAGAGAAGTAAACCAGTGTAATGAACTTAAAAAAACAAAAACCGTAGAAACGATGAACGATAAAGTAACATTAATGAAGGGTAATGAGGCTCTCGCTGTCGCTGCTATTCGCTATGGTGCCGACGGTTATTTTGGTTATCCTATTACCCCGCAGTCCGAGGTTCTCGAGAAATTAGAAGAAGAAATGCCCTGGGAGACTACCGGCATGGTGGTGCTTCAGGCCGAGAGTGAAGTGGCTGCTATCAACATGGTGTATGCTGGTGCTTCGTGCGGCAAGACAGTGCTCACTTCTACCTCGAGTCCAGGCTTCAGCCTGATGCAGGAGGGCATGAGCTACATGGCAGCCAGCGAGGTTCCCGCATTGGTGATTAACGTGATGCGTGGCGGTCCTGGTCTGGGAACTATCCACCCCTCGCAGGCCGACTATTTCCAGGCTGTTAAGGGTGGTGGTCATGGCGACTACCGCTTGATTACGCTGGCTCCCGCTTCGGTGCAGGAGATGGTAGATTTTGTGGCACTTGGCTGGGACTTGGCATTCAAGTATCGCGCTGTGTCGATGATTCTCGCCGATGGTGTTATAGGCCAGATGATGGAGAAAGTGGTGCTCCCCGAGCAGCGTCCACGCCACACCGAGGAATGGATTCGTGAGAACTGCCCCTGGGCTGTGAACGGCCGCAAGGGTATGCGTCCCAAGAACATCATCACCTCTCTTGAGCTCGACGACGACAAGATGGAGGAGAACAACCACCGCTTCCAAGCTACCTACCGCGAGATTGAGAAGAACGAGCAACGCTGCGAGTTGATCAACACCGACGATTGCGACTACCTCATCGTGGCATTCGGCTCTATGGCACGCATCAGCCATAAGGCTATGGAGCTTGCCGCCGAGGAAGGCATCAAGGTGGGTATCGCCCGCCCCATCACTCTGTGGCCCTTCCCAGTAGATGCCATCCGCAAGGCTGCCGAGGGCGTTAAGGGCATCCTTAGCGTGGAGCTCAGCGCTGGACAGATGATTGAAGACATCAAGCTCGCTACCGAGTGCAACTACCCGGTTGACCTCTTCTGCCGCCTGGGTGGTAACGTGCCCGCTCCCGACGAGATTCTCAACGCGCTCAAAGAGAAACTGATTAAGAAATTAGGATAATCACCAAATAAATCATTACAAGACCATTATGGAACTTAACGATATAATCCGCCCTGAAAATAGGGTTTATAAGAGACCGAGCCTTCTCAACGAAGCTCACATGCACTACTGCCCAGGCTGCAGCCATGGTGTTGTGCACAAACTCGTTGCCGAGGTTATCGAAGAAATGGGACTCCAAGAGGTAGCTATCGGCGTTTCGCCAGTGGGATGCGCCGTGTTTGCCTACAACTACATCGACATCGACTGGCTTGAGGCCGCTCACGGACGCGCTCCAGCAATGGCTACCGCCACCAAGCGCCTGATGCCCGACAAACTCGTCTTTACCTATCAGGGCGACGGCGACCTCTCGGCAATCGGTACCGCTGAGACTATCCATGCCGCCAACCGTGGCGAGAATATCACCATCATCTTCATAAACAATGCTATTTATGGCATGACTGGTGGACAGATGGCGCCTACCACTCTGCTCGGTCAGAAGACCGCTACCTGCCCTTACGGCCGCCGCGCCGACCTTAACGGCTATCCTTTGGCAATCAGCAACCTGCTGGCACAGCTCGACGGCACTTGCTACGTAACACGCCAGACCGTTTACAGCCCAGCCGCAGTGCGCAAGACCAAAGCTGCCCTCAAGAAAGCTTTCCAGAACAGTATGGATGGCAAGGGATGCTCGGTTGTTGAGGTTGTGAGCACCTGCAACACCGGCTGGAAACTCACTCCAGTGAAGGCCAACGAATGGCTACAAGAGAACATGTTTGCTAAGTACCCATTGGGTGATTTAAAAAATGAATAATCATGAAAGAAGAAATAGTAATAGCAGGATTTGGAGGACAGGGTGTCCTCTCAATGGGTAAGATTCTCGCTTACTCCGGATTGATGGAAGACAAGGAAGTCACTTGGATGCCTTCCTACGGTCCCGAACAGCGTGGTGGTACCGCCAACGTTACCGTAATCGTGAGCGACGAGCGCATCAGCTCGCCAATCCTCAACATGTACGACACTGCAGTGGTGCTCAACCAGCAGAGTCTCGACAAGTTTGAGAAGATGGTGAAGCCCGGCGGCGTGCTCATCTACGACAGCTATGGCATCAACACACCTCCCACTCGCACCGATATCAAGATTTATCGCATCGAGGCTACCGAGGCTACCATCGAGATCAACAACAGCAAGGCGTTCAACATGATCGTGCTCGGCGCTTACCTCAAGGTTAAGCCCATCGTGACCATAGAGAACGTGCTCAAGGGCCTCAAGAAGACTCTCCCAGAGCGCCACTGGCACCTCATCCCCATGAATGAGGAAGCCCTCAAGAAAGGCGCCACACTCATTAAGGAGTAAACTCACTTAACACACTTAATACTTAATACTTGAGCGCATCGAGCCCCAAAAGCCCGATGCGCTTAATTTTTGATATCTTAAATAGTTCTAAAATTTAGAATATTATTTTGACATTCCGAATATTGGCATTATTTTTGCATAAAACTTAAAAAAATGAGAATAATAGCACGGAGCACATTGGTAGATTATTATACCCGCAATCCATTGGCTAAAACGGCGCTAGAAGAATGGTATGAGAAGACTAGGAAAGCACAATGGACATGTTTTGATGATGTGAAACGCACATTTAATACGGTTTCAATCGTTGGAAACCAGCATTATGTCTTCAACATAAAGGGTAATGATTATCGTCTTGTTGTTGTAATACAATTTACACCATCAACAGTATATATTAGATTTGTCGGCACACATGCTGAGTATGATAAAATTAAAGATATTAAAAACTTATAGTTATGGCAAAAATAAATAGTGAAATAGCATATAGAGCAGCATTGGCAAGAATTGACGAATTGCTGCCTTTGGTTAATGATGAGACACCAGTCACAGATAAGAATTATATAGAACTAGATTTAATATCCTCTCTAGTTGAGGAATATGAGGAGGAGCACTATCCAATAGGGAAACCACAACTTGTTGACGTTATAAAACTGAGACTATATGAAATGGGGCTGACGCAAGCTAAATTGGCAAAGATGCTTGGCATCAGCACCTCAAGAGTCAGCGAAATCCTCAACGGCAAAGCCGAGCCAACAATGAAAGTTGGCCGAGAACTAAGCCGCCAGCTCAACATCGACCCAGCAGTAGTGCTCGGGGTGTGAGATTTATTGTTTCCCAATTCATAAAGAACGAAACGCATCTGGAATGGGTGCGTTTCGTTTATAATATATGCTTGATTCTTACTTCACCATCACCAATGTATTGTGTGATTTTGGTTAAAATTATAGAAATCCCATAATGGGATTTGCATAATTTTGGAATTGCACTCAGCAAAGCATCTGCTTGAAAGGAGTGTGATAACAAGGCTAGGTGGAATTTACTCTGTTACCGATGTGTTCTTTAGATTATGGATAAACAGCAAGTATGGAAAAACACAACTTAGAGATTTGATTGCCGAGAACTAAGCCGCCAGCCCTACATTGCCTTCTGAAGTAAGATGTCAAAATAAAACTGTTATGGCATAAAAAGAGAAAAAACTAGTCTCCGGCCTAATACCGATTTGGGTTTAAACAAGAGTGTAAAGAAAAGGGAGCGAAAATTCATCGCCCCCATGAGTGCCTTTTTTGATTAGTGCAGTTATTTAATGAAGATTATTAAAGGCGTGCCAGTTTCCAAATCAATGCTCTGCAATTGGTTCCAATTAATAATATCCTTTACACTAACTTGATAAAGATTTGCGATAGTTTGGATGGTTTCACCATCTTTCACTTTATGAATCATTCTCACACCATTTGAGGATGATGCATTGTTAGAGGAGCTCTGAGTGTTCAAGTTTTGTACCTCATTGGCCGGAACATAGATTTTAGATGTTGATGGTGTGTAGATTCCCAAGGTGATCCCTGACAGCAGGTAATCAACAAACGACAACTGGTGAGTGACTTTGTAGTTTTCTCCAACGCCATATTTTTTAGCGTCGAGTTTTCCCTTGCCAATAAGTCCTCCAATGAAATGAGAGTGACGCACTGTTTTAACTTTCACTTCGGGGGTGTTGGGTGTCATGTTGCCTACATAGGTCGAGGCAGAATAGCAAGACGTTAGACACAACGCAGTGACAACTGCAATTAAATAAATTTTTTTCATAATAAAATACCTGCCTCGCAGTCCTCAAGGCTTTTAGTTTGAAAAAAAAGAGGCGTGGACTGAATTGCCACGTCTTTAGTTGATGGTCCTGAGAAAACCTTGAGATGCAGATATGGGAATAGCAGCCCACGCTTATAGCGCAGAACCGCTTCACTTGTCCTCGCATCTCTAAAAGAAAATTTCTCAGGTTTTCAACTAAGAGCGATAAGCAAAACGCTTCTTTAAATTAACATGTATGTAGATTGCCTCTGCAATCTGTTTGCAAAGATAATACATTTGCACTGAAAAAATGCAGATTTTTTAAGAAATTGCACTTAAAAAATGCAAAATACGCTATTTTCTGCACTGAATTAGTGCAAAAGTTGCTATTATGTTGTCGTGATACTCTTAAAAAAATAGTCAAAAAGCTTGCGTATATTTCTGAAATGATGTATTTTTGCATCGTTTTAGAAATATTTTATGCGATATATTGATTTTTATAGGACGTTTTCGCCTTTTGGGTGTTTTGATGTCAATCAAGTCAAGTTGGTTGAGCCTTTCTTTGACCGCACGGCGCTAACTCGTTGGGTGGCAAAGGGATACTTGGTGCCGCTGCGAAACGGCGTTTACGCTTTCAGTGAATGGCTTAAGACTCCAGATACCCACTTCATATCGGCATGCCTGATGTATCGTCCTTGCTACATTACTGGTTATTCAGCATTGGCTTATTACGGAATGATACCTGAATTTGTGGCGCAAACGACCTGTGCTACAACACTGAAAACCTGTTCATTTACAAATGATTTGGGTGTTTTCGTATATCAGCACATGAAGCCTGAACTGTTTTTTGGCTACAATCCAGTAAACGTTACAAACCAGAGGTCTTTCTACATTGCGACCCCCGAGAAGGCGTTGATCGACCTGCTCTATCTCAATCCAAACATCAAGAGAGTTGAGGATATGGTTGAGCTACGCCTTGATGAGGATTTCATGACTGAAGATTTCGATTGGAATAGCGCAGAAGAATATTTGAGCAAAATAAAAAACAAGTCGCTAAATGTGCGTTTCAATAATCTGATTAAAGCATATAGAAATGATTGATTTACAGTACATCTACAACTTTTATCCTTCACAAATGACCCGAAACAGTCATTTTGAGAAACTCATGCTTAAGGAATATCTGCAAGTGATGATTCTTGATTATTTATCTACATCAAGATTTTCTTCAAAACTCACGTTTATAGGCGGCACTTGCCTGCGTCATGTCTATGGCATCGATCGCTTTTCGGAGGATTTGGACTTTGACTGTAAGCAACTGGGAGAAGATGATTTTATGGTTATGACCGACAGTGCCATACAATATCTTAAGCGTAACGGTATTAATGCTGTCGCACGTGATAAGGTAAACTCAAAACTTACAGCATTCCGACGGAATATTTATTTCCCGGAATTGCTGTTTGAACTTAATCTTTCGGGACATAAAGACGAAAGGCTGCTGCTGAAAATTGAAGCACAAGACCAGGGCGTTGACTATGAACCTCACATTGTAACAATCAACAAGTTTGGATTTACTTTCTTGATGCGTTGCGCTCCTATTGACATAATTTGTTCTATGAAAATATCCGCTCTAGTAGGCAGGGGAAAAGGACGAGACTTCTATGACCTTATGTTTCTCTCGGCACTTACAAAGCCGAACTATGATTTCTTGAAAAAGAGATGTGGAATAGACAGTCCCGACGCATTAAAGAACGTGCTGCACGAGGTGGCAGAAACGACCGATCTCAATATGAAAAGTAAAGATTTTGTTCACTTGTTAATCAACAATAATCAAGCGAATAAAGTATTGCTATTTGACAACATCATCGACCAGTTATGCGAATAGGACATATTATTATCAGCCCATTTCCTCTATTATGCTTTCCAGCAGTTGTTGCAGGGGTGGTGGGGCGGTTGAGAGGTCTTTTTTAACCATTGAGCGCAGCTCGGTGGTTTTTTCTATTCTATTCATCAGCAGGAGGTTGAGGAGGAGACGATAGGCGGTGTAGCGCACTAGTGGCTTTTCGCTGTCGTGTAGTTGGTGAAAGATCTGCGGGGCGTAGTCGAGGTGGCGCAGGAGGCGGTGGCAGAGAACGTTGGCAATCTCCACGCTCTCCACGCTGTGGCACCAGGCGAGGGCGGTCGCCGTGTCAAAATCCTCGATGGGGTAGAGCATCGTGGCTGCCATGCGGCACTCACGGTGCTGGATGTCGTCCCACAGGGCTTGCGCCAGCCGTGCGTCTTTCTCGTAGCGGCTGGCGATGTCGATTACGTCGGCAAGCTGGCAGCCCATAATCATGGTGTGCGGGTCACCCGCCACGCGCAGCTGCTCGGCGACAACGCCATTGCGGTAAGCAAAAAACTCTTTCTTAATCTCTTTTATCATAATATTTTTTTTAAAAACCACGAATTTCACGAATTGAACTAATGCGCCTACGCAGTGAGCGTCGCCATGTGCTTGCACATGGAAATTTGAGAGCTTGCAGCTCTAAAATTATAGGGTGCTCCGCACTAAAATTTTATTGTAAAATAATATTTAGCGACCACCATGCGACAGGTACTCTCAAAAAGTTGCACCTATCGGTGTCGCAAAGCCTCGCAAGCTCGGAATATTAATTAAGCCTCAATTTTTTGAAAGAGTGCCGCGCCAACAAAGCGCAGCACTCTTGTTAATAGATAATTCATAATGGAACCGTTTCCGATCCCCGATCCTCGATCTCCGATTTTCGATCCACCTTACTTCGTCAGTGGCGAGTAGTCGCGGCCGTAGCGGAGCATCTGGTCGATGTAGTTCTCATCGTAGCTGATGGTGATGTCTTTGATGTCGCCGCTGGCATCCTTCACCACATGATAAACGGGGTTCACAAATCCCTTATAGGGAGCTATGTTGAGCGACTCGTAGCGCTTGAGCACTTCGGCATGGATTTTGGGGTCAACCTTCACGCCGTAGTTCTCCACGAGTTTGCGTCCTGCCTCATAGTCGCCCTCGCTCTTGATGCGCTGCACCTCGGCGAGCAACTGTCCGAACAGACCGCGCAGTTTCTCGTAGTCGTTGACCTTAACGTAAGTCTTGCCGTTCTTCTTGTTTTTCACGATTTCGATGACTTTGTCCTTCTTGCCCTTCTCGAGGCACCACTCGCTGATGAACTTGCGGTTGCGCATGTGCGACTCCTCGATGTCCTTGCCTGGCTCGATGCGGGTGAGCTGGGTCATCAGGCCGTTCATGATGTACTTGTAGTACTCGGCTTTGTAGGTGTCAGGGTCTTTGAAGATGCCAAGCTCCACGAGTTTGGGGTCGGCAAGGTAGTAGAGTGCGAAGAGGTCGGCGCGGCCTTCCTCGAGGGTAGCACCATAAGCCTTGAGGGCATCGGGGTCAACGCCTGGCAGCAGTTGTCCGCTGGCGTGACCGAGGCATTCGTGGAGGTCGGTGTGCAGCTTGTCGGCGATGGTGAGATACTTCTTCATGAGTTGCACCTCGGTGTCGCTGTAGGCAAACTCCTCGTTGAAGCCTGTGCCGCTTGCCACTTGGTCGTAAGCATCGGTGATGTTCTCAAGAGTCACCGACTTAGAGCCGTGAGCGGCGCGAATCCAGTTGCTGTTGGGCAGGTTGATGCCGATTGGAGTAGAGGGGTAGCTGTCGCCGGCAAGGATGGCAGCGGTGATAACCTTAGCGCTCACTCCCTTCACGTTCTGCTTCTTGAAGCGCTTGTCAACGGGTGAGTTGTCCTCAAACCACTGAGCGTTCTCACTGATGAGCGAGGTGCGGAATGAAGCGTCTTTGTTTTTGAAGTTGACGATGCTCTCCCAGTTGGCGGTCATGCCTAGTGGGTCGCCGTAGCTCTCGATGAAGCCGTTGATGAAATCTACGGTGCCCTGAGTCTCCTCAGCCCACATGATGCTGTAGTCGTCAAACGCCTTGAGGTCGCCGGTGGTGTAGTACTCGATGAGTTTGGCGATATAAGCCTTCTGCGCGCTGTTCTCGGCAACGCTGGCGGCTTTCTGCAGCCAATACACGATGTTGACGATAGCTGGGCTGTAGAGCTCGCCAATCTTGTAGGTCTTCTCCACCACTTTGCCATCCTCTTTCACCACCTTGCGGTTGAGGCCGTAGCTCACAGGAGTGGGGTCGTTAGGGTCCTTTATGCCCTCATAGAATGCCTCCACTTCCTGCTGTGTGACGCCCTCATAGAGGTTGTTGGCGCTGGTGACAATCAGGTCCTCGCCGTCGGCTTGGTTCACGCGCTTAGCCATATAGGTGGGGTCAAAAATCACCTTGTCGAGGGTCTCTAGGAGTTTGTCGGCCTTGTCGCATTTCTTCTCCTTAGTGCATTTGTCGCACGACTGGATGGGCAGCTTCTCGAGAGGCAGCTTCTTGTACTCGGCATCGAAGAATGCCTGCGAGAACTCGGGCACGAACTTGTCCTGAGCATAATGGTGATGGATGCCGTTGCCAAACCACACCTGTTTCAGGTATTTCTCAAAGCCCTTGAAGTCGGCTGTTGTGCGGTCGCCCTTGTAGTTAGTGTAGATCGCCTCGAGCACTTGTCGTATCACCAGGTTGTACTTGCCATTCTGGTCAAAGAGGATGTCACGGCCCTGCTGGGCTGCCTCGGTGAGGTAATAGACATACTTCTTCTGCTGAAGGGTCAAGTCGTCAAAACCAGGAACCTCATAGCGCAACACTTCGATGTCGGCAAAGCGGTCCACGTTGTAGTTGAAATTGCTGTTTTGTGCCATAGCAATGCTTGTTGTTGCCAGTGCCACAACAGCAGCGGCAATTAATTTTTTCTTCATAAAACGGTTTATAAAATTAGTATTTAGTTAATAAGCTAACGAGCTGACGAGCAAACAAGCTGACAAGGTAATTCAATCACCTTTGAGGAAGACGATTAAGGACAACAACTGTGTTTTTTATTATTACTGACAATTGCCACATGTTTTCTCATTTCAAATGTCATTAATAAACAGTATTAAGCGCAAAATATACTTGTCCTTAATTGTCTTAAAAACTCATGTCGTTTAGAAGCCTGCTATTGAAAGTGCAAATTTAATACTTTTCTGCAAAAACACAATCCAAAAGCTGCGAAAAGTTGAATCGCACTCTAATTTCATTTATTCTTCCTGAAAATTACTGATTTTTGAAAAGTTATATGTAAATTTGCATGTTAAACATAAACCCCAAAAAAATCAGGAAATCTCAGCAACCCATAATTGAGAAGACCTCAAAAACAGCTTCTCAAAATGATGCTATGGAATTTTCACCCATTAGTTTGACTACTGTGGCCCAGCGCATAATGACTTTTCCCATTGAGGCTAAGTCGCCTATTGAGTGTTACAAATTTTTGTCAGAGATAAAACAGCAATTAGCAATGTTATACTAAGGGTGCACCTTATTTTAAGGTAAATTCACAGGTGACCTGCCTTGGCAGCCTGAGTAGCAGTTGAGGAAAAAAATGTGCCACAGGATGGCTTGCCGCATGAAGTGATGTGGAGTAACATTCTTCCCTGTGGCCTGTAGCAGATGGTCACCGCTGGGGCTCAGGAAACAGCGAGGGTACTCTTAGTCCTGACGGTGGCACCCTTAACGCAGCCGAGGGATTCTACATGGTAGAGGCTAATATCGCCGACCTTACTTACAACCTTACTCCTATCACCACAGTTGGTGTGATAGGCGGTTTCAATGGCTGGGCAAGCGACTATGCCACGCTCACCTACAACACCTCAACTGGCGCTTGGGAAGGCTATTGCGAAATTCCGGCTGGCACAGACTTCAAGTTCCGCGCCAACAACAATTGGAACATCAATTGGGGCGGCGGCATTAACAACCTCAGTTACGACGGTGCAAACATCAGGCTTGACAGTGATGGCAACTACTTCATCCAGCTCTATCTCACCTACGAGGGCGATTTCCATGTTACCTTCACTAAACAGTAAGTTTTATAACCCATGTCGAGCTTATCTAAAAACGGCGATTTTTGTGAATTCAACAAATGGCTGCGAACCCAGTTCGTCAAAAAGCCTGCTCACGCAGGAATTATAAACCTAGGTTGCGCGAAATTTATTATAAAACCGAGAATTTCGCTACGTCCGTTCTAGGACAACTGTTTTTTTGATAATACTGATTGTTTGTTTGCACATTTTCAAGATGTTTATTACCTTTGCGGTATGGTAATAATAATTAAAACTATAAAATCATGAAGAGATTTTTTATCTTATTATTTATTGTTGCCACATTTAGTGTGGCGGGTCATTCACAGGGTTATCATTATGATGTGAATGGCGATGGTGTGGTCACAGCAGCAGACGTGACAGCCCTTTATGACTATATGTTAGGCAATGTGCCAAGTGGCGATGAACATGAGTACGTTGACTTGGGTCTTCCCAGCGGCACTCTGTGGGCAACGATGAACATTGGTGCTACCAGCCCCGAGGACTATGGCGACTACTTCGCCTGGGGAGAGACCGCGCCCAAGAGCGTGTATGACTGGAGCACCTACAAGTGGTGCGAGGGCAGCTATAACACGCTCACTAAGTACTGCACCAGCAGCTACTCTGGCTACAACGGCTTCACAGATGGTAAGACCGAGCTTGACCCCGAGGATGATGCCGCCACCGCCAACTGGGGCTCGGAGTGGCGCATGCCGTCGCTTGACCAAATGCAAGAGTTGTATAATAACTGCACCAGAGAATGGACCACGAGGAACGGCGTGAACGGCCGCTTGTTCACCAGTGAGATCAATGGCGCGTCGTTGTTCCTGCCGGCTGCGGGCTTCCGCGACGGTGGCTCTCTCTACAGCTCTGGCTCGTACGGCCACTATTGGTCACGCACACTCAGTACGAGCGACTCCATGTCTGCTCGTTACCTGCACTTCGGCTCGGGCGGCGTGAGCGTGTACGACAACTACGGCTACGACCGCCACTATGGGCGGAGCGTCCGTGCTGTGCGCGTGCCGTAGAATTAGCACCCTTACCCCTACACGAAACCCTAAATTTTTCAAAGCACGCGCGCAGTGAGGCTTGGGGGCATTGTAGGGACGAGACCTGTCTCGTCCTCCGCCCCCAAGTTGAACAAGTGCGTGCTTTGAAAAATTGTCCCACTCAGAGATAAGTCGCAAAAAATGGGGGCTTTAAGACAAGCGTCTCAGCCGTAGGCTGAACTCTTGGTAACCTCCAATACCGATTGCCGAAGTGAGCGCAGCGAAGCGCAGGTAATCGGTATTGGGGGTATAACGCTATCCCTGGGAATAGTCGCTGAAAGCGACTCCATGGGCTTTAAACTGGGGGTCACCGTTGGCGACGAGTAGGTTATAGGTTGCCACCTCCCCTTGACGCTTATTCCGCTCGCTATCGCTCGTTTCACAAGCGTCAAAGGGAGTTGCTCAAAGGTCAGCCTTCGGCTGGATCTTACGTTCTGCATTCGTGCATTCTGCATTGTCATTGTGCCTCCAATTTGTCTCTAAGCACGTTTCCTTCCTCAAATTTTTGTTTTCTTAGCCATCCCCCATCTTTTGCAACTGAATCTCTTTTCCTTAATAATCTATAATTAAGGTACTAAGTTTTTGCTGTGTGGGCGGTTTTGTGTAATTTTGCACGTTTTTATGGGGTCGTGTGTCTCCAAAATGCAAATAAAGAGTAAAATACATAACACAATAACTAAACGTTTGATTCTATGAGTTTGAATATCGTTGTGCTGGCAAAGCAAGTGCCAGACACTCGCAACGTGGGTAAAGATGCGATGAAGGCCGACGGCACCATCAACCGTGCCGCGCTGCCCGCCATCTTCAACCCCGAGGATCTGAACGCGCTTGAGCAAGCGCTTCAGCTCAAGGATGCTCATCCTGGTTCGAAAATCACACTCGTGACGATGGGATTGCCTCGCAGTGCCGAGATGGTGCGCGAGAGCCTGTATCGCGGTGGCGACGACGGCGTGGTGCTCACCGACCGCCCCTTGGGAGGTGCCGACACTCTCGCCACCAGTTATTCGCTGGCGCAGACCATCCGTCACCTCGACAAGGTGGATATCATCGTTGGCGGCCGTCAGGCTATCGACGGCGACACCGCACAGGTGGGTCCGCAGATTGCCGAGAAATTGGGTCTGCCGCAAGTGACCTACGCCGAGAGCGTGAAGGTGGCTGACGGCATCGCCACCATCAAGCGCCGCATCGAGAACGGCTTTGAGACCGTTACCTGCCCACTGCCACTGGTGGTTACCGTTAACGGCAGTGCCGACGCCTGCCGTCCCCGCAACGCCAAGTTGATACAGAAGTACAAATATGCCGTCACTCCCAGCGAGAAGGCGCAGTTGAGCGAGGAGCGTCAGCGTCTCGTGGAGGCGCGTCCTTACCTCAACATCCGCGAGTGGGGCGTTGCCGACATCGAGGCCGACCCTGAGCAGATTGGCATGAAGGGCTCGCCCACTAAGGTTAAGACTGTAGTAAACGTTGTGTTCCAGGCTAAGGAGAGCAAGACCATTGAGGGCGGCGACGAAGCCCAACTCGAAGGTCTCGTGCAAGAACTCATCGCCGACCATATCATTGGGTAAGCGCTTCGCACTGATTAGAGATTAGTTGTGCTTCGCGCGATTAGTGATTAGAGATTTATGCGCTTTGCGCAGTTTAGAGTTTAGAGTTATGAGCGACAATTACTATTGGCTTGTTTGCTTGTTTACTCGTTTACTTGTTTACTAATAGAACTATGACTAACAAAAATAATTTAGTAGTATATTGCGAGTTTGACGACGGCCGCGTTGCCGACGTCAGCTTGGAGTTGTTGACCAAAGGCCGTAGCCTCGCCACACGTCTAGGCGTGAAGCTCGAGGCGCTTATCATCGGCGACAAGCTCGATGGGGTAGAGGAGCAGGTGTTCCCCTACGGCGTTGATGTGGTTTATAAGGTGGAGGACGAGCGCCTCTATCCTTACACCTCGCTGCCACATTCTTCAATAGTTATCAACCTTTTCAAAGAGATAGAGCCGCAAATCTGCCTCATGGGTGCCACCGTAATAGGCCGCGACCTGGGACCGCGTGTCTCGTCGTGCCTCACCAGCGGTCTCACCGCCGACTGCACCGCCCTTGAGATTGGCGACCACACCGACCCCTTGACCAAGACCGAATATAAGGACTTGCTCTATCAGATTCGTCCCGCCTTTGGCGGCAACATCGTGGCGACTATCGTCAATCCCGAGCACCGTCCACAGATGGCTACCGTGCGCGAGGGCGTGATGAAGAAGGAAATCTTTGACCCTAACTACCATGGCGAGGTCATCAACCTCGATGCCGACAAATATGTTGATCCAGCGAGCTTTATCGTCAAGATTATCGACCGCGAGGTGGAGAAGTCGAAGATTAACATCAAGAACTCCCCAATCATCGTGGCTGGCGGCTACGGTGTGGGCAGCAAGGAGAATTTCGACCTCATTTTCCAACTCGCCGACGTGCTTGGCGGTGAGGTGGGCGCTAGCCGTGCCGCTGTAGATGCTGGCTTCTGTGAGCATGAGCGTCAGATTGGTCAGACTGGTGTCACCGTGCGTCCCAAGCTCTACATCGCTTGCGGCATCTCGGGACAGATTCAGCACGTTGCGGGCATGAACGAGAGTTCGATTATCATCTCAATCAACAGCGACCCCAACGCCCCCATCAACGCCATCGCCGACTATGTCATAACCGGCAACCTCGAGGAGATTATCCCCAAACTAATCAAGTATTACAAGAAAAATTCAAAATAAGTCATAAGTGATAAGTGTTAAGTTTTATTTTCTTTGAAAATTTTGCATTGCAATACTTAACACTAAGCGCTTGATACTTAATATTTTACATTTTACACTTAGATATTTATGGCAAATTTCTATAAAGACAATAAAGCTCTGCAGTATCATCTGCGTCATCCCTTGATGGAGAAAATCGTGGGCATGAAAGAGCGTGACTACACTCAGAGCCAGGAGTTTGACTATGCTCCCGTTGACTACGAGGACGCTATCGACTCCTACGACAAGATTCTCGAGATTACCGGCGAGATTGCAGCCGAGGTTATCGCTCCTAACGCCGAGAGCGTTGACAAGGAAGGTCCACACCATGCCAACGGCCGTGTGACTTACGCCAGCAAGACTCAGGAGAACCTCGACGTGACCCGCAAGGCAGGACTTTATGGCGTGTCGATGCCCCGCAAGTATGGCGGCTTGAACCTGCCCAATGTCACCTTCTCGATGATGAGCGAGATGATAGCCCAGGCCGATGCCGGCTTCCAGAACATCTGGAGCTTGCAGAGCTGTATCGACACCCTCTTTGAGGCTGGCGATGAGGACCAGTTTGAGCGTTACATCCCCCGCGTGTGCAACGGCGAGACCATGTCGATGGACCTTACCGAGCCCGACGCCGGTAGCGACCTTCAGAGCGTGATGCTCAAAGCGTCGCAGGACGAGGACGGCACTTGGCGCCTCAACGGCGTGAAGCGCTTTATCACCAACGGCGACAGCGACATCCACCTGGTGCTCGCGCGTAGCGAGGAAGGCAGCAAGGACGGTCGCGGCCTGTCGATGTTCATCTACGACAAGCGCAACGGTGGCGTT
>FLNZ01002576.1_pt1 | contig 15406 bp, 7 predicted proteins | sample 1140391 | NCBI WGS metagenome assembly FLNZ01 (sample SAMEA3878171, study PRJEB12797) | bioreactor metagenome | biome: Moose rumen | place: Sweden | collected 2011-10
ATCAAAGGCGTGGCACCCGGTGACTACCGCATCTATGCCCTGCAAGATGCCGACAACAACTACCAATTCTCACAAAAGAGCGAAAAACTGGCTTTCTCACACGACATCATCACACCCTCCTGGAAGCCCGATGTCAGACAAGACACCATCTGGCGCGACTCGCTGCATATCGAAGACATCACACAGGTGGGATATACACATTTCCTGCCCGACAATATCGTGCTGAGGGCGTTCACTGAGAAACAGACCGATCGCTACCTGCTCAAACACGAGCGGAACATCCCCGAGCAAATGACATTTTATTTCACCTATGGACACCCCATGCTGCCAGAGATCCAAGGTATGAATTTCGACGACACCGATGCCCTGCTCCTTGAGACCAATGCCATGCAGGATACCATCACCTACTGGCTGCGTGACACCACATTGGTCAACACCGACACACTCAACATCTCCTACACCTATCTGTTCACCGACAGCACAGGAGTGCTGCAAGCCCAAACCGACACGCTCGAACTTTTGTCAAAGACACCCTACGCCAAGCGACTCAAAGAACTCGAGAAAGAGCGTGAGAAATGGGAAAAACAACAAGAGAAAGCCAAGAAGCGCGGCAACAGCCACCAGGAGGTGATGCCGCCAAAGGCATTGGAAGTAACCATCCAGATGCCACAGGATATGTATCCCGACGCCTTCATCAACTTCAATTTCGCCACACCCATCGCCTACGTCGATACGACAAAGATACGACTTTCAGCACGCAACGACACAGTGTGGGAACCACGACCCTACCTTCTTGAGGACAAGCCCACCTATATGGGCATACCTGCCTGTCAGGCCATACGCCAGTACCGGTTGTCGCATGCCGCTGCCGACGGACTTTGGGAGATGGCCACCGAATACCGGTTGGAATTGGATTCTGCCGCCTTCATCGACATCTATGGCAAGGCGTCACTCTCCACAGGCAAAACCATGCGGGTGAAAGCCGAGGAAGACTTCACCACCATCACCTTCAACGTGATCAAGACAGACACCATACCCTACGTGGGACAACTGCTCGACACGGGTGAGAAAATCGTGCGACAGACTGTCGCCTACGATGGCGTGCTGCGCTTTGAGTATGTCAAACCCGGACAATACTACCTGAGAATCTTCGCCGACGACAATGGCAACGGACGATGGGACACTGGCATTTACAACGAGATACAGCAACCCGAGATGGTCTACTACTATCCTGAAAAGATAGAGTGTAAAGCCAAATGGCCTGTGCAGATCAGCTGGAATCCGGCAAGCGTGGACCTCACACGCCAAAAACCCAGTGCCATCATCAAACAAAAACCTGACAAAGAGAAAAAGATAAAAAACCAAAATGCTGAACGAGCCCGTAAACTGGGTATCCCTTATGTACCAAATGCTATGTATCATTAACTTAACTTTCAGGAACGCTGGACAAGTCTGACAAACCTGAGCAAACCACAACAAAAATGAAAAAATACCTCTTATCATTACTTTTCATCATGGCCGCCATGACGGCCTCCGCACAATGCCCAATCACCAACAAGGCTTTTACATCAGGCGAGTATCTCACCTATAATCTCTATTTCAACTGGAAATTCGTGTGGGTGAAGGTAGGCACGGCAACCATGTCTACCATATCTACTAAATACAATGGTCAACCGGCATTCAAAAGTTGCCTTATCACACGTGGCAATGGGAGAATGGACAAATATTTCGTCATGCGCGACACACTCACAGGATATGTCAATCCCACCATGTCGCCACTCTACTTCCGCAAAGGTGCCATAGAACAAGACCGGTATACCGTAGATGAAGTCTGGTACACCTACAATAACGACAAATGCAACCTCAAAATGCACCGGCAAAAGGCCGATGGCACCCATCAATACATGTCGAAGACCAGCGACCAGTGCGTCTACGACATGCTCAACCTCTTTTCACGTGCCCGCAACCTCAATCCGTCAGGCTGGACAAAAGGTCACGTCATCAAGGTGCCTATCGCCGATGGCAACGGCATGACCACCGCCACCCTCAAATACCAAGGCAAGGAGACGGTCAAAGGCGACAATGGCGTCAACTACTCATGTCTGAAATTGGAATATTCCGAATATGTGGAAAAGAAAAAGAAGTGGAAGACTTATGGCACCTTCTTTGTCACCGATGACAACAAACATGTGCCTGTCCGCCTGGATATCACGCTGAAATGGGGTAAGGCCAAAGCGTTTGTCACCACCATGAAAGGAGTAATATAATGAAAAAGACACTGCTCATACTGTTGCTGGGCATCTTTGCCGTCATTCCATTCCTTGGAACATTCGACTACAACACCAAAGGGGAGCCACGCGAGGCCATCGTGTCGCTCAACATGTTGGAATCGGGCAATTGGATAAGTCCTCGCAACAGTGTGGGCGAGATAGCCTACAAACCTCCCTTCTTCCATTGGGCTATTGCCGCAGCCTCGTCTTTCAACGGCAAGGTGACAGAGTTTACGTCACGTATTCCCTCTGCCGTGGCTTTCATTTTACTCGTCGTCATCACCCACATCTTCTTGCGTAAGCGAACTGATGAGCAGACCGCCCTTTTCACGGCCATACTGGTGTTTACAGCCTATGAACTGCATCGCATGGGATTCAACTGCCGGGTCGACATGATGCTCACATTCTTTATTGTGGCAGCCATGTACTCGCTATACCGATGGTATGAGCGCGGGATGAAAGGCATCCCATGGGTGGCAGTGCTGATGATGAGCCTCGGCACACTGACCAAGGGACCTGTCGGCTCCTTGCTGCCATGTTTAGTGACGGGTGTCTTCCTACTCCTTCGCAGAAACAGTTTCATCAAGTCACTGCTATGGATGATGGCCATCGGACTACTCTCACTCATCATCCCCGCCTGCTGGTATTTTGCCGCTTATCAGCAGACTGGCGATGAGTTTGTGCAATTGATGATGGAAGAGAATGTGGGCAGGATGACAAATACCATGACCTACAAAATACATGTCGAGCCATGGTATATGAATATCCTATACATTCTGATGAGCATGACACCATGGACTTTGTTGGGACTGCTCACATTAGGCTGGCTTCACTATCACCGTCCAAGACACCTAAAATGGTCGGCGATACGTACCAAATGCACCACATGGCTGCGTACGGTACATCCGCTCACCCTCTATTCCTGCACCGCTGTGGTGGTCATCATCCTCTTTTTCTGCATCCCAGAGTGTAAGCGCAGTGTCTATCTCATGCCTATCTACCCCTTCATGTCGTATCTCATGGCAAAATATCTGTTCCGGATGGCACAGCGCCATGGATCCCCCTTCTCTATCTATGCCGCTTTCCTCTCTGTGACCGGAATCATCATCACATTGTTATTCATCGGCATGAAGTTTGTCACGCTACCACCGTCGCTTTTCCATGGAAAAAACGCTTACGATAATCAGGAAATGGCCAACTCCCTCTCCGCAGACAACCAGATTGTCAGTTGGGTGATTATCCTGCTTACCCTGACTGTCTGTGTGCTCTGGTGGTTCTGGCACCGACATCATCGGAATGGTCTTGCCACTTTGCAAAGCATTATCGTCATGACAATAATGACATACCTCACTTTCGATGCAGTACTCAAACCATGCATCCTCAATGCCAAATCGCAAAAACACATCGCACAAAAGATTGAGACCATCGTACCATACGAGAAAGGACAACTCTATGAGTATATAGAAAAGGGGGTAAAAGCTGTTGGAGACCCTGTGCATTTCTATGAACTCAATTTCTACATGGGCGACCGCATCGACAATTTCCACCTTCGCAAACCACAAAACGGATACTTGCTCATCGGTGATCAAGACACCAAACTCCGCATGACGGATTTCAGGAATGAAGGGTATCACTTCGAATTGCTCTATACTTCCAATCCAGAGCCCGTTCTGAAACAGATCCTCCAACTCTACCGATTCTGGAAATAGCATAGATCCTAAACCGGAATCATATAAGGACAGACTCCTATATTCCCGAAACAGCTATAAAAGGCAAAGATGCCCCAGACTTCCATCTGAGGCATCTCCGTTTTTGCAACCCAAACTGTCAAAAGCCAGGGTCAGAACACCATCTTATTGTTGACGGTGGTACCATCGGAGAATGTGCGACGCACCACATAAATACCTTTTGAGGGCTGACAGATCTTCTTGCCGTCGATGGTGAAATATTCAGTACTTACCAACGAAGCAGCGTTAGTGGCATGAATGCCGGAGGTATGCGTATAGGCAGGGTAATACTCGTCGACAGCAGTCTGGGCATCAGCATTGCCCGATATCATGATGTGCTCAACGATAGAACTGAGATACACCTCGAGATTGGTATACCACTGCTTCTCAGTGTCCAAGGTATAGAGTGAGGCATCAGCCGCATTGTTGGGGTCAAGACCATTGGCGGTCTCCCACTCATCAGGCATACCATCATTGTCGGTATCGAAATTGTCAGGCCGTGAACCTGTACCGAAATTCTCCTCTGTGTAACCCTCTACATCCGATACTTTGTCGATAATACCAGGTCTCTTTGTCACCGAACCCGTATAGGTGGCCGTGCCATTGAGCGCCTCGTTCATATAGCGCTCATCCACATTGTCACGATAGAGGGATGCACCGGCATAAAGTGTCACCAGGGTGAAAGCATTCTCAGCGCAATGTGTGGTCACCTCACCGGCAGGAACAGGCTCATCCAATCTGATCTTGACGCAGTCCTGACCACTGCTGTTCTTTTTATACTCCACACCCTCTCCATAGAAATGATTGGTGTCGAGACTGTAATTATATCCGTCGATGACATAAGTGGCATTGTTGTCGTAGACCACACCTCGCCAATCATAGTTCTCACGCTGTCCGGCAGATGCAGAAGCCATATAGTTGCCATTGATATAATAGCGGCTGCTCATACCAATCAGGGCAGCGGCAGTAGAATTGCCCGAAGCACCCACGGAGACCTGTGTGACACGCGTTTTGTTGGATGTGGCAGGTCCAGCCTTGTAGTAATTGTTCACCATATTGATGTATCCACCGCCGGGACCACCGTAGCAGCCGCCAGTGCCCCAGTTATACAACACACAGTTGCGGAAGTCCACAATCTCTGCCTGCACATAGTTTTCCCACTGATAGGTGCTGTATAGCGCATTGTTCTTATAACCGGCCCATTGGTAGCGCGCACCATTGAAACGTGGCACACGGTTTTCCAAGTGCAAAAGGAAATTATGGTGGAAAGAGGCCAGTTTGCCACCCCAGATGCCACCATATCCATGGGCACCCTTGTTGTGACCGGCATTGGTGAGACTCTCAGCAATGGTACACCACTGCATGGTGAAATTATTATTGTCGTAGAAAGAAGCCACCTCGTCGATACTCCAACTGAAGGAGCAGTGGTCGAGTATGATGCTGTTCTTTTGGCGCTGCCAGAGAGCGTCGGCACCATCGTTGAGGTCTTTCTCCTGTCCGCGACGGATGCGGATGAAGCGGATGATATTGTTGCTGCCGGGTCTGATGGTGTAATATCTGATGGTGATACCCGGAGCCGGGGCTGTCTGACCGGCTATCGTCGTGTTGTCGCCAATGGACAAATCACTCTTGAGGGCTATCACACCACCCACGTCGAAAACCACGATTTTTTTGGCAGAACCGGAAACTGCCGATCTGAAAGAGCCAGTACCTGAGTCGTTGAGATTGGTCACATGGACAATTTTTCCACCACGACCACCCGTCACATAACGGCCGTGACCTTCTGCACCAGGAAAAGCTGGAGCCTGTGCCATCACCATCGTCGCGGTGATCAATGCAATCAATGTTGTGAGTAGATTTCTTTTCATCATAAATGCTTAAGTAGTCAAAAATTCAGGAATTGGTGAGTTCTGACATCCATTACCCGAGAATCATACACTTTTTACGCATAAGTCATCCTTGCTCTCCTTGCGTCAGCATTGTGCCGACAGAAACATGATGTCATTCAACTCATCCACTTTTCAGCATACAAAGGTAAAGGTAATTTTTTGATATATAATATTTTTGGGGGAAAATTTCATTTTTTGTTTTGCATTTCACTCCGTTTAGCGTAATTTTGCATCCGATTTGAAATAAGTACATACTATTCATGAGACGAAAGACACCGTCTCGATGATAAAACAAGATAAAAATGGAATACAACTTCAGGGAAATCGAGAAAAAATGGCAGAAAAGATGGGTAGAGCAGAAGACCTATCGTGTGACGGAAGACAAAGACCGTAAAAAATTCTACGTGCTGAACATGTTCCCCTACCCTTCCGGGGCTGGTCTGCACGTGGGTCACCCTTTAGGATATATCGCCAGCGATATCTATGCCCGCTACAAACGTCAACAAGGATACAATGTGCTCAATCCCATGGGATACGACGCCTACGGACTGCCTGCTGAGCAATATGCCATCCAGACAGGACAACATCCCGCCATCACCACAGTCAACAATATCAACCGCTACCGTGAACAATTGGACAAGATCGGTTTTTCGTTCGACTGGGACCGTGAGGTGCGCACATGCGACCCTGATTACTATAAATGGACACAATGGGCATTCCAAAAGATGTTCGACTCCTATTATGACAACACGCTCGGCAAGGCCTGTCCTATCGACCGTCTGATTGAAAAACTCTCCATTTCAGGCACCGAGGGACTGGATGCCGCCGGCAGCGAGGAGCTGACCCTCACCGCTGAACAGTGGAATGCCATGAGCGAACACGAGCAGGAAGAGGTGCTGATGAACTACCGTATCGCCTATCTGGGAGAGACGATGGTGAACTGGTGTGCCGGTCTGGGCACCGTGCTGGCCAATGACGAGGTGGTCGACGGACTGAGTGTGCGCGGTGGATATCCTGTGGTACAGAAGAAGATGCGCCAGTGGTGTCTGCGTGTCTCCGCATACGCCCAGCGACTGCTCGATGGTCTTGATGTCATCGACTGGACCGACTCGCTGAAAGAGACACAGCGCAACTGGATAGGCCGCTCTGAAGGTGCCGAGGTGGTTTTCAAGGTGAAAGACAGTGATGTTCACTTCACCATCTTCACCACCCGCGCCGACACCATGTTTGGTGTGACATTCATGGTGCTGGCTCCCGAGAGCGAATACGTGCCATTGGTGACCACCAACGAAAAACGTCAGGATGTGGAAGACTATATCGCCGCCACCAAGAAGCGCACAGAGCGCGAGCGTATCGCCGACCGCAAGGTGACAGGTGTCTTCACGGGTTCATACGCCATCAATCCCTTCACCGGCGAGGCCATTCCCATCTGGGTGAGCGACTATGTGCTGGCCGGTTATGGCACAGGTGCTATCATGGCCGTGCCTGCCCACGACTCCCGCGACTATACCTTCGCACGCCATTTCAACCTGCCGATTATCCCACTGATTGAAGGTTGTGACGTCAGTGAGGAAAGCTTCGACGCCAAGGAGGGTATCGTATGCAACTCTCCACGCCCGGGTGTAGAACCCTATATCGACTTCTCACTCAACGGCCTGACCGTGAAAGAGGCTATCGCTGCCACCAAGAAATATGTGAAAGAGCATCAACTGGGCCGTGTGAAAGTGAACTACCGTCTGCGCGACGCCATCTTCTCACGCCAGAGATACTGGGGTGAGCCATTCCCCGTATACTATGTCGATGGCATGCCACGCATGATTCCCACAGACAAACTGCCTGTCGAATTGCCAGAGATAGACATATACCAACCCACCGAGAATGGTGAGCCACCTCTTGGACGTGCCGTGAATTGGGCATGGGACACCGTCGCAGAGACCATCGTGGACAAAAAACTCATCGACAACGAGAAGGTTTTCCCCATCGAACTGAACACCATGCCTGGTTTTGCCGGTTCTTCCGCCTACTATCTGAGATATATGGATCCGAAGAACAACCAGGCATTAGTAGACAAAGACGTAGATGCATATTGGCAGAATGTAGACCTCTATGTGGGAGGTACCGAACATGCCACCGGCCACCTTATCTATTCCAGATTCTGGAATAAATTCCTGCACGACTATGGGTATTCCTGCCGTGAGGAACCTTTCCAGAAACTCGTCAACCAAGGCATGATCCAGGGACGCAGCAATTTTGTCTATCGCATCAACGACGACGACCACTCCAAGAACCCTGTATTCGTGAGTTGCGGACTCAAAGACCAATATTCCACCACGCCTATCCACGTGGATGTGAATATCGTGAGTGCCGACGTGCTCGATATCGAAGCCTTCAAGTCATGGCAACCAGAATATGCCAATGCCGAATTTATCCTCGAGGATGGAAAATACATCTGCGGATGGGCAGTGGAGAAAATGTCGAAATCGATGTTCAACGTGGTAAATCCTGACATGATTGTAGAGAAATATGGCGCCGATACCTTACGTCTCTATGAAATGTTCCTCGGACCGGTGGAACAAAGTAAACCCTGGGACACCAACGGTATCGATGGATGCCACCGTTTCCTGCGTAAATTCTGGGCTTTATACTATGGCAATGCCAAAGACAACAATACCACACTGACAGCCCTTGATGGCGACGCCACACCAGCCATGCTGAAGAGCGTGCACAAACTCATCAAGAAGGTGACACAGGACATTGAGACATTCTCATACAACACCTCCATCTCAGCCTTTATGATATGTGTCAACGAACTGTCACAACAGAAATGCCGTAACCGAGACCTGCTACTGTTGCTGGTCAAGGTCATCGCACCTTTTGCACCTCATATCGCCGAGGAACTGTGGGAGGCTCTTGGACAAAACGGTTCGGTATGTGACGCTGAATGGCCACAATACGAGGAGAAATACCTGATGGAGGACCAGATGCAACTGACCGTGTCGTTTAATGGTAAGGCACGTTTCCAACTGTCATTCCCGACGGATGCCGACAATGCCACCATCGAGGAAACAGTATTGAAAGACGAGAAATCCCTCAAATACATCGGCGATAAAAAAGTCATCAAAGTGATTATCGTACCTAAACGGATTGTCAATGTAGTCATCAAATGACAGAATATATCAACAAAAATTTTATATACAACGAAGCCAAGGATTATTTTTATATAACCCTTGGTCTTCTGCTTTATACAATAGGATGGACTTTCTTTCTCCTGCCCTATGAGATTGTGACTGGAGGCGTGACAGGTATATCAGCCATCATCTTCTATGCCACCAATGGAAACGGACATGGCATACCCATCATGGTGTCGTATTTCGTCATCAACGCCTGCCTATTGATCATGGCACTGAAGATACTGGGATGGAAATTCCTGATGAAAACCATCTATGCCACACTGATGCTCTCGGTGTTTCTCGGCATCGCACAGGATATCATCACCCGTGACGACGGCACGATGATACGTCTGCTCGACGACCAGGACTTTATGTCGCTGATCATCGGTTGCTGTGTCAATGGTACGGCACTGGCCATCGTCTTCCTGCATAATGGAAGCACTGGCGGAACAGATATCGTGGCGGCCTCTGTCAATAAATACCGCAACATCTCTTTGGGAACCGTGCTCATCATGGTCGACATTCTGATCATCGGCAGCAGTTTTCCCATGTTTATCTTTGCACGTGGGTTTACCGTGATCGACGCCACCTATAAGATCGTCTTCGGACTATGTACGATGGTTGTGGAAAACTTCATGCTCGACTATGTGATGAACTCACGGCGAGAATCTGTGCAATTCTTTATCTTCTCCCAAAAATATCAGGAAATCGCCAATGCCATTGGTACAGAGATGGAACATGGTGTGACCATACTCGATGGTCATGGATGGTATACGGGAAAAGATATGAAAGTGCTCTGTATTCTGGCACGTAAACGCGAGAGTGTGAGTATGTTCCGACTCATCAAGTCTATCGACCCCAATGCCTTTGTCAGCCAGAGCAGCGTCATCGGTGTCTATGGAGAGGGCTTCGATGAGATGAAAGTTAAAGTCAAGAAAAAAAACAAGAGTATAGAAAAATGAAAATTGTCTTCGCCACAAACAATATCCATAAACTGAAGGAAATACGTCAGATATTAGGATCTGATTTTGAGATTCTGTCACTAAACGACATCGGTTGCCATGAGGATATTGCCGAAACTGCCGACACCATGGAAGGGAATGCCCTGTTGAAAGCACAATATGTCTACGACCACTACCATTACAGTTGTTTCGCCGACGACTCTGGTCTGGAAGTGGATGCCCTCCATGGGGCGCCAGGGATTTATTCCGCCCGTTATGCCGGTGAAGGACACGACAGTGAGGCCAATATGCAAAAATTACTGTCGGAATTAGGAGAAAATAACAATCGAAATGCACGATTCCGCACGGTTATTGCGTTAATAGAAAAAGAAGGGGGCATCAAAACCTTCGAGGGAATCATAGAGGGACATATCGCATACGAGAAAAGAGGAACGGGCGGTTTTGGCTACGACCCCCTGTTCATCCCCGAGGGTTATGACCAATCCTTTGCCGAACTGGGTGCTGAATTGAAAAATCAGATTTCTCACCGCGCCCGCGCTGTGGCGAAACTGGAGAAATATTTGAAGGGACAGGCATCATAAATATTGAATGAACATGAAGAAGTCTTTTTGCTTGAGTATCATGCTGCTCATGGCGACTATCACCACTTGGGGTGGCGCCATAGGAACATGGAATAGTTATATGGCCTATGGTGATGTCAGTGAGATACAATCCACAGGAAAAACCATCTATGTGCTCAGCTCCAAAGGACTTTTCTCGTATCATATAGCCGACCAGAGCGTTCAGACTTACGACAAGATCAATGCGCTCAACGATTGCAATATCTCACATATTGCTTATTGTAAATCGGCAAAACGGCTGGTCATCGTCTATGAGAACCACAATATCGACTTATTGGAGGAGAATGGCAATGTGCTCAATATCAGCGCCTACTACAATAAATCGATGACTGCCGACAAAACCATCAATGAGATAAAAATCATCGGTAAATACGCATATATCTCTACCAACTTCGGAATATTGAAAGTGAACGTCGCGGATGCGGAAATCACCGACACCTATCAACTGGACGACAATATATTGTCTACCGTCACGCATGGGAATGATATCTATGCCGCAACAAGCAAAAATGGTGTCATCAAAGCCAATACATCCACCAACTTGCTCGACAAGAGCAACTGGTCACAACAGACCCAGCTCAATCTGAAGAGTCTCTACGAACTGAATGGACAACTGATAGGCATCGACGACAATACTGTCTATCGACTGAATAATGAGCAATGGGAGACTGTCTATGAATATCCCACTACATTCAGCACATTGAACGACGACCAACTTATTCTGGGCCGGCATGACGTGGCATGGATCATAGACGCCAACCTACAACGCACGGTGGTACCTCACACCAGTCATCAACTGAAAGCCATCATCTACGACAAGACCAACAATTGCTATTGGAGTAACCAGGCAGACGACAAACTGTATGCTTTCACTTTAGATGGTATTGAAATCATTCCAACATTGACCGACATCAATCCTGACGGACCCAAATACAATTATTTCGGTTTTCTGAAGTATTACAACAACATTTTGTACTCCTGCGGCGGTGGATGGGATTCCTCTGCCGACCTTTTCCGTCCTGCTGTCGTACAGACCTTCAAAGACAATGAATGGACTCTCTACCAAGGAGACACTGAAGCTGATTATCTCTTTCAGGACCTGACATGTCTCGATATAGATCCTTCAAATGCCACACATGTGTTTGCAGGTGGGCGAACAGGTCTCTATGAATACAACAATGGCAGAATGGTGAAACACCACAACGCAGAAAACAGTCTGCTGGAATATTCCACTGCCGACAATTCCAAGAATTATGTGATCACCGCCGGAATAAAATTCGACAAAAAGGGTAATCTGTGGTGTCTGAACAGTCTGGCAGAGACAGTATCCTTATTGAAACTTTCTGTCGATGGCACATGGGAGTCACACCACAAGACAATATTGATGGACGACAACAACCGAAGCCTGGCCACCCTGAAATGTCTTATCATGGACAGCCGTGGCTATTTGTGGTTTGTCAACAACCATTGGGCACTGGCTTCCTTCTACTGTTTCGACCCCTCAACCGATGCCATCAACCACTACCAGACTTTCGTCAATGAGGATGGCACCACACTCACCGTGACAGGTGTACGCTGTATAGCCGAAGATAAAAGTGGCAATATGTGGATAGGTACCAATGTGGGACCTCTCATGCTGCCGGCGGAGGATATCGCCAATGGTTCCAATGCGGTGCTGCAACAGGTGAAAGTTCCCAGAAACGATGGTACTAACTATGCTGATTATTTGCTCAGTGGTGTGGACATCACTTGCATCGCTGTCGATGGCGGTGGCAGAAAATGGTTTGGTACCAACGGCAATGGTGTCTATCTGATCAGTGAAGACAATATGGAACAGGTGCAGCATTTCACCAGCGCCAACAGCTTGTTGCTTTCCGACAATATTGAGTCTGTCACCATCAATGACAATACCGGTGAGGTATTCTTTGGCACCAGCAATGGTCTTTGCTCATATATGAGTGATGCCAGTATGACCAATGAGACGATGAACACCGACAATGTCTATGCCTATCCCAATCCTGTACGTCCAGACTACACCGGACTAATCACCATCGTGGGACTTTCCTATCATGCCGATGTGAAGATTGTCACAGCCAATGGATACCTGGTTGCACAAGGCACCAGCAATGGTGGTTCGTTCACCTGGGATGGCTGCGATCTCAACGGCAAACGTGTGGCCTCGGGTGTATACATGGTAGAGACCGCCACCAATGATGGAAAGAAAGGTACCGTATGCAAAATCACCATTGTAAGATGAGTGCTGACTCAGCATCTTTGGTAATGTTTTCCTGCCACTTGGCAAAATCACCCTTAGCTTCCTCTTTGAATTTCAGTTCTGCACCATCTTTCTTGACAATCATCTCTGAAACATACCAATATTAGATGATAGTTATAGATAATTTTGATTACCTACTTAAGGTGGGTTCTATTAATTTCCACAGACAATGTGGAAAACCGCAGGAAAACGATGTGGATAACTGATGATTTTTCCACACTCCCCCACCCCACCCTTTTTTATTGTGGATAAATCCATCCATGAAAACACTGTTTACTCATATATATTCACACACTTTTTTGAAAAATAAATCTCCACATCGCTTTTATCCACCATATCTGAATATTGTGGATAACTTGGTAAACTATTGAGTAACTTAAATATATTATCCTATTTTCGTACTCTTTTTATACCCGATACATGGAAAAATACTTTTTCTGAAAGTTATCCACTTATTCCACCTTACATCATCCTTATATATTTCTTTTTTTCTTTTTAAAAATCAATTTTATAAAATGATAGGAATGTGGATTAACGGGATTTTCGTATCTTTGCATAAGATTACCAAAAAGTCAGCAATTACCATGGCAAGCAAGGACAAAGGACTAACCCCAATGATGCAGCAGTTTTTCACGCTCAAGGCGAAACATCCCGACGCACTGATGTTGTTTCGTTGTGGTGACTTCTATGAGACATATTGCGAGGATGCGATAGCAGCTTCAAAAATACTGGGTATCACACTCACCAAGCGTAATAATGGTGGCAGCTCAGGAAGCACTGAGATGGCGGGTTTTCCACACCACGCCTTGGATACTTACTTGCCTAAACTGATCCGTGCCGGTCGTCGGGTGGCTATCTGCGACCAGTTGGAAGACCCTAAGATGACAAAAAAACTCGTCAAACGAGGGATTACCGAATTAGTCACTCCCGGTGTGGCCATGAGTGACAATGTGCTGAATTACAAGGAGAACAATTTCCTCGCTGCGGTCCATTTTGGCAAGACCTCCTGCGGTGTGGCCTTTTTAGATATCTCCACAGGTGAGTTTCTCACCGGACAGGGAACATACGACTACGTGGAAAAACTCATCGGTAATTTCCAACCCAAAGAGGTGTTGTACGACAGGTCGAAGAAAAGCGACTTCGAACGATATTTTGGAACCAAACTGTGTGTCTTTGAGTTGGACGACTGGGTGTTTACAGAGCAGACAGCACGACAGAAACTCCTGAAACATTTCCAAACAAGGAGTCTGAAAGGATTTGGTGTGGATCATCTGAAAAACGGTGTGGTGGCATCAGGTGCCATCTTACAGTATTTGGAAATCACCCAGCATACCCAACTCTCTCATGTCACCTCCCTGGCGCGTATTGAGGAGGAGAAATATGTCAGGTTGGATAAGTTTACCATCCGCTCACTCGAACTGACTGACACCATGCAGGAGGGTGGTTCATCGCTCATCAATGTGATAGACCATACCATCACCCCAATGGGAAGCCGCATGCTGCGTCGCTGGATTGTCTTTCCATTGAAAGATGAGAAACCTATCAATGAGCGTCTGGACATCGTGGATTATTTTTTCCGTCATCCTGATTTTCGTCAGTGTATTGAAAACCAATTGCACCTGATAGGTGATATAGAGCGCATTATATCCAAAGTTTCCACCGCACGGGTATCACCACGTGAGATGATGCAGTTGAAAGTGGCTCTCCAGGCTTTGGAACCTATTAAGAACGCTTGTATGTGCACTGACAATGAGGTGCTTCAGCGTATAGGTGATCAGATGAATCTCTGCAAGTCTATCCGTGACCGTATTGAGTGTGAGATACAGCCCGACCCGCCGCTCATGGTCAATAAAGGAAATGTGATACGCAATGGCGTGAACGAGACACTCGACGATTTGCGTACCATCGCTTACAGTGGAAAGGACTATCTGCTGAAAATACAACAGCGTGAGAGTGAGACGACGGGTATATCGTCTTTGAAAATCGGCTACAACAATGTCTTCGGGTATTATTTGGAGGTGCGCAATACGTATAAGGATAAAGTGCCGGCGGAATGGGTACGTAAACAGACGTTGGCACAGGCCGAGAGATATATCACACAGGAACTGAAAGAATATGAGGAGAAAATTCTTGGTGCAGAGGATAAAATTCTTGTATTGGAGACAAAACTGTTCAATGACCTGGTGATGGCTGTGCAGGATTTCATCCCGGCCATCTTGTTGAACGCCTCTCTTTTAGCAAGGATCGACTGCTTGCTCTCCTTTGCCGTGGCAGCAGAGCAAAACCGTTATATCCGTCCTGTGATTGACAATTCTGAGGTGATAGACATCTCGCAGGGAAGGCATCCTGTGATAGAGACACAACTGCCCATCGACGAGCGGTATGTGCCCAACGACATCTATTTGGATAATGAGCGACAGCAGATCATCATCATCACGGGTCCAAATATGGCTGGTAAATCGGCGCTGTTGCGTCAGACGGCCTTGATTGTAC
>FLNZ01005314.1_pt1 | contig 15403 bp, 6 predicted proteins | sample 1140391 | NCBI WGS metagenome assembly FLNZ01 (sample SAMEA3878171, study PRJEB12797) | bioreactor metagenome | biome: Moose rumen | place: Sweden | collected 2011-10
AGTAAGGCAGATCCTCCAGATAGGGCTTGTCCTGGGCGATTGCCGGGGCCGAAAACATCAGCGATCCGGCAAGGAAAAGAATACGCTTTCGCATGGTTATAGTCTTGCTACAGTGTCACAGATATATAAGACCTTCTTCACAGGAAGGCAGTACGCAGAGGGTTCAAGTGTAAAGGTAGCAACTATTTTCACCTTTTTTGTTTCCCGGGAATATCAAAATTTTTATGGGGAATCCAAAACTGACCTTATTGTTTCGTGTCCCGCAAAAAAAGGAAGAAATGATATCATGCCAACTTTACCGCCGGTCCAAATCATGCAGCCCGGGAGTCCAAAAGAAAGCCGAAACTTTTCTTGAACCCTTTTATTTTCCCGCTGTTTTTCCGATATTTCTTTAGTAAACCGCAAACACCCTATGAAAATCAAGGATCTCGTTCTCCTTCCATTGTTTTTGCTGACAGCATGTTCACAGGCCCAGCAGGAACCAACCGACTATGGCATTGTGATTTCCAATGAAATCTCCAACCAGCGGGTAAACTCATTCGTAGAAGATCGTTTTGGACAAATCTGGATTGGGACCTTCCGGGGGCTTAACCTCTTTACCGGAGAAGAATATATCCAATATTTCAAAAACGGAATTACCGGCATGCCCAACAACGAAGTGTACGCTTCGCTCTGTGACTCGAGAGGACGGCTTTGGTGGACCACGACTGGCGGAATCTGCTATTACAAGGATGACGGTACTTTTGTGGTTCCAGAAAACGGCCAGACAAGTTTGGCTAGACAAGTGATTGAATCGCCGGACGGCCGCATTTTCTTTTCCGACCGCCGAAGTGTCCTTGAATATGTCCCAGAGAAGGACGCCATCGCCGAAGTCGCAGTTTACGACCCGGCGCAGAATACGTCGGCCACTATTTTTTTTGATTCGGAAGGGGATCTGCTTCTTATGACATCGGCATGGGTCAGATATTATGATTCGCATTCCTGGGAATTGAAGAAGCAATTGGATTTACCGCATCCCGCCTTTGCAAAATTCCCATACAAAGAGAATCGGCTCTGGTGCTCCGGATCCGACGGCATTTTCATTTTTGACATGTCTTCCGGAAAAATGGAACCAGGACCACGCGCCTTGAGAGACAATGAGCTCTTAAACAACCGCTTCACCTATGCCTTCCAATATGACGAACAGACGACCCTTTTCGCTTCACCAAACGGCAAGATCCTGGTCTATGACGAATCCGACGGAAGAGTTTACACCCCGGATATGCCTCATCAGATCTTCTCGGCATTGGACGGTGGCCAAAACTGCATGATAAAAGACCGTGCGGGGAACGTTTGGTATACAAGCGGTTACAAAGGGTACTCCATTTTGTACGCAGAGCCTTCAGACAACAATTATACAGATCTTTCCAATGCCTTTTCCGGAAAGACCACGATTAACATCATTGCCGACAGGCAGGAAAATATATGGGTTGCCACTTACGGGGAAGGCCTTTTTCTTTGTTCCCGTGGGAACGCGCCTCAGCAGGTGACACTCCATGACCAGGCCGGGCAGAAATTACCCAATACCGGAAAAATTATGCAATTGGGCCTGGACAATGAGGACCGAATCTGGTTATCCACTTCAGCTTGTGTCTATTGCTTGGAGAAGGTTAGAATAAAAGACGGTGAAAGACTTGTGAAAAAATGGCAATTCCCTTACCGGGCCATTCTTTCCATTGTAGATGACGGTAGGGGAAATGTCTGGTTGGGAGGCTTTTCTCCTTTCGTCTATTGCGTGGACAAATCCACTGGAGAAGGGACACAGATACGTATTGCGCCTAACTCATACACGCTCACGCCCACCATTGTCAGCACCAACGAAGGAATCATCGCCGGCACCCTTCCTTACGGTATCCATCTCATTGATCCGGACACCAAGACAGTCCACCCTTATATAGATTTAAATCAACTCCAAGAGGCTTTTGAGGAAGATATATACACTCCCACCTGCCTCTACAGCGACTCTCGGGGACTGCTTTGGATTGGAACCGACTCGAATGGTTTAATCTGCTACAATCCGTCCCGGAACCAGATCCGCCATATAGACGGGGCTCCTTGCGAAAATATCTCCGCAATCATTGAAGACAAGGACGGATATCTATGGGTTAGCACCCAGTTCGGGATAGGCCGCTACGACCAGTACAACGATTCGTTTACCAACTATTTCTACGAAGATGGTATCGGCGGGAACCAATTCATGGACCGCAGCGTCGCTGAACTCCCGGACGGATCTCTTGCCTTTGGCGGGGCTCATGGCATCACGGTCATCAATCCGGAGAACACCTTACAAAAAAGAGAGATCCCGCTGGTCTTCGAATACTTGAGAATCCATAACGATGTCGTTTATCCTGGCAAGGACTCCCCTATGGCTTCCATCCTTCCCTCCTGCCCCAAAATCACAATAGGACACCGCCAGAATGGTTTTTCCATAGCTTTCGCCGCCTTGAATTACTCCAAAGGTGAGAAAATACGTTATTCCTACAAACTGGAAGGTCATGACAATTACTGGGTGGACGCGGGCAGAGCCCATGAGGCCTCCTTCTCCAACCTGCGCCCCGGGAAGTACGTATTCAAGGTCCGGATTGACGGCAACCGGGTGGCCGAAAAGGAGATATCGTTGAATCTTATTGTAAAACCCAATCCCTGGCTCGGCCCCTGGGCGCTGCTATTTTATACTCTGTTATTGTCAGCGGCCGTAATATCTTTTGTCCGGATATTCAGGAATGCTCGGGCTCAGCAGGCCGCAGCCCTCAAAGCCAAGCAGGAGAAAGAACAGGAACAACGGATTAACCAGATGAATCTGAACTTCTTCTCGAATATCTCCCACGAGTTCCGAACGCCCCTTACCCTTATTGCCGGCCCGGTATCCCTGCTGGAAGGTAGCAAGAATCTATCGGAAAAGGACAAGAACCTTCTGGAAACCATTAAGAAGAATGCTTCGCGCATGCTCAACTTGGTAGACCAGACGCTGGATATCGGCCGTCTTGACGGCGAATCGCTACCGCTCAAAGTGGCTCCCAGAGACGCAGTCCCTATCCTGAAAGAGCAAGTGGACCTGTTTCAGGTCCGGGCAGAAACCAAGCATATCTCACTGGATACTTTCTGCCCTGTCAATAGCTTGCCTATATTGCTGGACGATGATAAATTCGGAAAGATTCTGGGGAACCTCCTCTCTAATGCCTGCAAGTTCACTCCGGAAGGAGGGAAAATCCTGGTCTCTATGGACATCATTACCCGGAAAGAAGCGCAGAGCGCTTTCCCTTTGAAGGGCAATGACACTTCTCAGGAATGGGTTCGCGTAACCGTTGCTGATACAGGCCCCGGCATTCCACCAGAATTCTCCGAAAAAATATTCGACCGGTACTACCAGGTGGAAAACCATTCCGATGGACATTACAACTATGGAACAGGGATAGGTCTGTTTTATACAAAAGCCCTGATTACCCTTCACCATGGCTATATCAAGTCCGTGAACATGGAAGGGGTAAGCGGGGCGGTGTTGTCCTTCGTCCTCCCCAGGGATGAAAGCGCGTACGCCCAAGAAGAGCGGGTCTACGATCTGCCTTACACAGAGGAAAGCGCCCCTCAACTTGTATCCAATCCCAAGACAGAGCCATCCGCATCACAGAAAAACAAGACTTTGCTAATTGTGGATGATGACCTGGAAGTATCCAAATACCTGAAAGACATCCTCTCCGACGAATATAACATCGTTTCCCGTTTCGATGCCGACTCTGCTTTGGCCTACCTTGCAGATGCAGAACCGGATCTGGTAATCAGCGATGTGGTGATGCCCGGAAAGGACGGCTACAGCCTGTGCAGAGAGATCAAGTCCAATCCGGATTTGAGCCATCTGCCCGTCATTCTGGTCACGGCCAAAACCACTGTAGAAGACCAGATCCAAGGACTGGAAACCGGCGCCGATGCTTATGTCCCCAAACCTTTCGATCCCTACTACTTGAAATCCCTAATCCGCTCCACACTGGCCAACCGTGACCGGATTCGCAGCCTGGTCCAATCTTCAGTGAACACGGAGACCATCGCTACCGAATCGCTTTCCAGCTATGACAAAGAGTTTTTGGACAGGTTATACAAACTGATGGATACCGAGCTGGCCAATATAACCATAGATTCGGACGAGATGGCACGCAAGCTGTATATCTCCCGATCCAAGCTTTTCTATAAAGTTAAAGGTCTGACCGGCCAAACTCCTTTGGAGTTCTTCAAGCAATACAAATTGAACCGGGCGTTGGAATTGCTCAAGACCGGTCAATATTCCATTACAGACATCTCTTTCATGACCGGCTTCTCTTCTCCTTCCAAGTTTTCTACGCAGTTCAAAAAGCGGTACGGCGTATCCCCGAGCAACTATTTGGACAAGAAACCGGACTGACAGGAAATCTTCCTCTACTTTTGGATTCCGGCAGCAATAATTCGGACTGTGCGGCAATCGGAAGACGTAAGATTACACTACATTTGTCATGGCCCCCGTACATAGGGAAGGCCCGAACCATCATAACCAATAACCAAATAATTAACACATGAGAAAAACCTATTTGAATTGGTCGAGCAGGGCCGTAGTCGCACTGCTTAGCTTTCTCTTGTCCGCATTCATACTGTCGGCCCAGACCACAGTCACTGTTTCGGGCATCGTCGTTGATGAGAACGCCCAGCCCATCCCTGGCGTCGGCGTCATCCAACAGGGAACCACCAACGGTGTGGCAACCGACCTGAATGGTCGCTATTCCCTGAACCTGCCAGCAGGTTCCGTCATTGAGTTCTCCTCCATCGGCTATGAAACCGAACAGAGGACTGTTCCCAATGGAGGCGGAACCATGAACATTTCCATGAGGACGGATTCCGAACTCATCGAAGAGACCGTGGTCGTGGGTTATGGCGTCCAGCGCAAGAGTGATATCACAGGCTCCATTTCATCCGTTTCCTCGGAATCTCTGGAGAACAGGACATCGGAGACGGTCGGGCATGCCCTTCAGGGAAAGATTGCCGGCGTCCAGATTCTGCAAAGCTCCGGTGCTCCCGGTGAAAGCGCCACAATCCGGGTACGTGGTTATTCTTCCAACTCGTCATCCGACCCGCTGTACATTGTTGACGGCCTCAAGGTCAAAAGCATTGATTATCTGGACACTGAAAGCGTGGAATCCATTGAGGTGCTCAAGGATGCAGCCTCCGCCGCCATCTATGGTGCAGAAGCAGGAAACGGTGTTGTGCTTATCACGACCAAATCCGGCGCCAAATACAACAACGGCCGAATCTTCTACAATTCAGCATTCACCTTCCAGTCCCTGGCAAAGAATCCGGGTGTGATGAACGCCAGGCAGTACGTCGATTTCATGGTCTCGGCCAACAAGCTGTCCCAGACCACCGTCGACGCCAACTGGGACGGAAAAACCGACACGGACTGGGTCGCAGCCTATCTCGGGACCGGTTTCATGCAGCGGCACACGGTGGGATTCCAGAACGGGACAGACAAGGGCAACCTGTTCATTTCGCTTTCCTATACCGACAATAATGGTATCGCCGCAGGCGACAAGGATACCTTCACCAGATATGGCTCTCAAGTCAACGCCAGCCACCAGATTAAAAAATGGCTGAAAGTGGGCATGACCAATACCATTGACTATGCCATCAGGGGCAACTTCGCCGGCATCAACTCCGTCTTCAGAGTGGACCCGCTTTTCCCGGTTTCGTATTCCGACGGGAACCTTCCCGGTTATGTAACCGCCATCAAGAATACCGGAGCCAAACTGGTCAAGGATGAAAACGGAAACTACTATGGTATCAGCATGAACGACTCCGACCAGGTGAACCCGTTCATCGCCAGGGATATCGCCGACAGCTACAACAAGCGGATGAACGTGAATGGTACATTCTTTGCCGACTTCACGCCCATCAAGGGGCTGGTTTTCACATCCCGCTTCGGATATCGCATTGGGAGCACCTACACCTACACATACGGGGATTCTTATTATGTAAGCGCCAAGTCCCACAGAGACAACGCATCCCTCTCTACCAACAACACAAGCAACATGTTCTACCAGTGGGAGAACTTCGCCAACTACAACAAGACCATCGCGAAGCATACCCTTTCGGCCATGGTGGGTATGTCCTATCAGCGCAGTGTCACCGATTACACTTCCGCCAGCACCGACCTCCTGGTCAGCGAACGGGAGAATTTCCGCTGGATGAGCCAGTCCTCCACTGCGGCCAATGATACCGTAGGCGGTGAAACAACGGAGAATTCGGCCATTTCCTACTTCGGCCGTCTGGGATGGAACTTTGACAACCGCTATAACCTGCAGGCCAATTTCCGTGCCGATGCATTTGACTCCTCCAAGCTGTCCAAACAGGCCCGCTGGGGCTTCTTCCCCTCCGTTTCCGCGAGCTGGAACATCAGCAACGAACCTTTCTTCCGTAATCATGTAGACAGAAGCAAGTTCTCTACTCTGAGGCTGCGCGCTTCCTGGGGCATCAACGGTAACGTCAATGTGCTCAGCGATTATCGCTATGCCACATCCATCACCACCTCCACAAGCTCCGGATATGACTTCCTTACCGGATCGCAAGGTTCCACGATCGGAGCCCTTGTTTCCTCCGTCCTGCCGAATCCCGAACTCCGTTGGGAAGAGTCCCGTCAGATAGACTTCGGTCTGGACGCCCGCTTCTTTGGCGACCGGCTCACCTTTACGGCCGACTACTACAGCAAGAACACCGACGGCCTGCTTACAACCAGTATTCCTCCTCTTGTGACGGGTTCCGCCTCCACCTATGTCAATGCCGGTATCGTCCATAATGAAGGCCTTGAACTGGAACTCGGATGGAAGGACACCATCGGCGATTTCAGCTATGGCATCAACGGAAATATCGCAACCCTCAAGAACATGGTTACGAAAGGCCCTGATGGCGGCCGTATTTCTGGCTATCAGCCCAACGGCCTTGTCCCGCTCACTTATTTCGAAGAAGGGCATCCCATTTGGTACATCTGGGGCTATACGACCGACCATATCGACGAGAACGGACGGGCCTACTTCAAGACGGCTGACGGCGGCGTAACCGACACCCCCACTACGGATGACACGGGCGAAATCGGCAACGGCATCCCGAAACTCACCTATGGCCTGACGCTCACCGCCGCCTGGAAGGGTTTGGACCTCACCGTGTTCGGCACTGGTGCTTACGACTACGACCTTATCCTCGTCGCCATCCGTCCGGACATCCCCACCAACAACCGTCTCGCCTATTTCTACGAGAATGCCGGCAAGACACTGCCGTCTCCCCAGAACCAGATTAACCAGGAGGCTCTGTTCCTGCAGTCTGACATGCTTGTATTCGATGCTTCTTACTTTAAGATCAAGCAAATCCAGTTGGGATACTCGCTTCCCAAGAAGTTGCTGAACAAATTGAGCATCGGCAGTCTCCGCGCTTACGTATCGCTTGACGACTTCTTCACATTCACCAAGTACCCCGGCTTTGATCCGGAAACCAGAAGCTCAACCTCCGGCAGCCAGATGGCGGTCGATCAAGTTCAGTATCCTATCGCAAAGAGAGTATCCCTTGGCCTTAACCTGTCTTTCTAACGATTTGAATCCAACTATATTATGAAGAAGCATATTATCATACTCACATCCATTCTCGCGAGCGCCTCTGTACTTGCCTCGTGCAGTCAGGAGTTGCTCGAAATTGAGCAGCACAACGTCATCGAGCAAGACTCCTATTATGAGAATGCCACCGACGATGACGCCATGAGCCTTATCGCCGGCATATACAGGGACTTTTATACCAATCTTTACACGGCGGGGGCCCCTTCCAGCGGGCACAACCCCATCCAGGAGAAAAACTGCCTGGGCGGTGACAGTTACCATGCGTCCGATGCAGCCGTTGAAATTCAGGAATTTTCGGATCACGCCCTGACTCCCAACAGCGTCGCCCTCAAGCCTTTCTATCAACACTATTACGCCATCGTAAAATACGCCAATCTGATTCTGGACAAGCTCGCCGATGACACTACTGTGAAGAAGCGCGTCAGGGCAGAGGCCCGTGCCTTCAGAGGCATCGTGTATATTGACATCATCCGCTATTGGGGAACGCCTGCTCTGGTAGACCATGTCCTCACTCCGGCCGAAGCCAAAGAAATCACCAATGGAGATCCTGCCGAACTTTGGAAACTGGTCGAAGATGATCTTCTTGCCGCAGCGGAAGTGCTCCCTTCCAAGACGGACAAGAACGGCCAGGCTGCCATCGGCGGCCGCTTGACGAAGGAAGCCTGCTATGCCTACCTGGGAAGGGCCAAACTCTGGCAGAAGGACTATGCCGGCGCCGCCAACTATCTGGGCAAGGTGATCTCTTCCAACCTGTACGACCTGCTCGACGATCCGGCCCTGATCTATCGCCCGGCAGCCGACTTGAGCTGCGAGTACATCTTCGAGCACAATTCCAACGATGAGAACACTGACAACAAGGAGAATCAAGAATACCGGTGGAACTCCCCGTTCCTGGGATGGCGGGCTTCCAACATAAGGATTCCTGCCGATGTCATTGACGGATCCTGGGGTTACCTGTCTCCCGCAAAGGAATTCGGCGAATTTGTTTATTCGTACGACCGCGGCGCCGACGGGAATCTTTCCAAGAGAGCCAAGACGCTTGTCATCAGTTTCGATGACCTCATGACCTCCGGCTGGTTCTTCAACGGCCTGGTGGACGAGAGCGGTCAGAAAGTCCTTCCCACCAAGGGCAGTGACATTGTCTGGTCGGCTCCCGTGAACTATTGCGGAGGTTATTTCCAAATCCGCCTCCTGACCTATAAGGAGGACCTCTTCCCTTATACCTCCCTGTATAATGCCTACAATAAGCGCAATTACCCTTATATGCGTTATACTGAGGTCCTTCTCTCCTATGCCGAAGCTGTGCTGAACACCTCGGCCACAGCCGGGATGTCCGGTCTGGACGCCATCAACAAGGTCCGTGTCCGTGCCGGTCTTCCTGCCCTTTCATCTTATACGCTCTCCGATGTGAAGAACGAGCGCCGCGCCGAGATGTTCTTCGAGAACGAACGTTTCTTCGACCTGGTCCGCTGGGGCGATGCCGCCACGGTCCTCGCCAACAAGGGCAAGGTGGATTACGACTTCTACGGCTACAAGAATGACGGAGGCGTAGGAAGCGAATGGGATATCCGTTCCAAGGAAGGCAAAAAGCCTTCAGGATTCATCGCCGGAAGGGATGAGCTCCTCCCGTTCCCGCTCAGCGAGATTGAATCTACGAATGTCCAGCAGAATCCCGGATACTGATTAGTTTATATGGTTTAATTTTGGTTGAAGAAGCTTACTGAAAGAGATTCCCCTCCGTTCAGAATAACACATTGATGTTATCCTGAAGCAGGCGACATGCCGAAGAATCTCTTTTAGTAAGCTTCTAATTTATTAGAGTATGAGAAAAGGCATTATCCTGTTCTTGTCGGCGATGGTGCTGCTGGGCGGATGCTCCAAGGTCAAGGTCCAATCAGATGGAGTTTCTGTGAAACTGCCTTCCGGAGAAAGTGTCCGGGCCCAAGTCTATACCGACAACATCATCCGGGTCAGCGCCACGGCTGACAAGCAATTCTCCACCAGGCCTTCTCTGGTGGTGCAAGCCAAGCCTTCTACACCCTCCTTCCAAGTAGAGCAGGACGGGCAGAATGTCCTCCTGCGCACTTCCGCTCTGCTCGTCTCCATCGACAAGACAAGCGGGGCCGTGTCCTTTTCCGATCTGGACGGGAACACCCTTCTGGCCGAGGACAGGCGCTGCTTTTCCCCCATTGAAGTGGAAGGGGACAAGGGCTATTCCTTTCAGCAAGTATTTTCCTCGCCCGACGACGAGGCCTTCTATGGTTTAGGTCAGCACCAGAGTGACGAATTCAATTACAAGGGGAAAAATGAAACCTTGTACCAGTATAACACCAAGGTCTCAAACCCGGTGATTGTGTCCAACAAGGGTTACGGCCTGTACTGGGACAACTACTCCCTCACCCGTTGGGGGAACCCCAAGGACTACTCCAATCTGGACGAACTGTTTGTGGAAGGTGGCCTTATCGGAACCTATTACAATGGGGAAGGAGCCGTTCTTGTGGAACGCTTCGAGCCCACCATCGATTTCTCCGACCTGGACAAGGTGGGAAACCTTCCTGCCGAGAGCCGGGGTTTCTTCCGCGGCGGGAAGGTCATCTATGAAGGGGACCTCACACCCAAAGAAAGCGGATTGTACCACTTTATCCTTTACTACGCCAACTACGTAACCGTCTATGTGGACGGTGAAGAAGTTGTTCCGGAACATTGGCGGACTTCCTGGAACGCCAACAGCGTGAAGTTCACCGTCGACATGAAGGAAGGGACTTCCCATCACTTCAAAGTGGTCGTAAACGGGAATGTCTCTTATCTGTCCCTCAAAGCTCTGGCTCCCGTAGATCCTGCCGAGCAGGCCAAAATGTCCTGGTGGAGCGAGATGGGAGACATGATTGACTACTATTTCATCTACGGAAAAACGGCCGACGGCGTAGTGGGCGGTTACCGGACCCTTACCGGCAAAGCGCCCATCATGCCCAAATGGGCTATGGGTTATTGGCAGAGCCGCGAACGCTACAAGACGCAGGACGAGATTGTCGATGCCGTGAAAGAGTACCGGAAGCGGCACATCGGCCTGGACAACATTGTGATGGACTGGTCACACTGGGTGGTGGACCAATGGGGCAGCCATGAGTTTGACCCAGAGCGTTTCCCCAACCCGAAGGGCATGGTAGATAGTATCCACGCCATGAATGCCCGCTATATGGTTTCCGTCTGGCCGAAATTCTATGCCAGCACCGAGCATTTCAAGGAATTGGACGCCATCGGCGCCATGTACCAGCAAGCCATCAAGGACAGTGTCCTGGACTTCATCCGGCCCGGCTATCTGGCCTCGTTCTACGATGCATACAATCCCGCCGGACGGGAACTCTTCTGGAAACAGATGGAAGACCACTATGTGCCGCTGGGTATTGACGCCTGGTGGATGGATGCCTCGGAACCGGATATCCTCTCCAACGCTTCCATGGACTACCGGAAGAAGCTCTCGGGACCCACATACCTGGGCTCCTCCACCCGTTATTTCAACACTTACGCCCTGGTCAATGCCGATGCCATTTACAATGGACAGCGCAAGTCCATTCCCAACCAGCGTGTCTTCCTCCTTACCCGTTCCGGTTTTGCCGGCCTGCAGCGATACTCCACCGCCACCTGGTCAGGTGATATCGGCGGCTGCTGGGAAGACATGAAAGCCCAGATTTCGGCCGGGCTCAATTTCTCCATAGCCGGTATCCCGTTCTGGTCTCAGGACATTGGCGGATTCACCCCGCAGATGAAATTCTATCGCATGCAGGAAGGATCGGAAGAGCAGAAGGAATGGCAGGAAATGAACGTGCGCTGGCACCAGTGGGGCGCCTTCACACCCATCTACCGTTCACATGGATCGGGCGTATTTCGGGAAATCTACAACATCGCCCGTGAAGGCACTCCCGCCTACAAAGCCATGGTGGAGAGCAACAAGCTCCGCTACCGCCTGATGCCGTACATCTATACCATGACGGCCCGCGTGCATTTTGATGACTACACCATCATGCGCCCGCTGGTGATGGACTTCGCAACAGACCGCAACGTTCTGGATATCTCGGATGAATTCATGTTCGGTGACGCTTTCCTGGTATGCCCCGTTTACCAGTACAAGGCCCGTAGCCGGAAAGTATATCTCCCCCAGGATGAAATCTGGTACGACTTCCATACGCAGAAAGCCTATTCCGGCGGACAGGCCATTGAGGCCGACGCCCCTTATGAGTATTCTCCGCTGTTTGTACGCTCCGGCCAGATTGTGGCCATGGGTAACGATATTGAATACACGGCCCAGCCGAACGACAATGCCATCGAACTGCAGATCTATGCGGGCAAGGATGCCAGCTGTTATCTGTATGAAGACGATGGAACCAGTTATGACTACGAGAGTGGAGCCTGGGCCAGGATCCCTATCCGATGGACAGATGCAGACGGTCTGTTGGAGATAGGGGACCGCGAAGGGACCTTCCAGGGAATGCCGGAAGCACGGACCGTTACCGTCACCGTGATTACCCCGCAAGGCAAGCGTACGGGAAAACTCTTCTACGAAGGAAATAACATTAACCTTGTTCTATAATGAAAAGAATACTGACAAGCCTCATTTGCATGGCCTTGGCCCTGTCGGCCTGGAGCGCAAAAAGTGACGTTTACAAGCTGGCTTCGCCGGATGGAGCCACCATTGTCTCCGTAAATGCCGGTGGCAAGACACTTACCTACTCCGTGCAGAGGAACGGACAGGAGGTCCTTGGGACATCGGCCATGTCCATGACCCTGAGAACCACCCGCAAGAACAAAATCAACGAGTTTCAGGTTGGAGGAACGGTGAAAAAGGCCGTGACCTCTTCCGTAAACAGGCAAATCGACGCCCCTTTCTACAAGTTTTCCACTTTGCAGGAAAAGTACAACCAGCTGGATCTCACGCTCAATGACGGGTTCGGCATCCTTTTCAGGGCCTATGACCACGGTGTCGCATTCCGCTTTTATGCTACTTCTTTGCAAAAGGACGACATTGTCCTGGACGAGCTCACTGAGTATAACTTCGGCAAGGATTACGAAGCTTTTATCCCCTATGGCAATGGCAAAGAAAGCAACCCTTACCAGCTCTCCTTCGAGAGCAAATACACCAGGGCTCCCATCAGTACGTTCCGGGATGACTGGCCCGCTTTTTCCCCGCTGCTGGTATGCCTGGACGGCGGAATGAAGGTGGCCATCACAGAATCTGACCTGGAAGCTTATCCGGGGATGTTCCTGCGCAAAAACCTGCAGAAGGCCAACTCCCTGGTGGGCGCACATGCCAATATTCCCAGCAAGACCCAGAAGGACAGCTGGCACCAGCAGGAAATGGCCATAGAATATTCCGATATCATGGCCATCATCCGCAAGGACAGTTCCAAGAAAGCTCCCCGCAATTTCCCCTGGAGGGTACTCGCCATCACGGATAACGACGCCCAGCTGGCCGAAAACCCCCTGGTGTATCTCCTGGGCGAGGAGAACCGGATCGGAGACACCTCCTGGATCAAGCCCGGCAAGATTGCCTGGGATTATTGGAACAACTGGGCGTTGGAAGGGGTCGATTTCGAATCCGGACTCAACAACGAGACTTGGAAATACTATATAGATTTCGCTTCAAAGAACGGCATCGAATACGTAATCTTCGACGAAGGCTGGTATCAGGAGCGTGCCGGAGACATCATGGCCATTACCCCGGGCCTGGATGTGGAAGAATTGGTAAAATATGCCAATGAACGCAATGTGGGCATTATTCTCTGGGCCATTTCCTATACCCTGGACAAAGACCTGGAAGGGGCTTGCAAGTACTTCTCCGAGATGGGTGTAAAGGGCTTCAAGGTAGATTTCATAGACCGTGACGACCAGGAGGCTGTCGAGCTCAATTACAGAGTGGCCGAAATGATGGCCAAGTATCATCTGCTGCTGGACCTCCACGGCATGTACAAGCCTGCCGGATTCAACCGTACCTTCCCCCATACGCTCAACTATGAGGGAATCTGGGGTCTTGAAAATATGAAATGGAGCACGGAAGACATCATCGAATACGATGTGACGTTCCCGTTCATCCGGATGCTGGCAGGTCCGGTAGATTACACCCAAGGCGCCATGCGCAGCGTGGGTAATACCCGCCGCGGCTTTGCACCCAGCTTCAGCTATCCTGCCAGCCAGGGTACGCGGTCGCACCAGATTGGTATGTACGTTGTCCTGGATTCTCCGCTTGCGATGCTGGCAGACAGCCCGACAGCTTACGAAAAAGAGCCTGAAACCACTCAGTTTATAGCCTCCATCCCCACCGTATGGGACGAAACCCGCATCCTGGAAGGAGAGGTGGGTAAATTTATTGTGACTGCCCGCCGCTCCGGTGACAAGTGGTATATCGGAGGCCTCACCGGCTGGACCCCCAAGGATGTTTCACTGGACCTGGGTTTTACAGGCTGCAAGAAGGCTACCATCTACAAGGATGGCATCAATGTTAACAAGATTCCTATCGACCATAAGATTGAAACGGTTCCAGTGACTTCCGAACCGCTTTCCGTCCGCATGGCCCCGGGTGGCGGATTCGCCATTATCTTGGAATAGTTTGCTTTTGTTCCGTTAAGGAGCGATAAAAAACATGGGAGAGGTTGCCATCATTAAATGGCACCCCTCCCATGGCATTTGGGTGGAGAAGTGACGGGGCACTCGGCCAGGGCGCGGCGGAGGGCATCGTACCAGTATTGATGTACACCCGCACTTCCTGAACATCGACGCCCGCTTCAATGAGATCCTGGGCGTGACCTACCTCAAGGACGTCAAGATGCAGGACATCTACTTCACCGTGAAGCCGCAGTCCGTCAACAACATCCTCACGAAGTATATCCATCCGTCCCAGGACGAGGTGAACCCCGAGACGGACAAGGTACTGAAGGCTATGTATCCGAGCCTGAAGGACTGCAAGTTCTTCTTCATCAGCTGCCGCCCCAACATCGAGCTCTACGCCCTGTTCGCCTCCTACCGCGACTCCATCATCGTCGTCGAGCCCGAGAACGTCCGCAATACGCTGGTGAGCTACCTCGCCGACGCTGTCAGCAACTATGATGGACTAGGTTGATGCCACGAACGATGGACACCGTCCTTATTACAAATATAACGGTTCGGCCCCGAAACCCATCCGGATTTCTGAGATAATCCGGACACCGGAGAGTATACCGGCGATGGCGGCAAGAGCCCTGCAGGATACCTATTTCACGTTCCTTGTAAAGACAGCATTTTCATGGATGCTGCCCATGGCCAGCTCCATGAACCTGGCGGGCCGGGGCTTGATGTAGGCGGCGTAGCGCGAGGCCAGGACTTCGTAGCTGGTGGTGCCGAGAAGGGTGCCCAGGGTGACGATGTCGCAGCCGGCTTCCAGACAGCGGACGGCAAAGCTATGGCGGAGGTCCTTGAACTGGAAGCCTTTTATCCCCAGCTGCTTGAAGATGCTGCCCACGCGGTTCCGGATGACGCGGGCATCCATGGGTGTCTCACTGTTTGAGGCCACAAAGAGTTCAGGAAGGTGGGCATCCTTTTCCGGCCGAAGGAATGCAAGCTGCTGCTTGGAAAGCGGTATATCCCGCGGCTGCAACTCTTCCACGTGGCTGGAATTCCACCTGCGCTCGCCCTCCAGCGTGTCTATCTCATAGAAGTTCAAGACGCGGCTTCGGATGTGCAGCATCCGGGCCTTGAAGTCAATGTCCTGCCAGCAC
>FLNZ01003264.1_pt1 | contig 15324 bp, 9 predicted proteins | sample 1140391 | NCBI WGS metagenome assembly FLNZ01 (sample SAMEA3878171, study PRJEB12797) | bioreactor metagenome | biome: Moose rumen | place: Sweden | collected 2011-10
CATGCCGACTTTCCCCTCCCCTCCCGAAGTCACCATTGAAGCCAACCCCGACGACGTCACCCCCGAATGGGTTTCCGCCCTCCGCGACACCCCCGTCAACCGCATCAGCATGGGCGTACAGACCTTCAACGACACCATACTCCACACCCTTCGTCGCCGCCATACCGCCCAACAAGCCTGCCAGGCAGTCCACCTGCTCCACGATGCAGGCTACCAGAACATCAGCCTCGACTTCATCTACGGCCTGCCCGGGCAGACCCTCGACGACTTCACCCACGACATACGCCAGGCACTTTCCCTCGGCATCACGCACCTCTCTGCCTACGCCCTCCAATACGAGCAAGGCACACCACTTTACAAACTGCGCCAACAAGGCACCATACAGGAGGCCGACGAAGAACTGAGCCTCAACTGCTACGAACGGCTCATTGACCTCACGTCGCAAGCGGGCATGGAACATTACGAGATATCCAACTTCGCCCTCCCTGGCTATCGTGCCCGCCACAACTCTGCCTATTGGACCAATCAGCCCTACATCGGACTTGGGGCAGGAGCCCACAGCTACGACCCCTCGTCCTGTGTGCGCAGTTTCAATTGTGAATCCGTCTCTCAATACATCGCCGCCATCAAAGCCGACCGTCTTCCCTCCACCATTGAGACACTCTCCCCTACCGACCGCTACAACGAATGTGTCATGCTTCGCCTGCGCACTTGCGAAGGGCTCTCTCTCCCCGACATCGAACAACAGTTCGGCACCGAGCGGCTCGACTATCTTCTCCACATGGCAGCCCCCCATCTTCAGCGCGGCACACTACAAAAAAAGACGGATGAGACACTTTGCCTCACCCGTCAGGGCTTATTTGTCAGCGACGACATCATCTCCGACCTGCTATTTGCCTAATTCCCTCATTCTCTCATTTTCTCATTCTCTCATTCCCTCATTCCCTCATTCTCTCATTTTCTCATTCTCTCATTCCCTCATTTTCTCATTCTCTCATTCCCTCATTGCCACTTCGTTCTCGCTATTCGCTCGCGACCCCTTCGGCGTTCTCTCATTTTCTCATTCCCTCATTTTCTCATTTTTCTCATTCTCTCATTTTCTCATTCCCTCATTTTCTCATTCTCTCATTCTCTCATTCCCTCATTCCCTCATTTTCTCATTTTCTCATTTTCTCATTTTTCTCATTCTCTCATTCTCTCATTCTCTCATTTTCCCCTCAGTCTCTCATCTCCTGGAAACTAATCTCATAGAAACTGGGATAAACATTATTCGCAGCATTTGTCGTACCCTGGTTATGCGGCACAATCATGCGCACCAAGGCAATGCCCTCCCCCTCTGAGGTCTGTCGTCCCAGGTTGACGTACGACATCGGCACTATCCACCCCGTCGGAACCGTAACAGACTGGTACAGCATATACATGGCACCGCCACCATTGGCAACCTCGTCATCGATATTAAAACTTGCCGTGATAGTGCCCGAATTATTGCTCACGTCCAATATTTCGGGGTTCGTGGCCCAATAGGGCGTGCGGTCGGTACTCTGCAGGCTGTCGCCCATGATGTTATACTCCCAGTAACGACATATCACGCGCTTTGTTTCCCCGTGCTTAATCTTCTCGCCAGGCCCCTTGCGCACAATCTGCATATAGATACCCGTAGAACCAAACAGCACAAACTCATTCTTCGACACATCCGTCATCGAATCCTGAGCCTCGAATTCCTCCTGCGTGATGACATTAATCTTCGGAATATCCAACAACACATCATCACTTGTACCATACAGCACCAACGGGTCGCGAGCCAGGAATGCCTTTATTGCCTTGCGTTCCTTTTCCTTTTGGTCGGCATACGACTCATCGTCCTTGCAAGCCACACAAAGTACACACAGGATACATAGTCCACAGAAATATTTCATTGTCCTTACCATAACACATTATTTATATAGAGCCCTTCACTACTCCCCTCCCTTTCAAGGGGAGGGGCTGGGGTGGGGTCTGCTTTTCAATTTTCAATTTTCAACTTTCAATTTTTATTCTCACCTCTCACTACTCCCCTCCCTTTCAAGGGGCAAACGCAAGTCAGGCGTTAGCGTTTGGGGAGCCTGCGACGGAGGGCGGGCTGGGGTGGGGTCTGCTTCTCACTTTTCAATTTTCATTTTCACTTCTCACTTCTCACCTCTCACTTCTCACTTTTCACTTTTAATTTTTAATTGTCAATTATTAATTATTAATTGTCAATTTGCGGAACGAAGTTTCGCACTATACGCCTCCACAGCCTTATGCGCCACCTCCAGAGCCTCGTCCATAGTCATCATCAGGCTGCCACCCGAAGCATTCTTGTGTCCACCGCCATTAAAGAACTCCTGACACATCTCGTTGCAAGGGAAGTCATCCACGCTACGCGTCGAAACCCTTATCAGCCCCTTCTTCTCCGTATCCTCACGCAGGAAGATACTCAACTTCATCCCTTCCATCTCCAACGGCATGTTCACGAATCCCTCCGTGGCACCATTCTTCGTCTTGAAGCGCAAGCGTTCCTCGTTCGTCATCGAAATGATGGTGGTATGCAGTTCATCCATCACCTCCATCTTCTCATACAGCAAATAGCCCAGCAGGCGGAAACGTCCCTCGGTATGTGTGAAGAACACATTCCTATAGATGCGGTCCTTGTCGATACCCGTCTGCAAGAGCACACTCACAGCCTCAAATATCTCAGGCCGACTCGAGGCATACGAGAAGTTCCCCGTATCCGTCATCATGCCCGTATAGAGTGCAGCAGCCTCCTCTGCAGTCAAGTCCTTTGCCCAACCCATTTCCAGCATCACGCGCAACAACAGTTCACAAGTGCTGCACAGTTCAGGATGCGATATGGAGAGGTCACACGGCACATCGGGGTCTAAGTGGTGGTCTATCAACACACGATTGACCTTTGTTCCCATCATCTTCTCCATCAACAGGTCGCCCAGTCGGCGCGGAGTGTTAAAGTCCAACATCACCAGCAGGTCGGCACCGTTCAATGCATGATCCACCTTATGGTGCTGCCTGTCGCCCAGCAATATCTCCCCCGCTGTGGGCACCCATCGCAAGAAGTCAGGGAACGGATTCGGCACAATCGCCGTCACCGTCTTCCCCATTCGCCTCATCAGCAAGGTCATGGCGGCCAAACTGCCCACGGCATCCCCGTCAGGGTTTTGGTGAGCCACCAAAACCACCCTCCCCGCACGCTTCACCAGCGTATCAAGTTGAGACCGTTCCTGTTCCGATAATATGGGAGGCAACATACTCAATCTTTTAGAAAGAAGGACGAAGTTCTACAGAAAAGCCCATTGCAGCAGCCAATTTATAGAACGTGGATATCGAAGGAATCGTGATACCGCGTTCTATGCGCGATATATATCCTTTATTTGCACCTACCCGATGCGCCAAGGCCTCTTGGGTAAGTCCAGCACTCCGACGCGCATCCAACAGCACCTGGGCATTATACTCCTCCCAAGCCTGCCTTTCTGCATTCTTTCGCGTTTCCGTCCCAGCGATGCCAAATACGGTGTCCAGTTCTGCAGAAACATCGTAAATTTCATTTTTCTTTGTCTTCATAATATTCCTCCTTCAATCTAATTGCCTTTTTCAAATCTGTCCGAGGTGTCTTCTGCGTTTTTTTCTTAGCCCATTGAATAATATGACGAGTTTATCACCATCGTAACAGAAGAATATCTGAAACTCATTACTACCATACGTTACCCGAAATTCGTATATACCATTTTCCAAGTACTTTATATAGTGGGCTGGTATCCTATCATTATTAGAAAACAATAACAAAGCACGTTGTATCTTCAAACGTTCTTGCTCTGAAAGCGACTTCATGAAATCAGAGTAGTATGTGCCGTACGCTATAATTTTCCTTACCATGCGACAAAGGTACAAAAAGTTATATTGCTATGCAACAAGAGACCAAACTACTTACCATAATCTTTACGAAATTCTTCGCTGATTATGCTTACATACTTCATGTGACAATTACGTACATATAGATGCACATAATTCATCTCATCAATTCCTGGAATTTCAACAACAACCAAATTAACATCATCTATCCCACGATGACGGACATAGCGATTAAATAAATCTTGGAACAGACGACTGCGATATTCCTGGACGGGAACATTCTTCTTGTTAACAGGCAAAATGCTGAACGGGTCACAGAAATAGCAAATTATCATATCTTCATGGGAAATGAATGCCTCCGCAATAATATCAGCAATGCGCGAAAGCACACGAAGGGGAGTCGTGGAAAAACCCTTTGTTCGCTCCAAATATATTGTAGCGAAACTGACATCCCTCCCTAAGGCTTGAAGAATATTAGCAGAAATCAGTCTTGTATCAGGCGGCACAAGACTGATTTCATAAGAATCCCCATTAGTTGTGTTTATTTGAGCTGAAACGTATTCCATTAAATCGTAACAATATGCGTATGTGAACGACCCTCACGAAGTCGCTGCAGTTGTTCTTTCTTCACCTCCTTAACTTTCTCCATATATTTTTGGAGTTTCTGCGAAGGATTATTAACAGAAATACGTATCGTCGTGCTCATATCATGTATTTTTTCGCCAACAAAGATACGATGTTATTTCCATACTGCCAAATTTTATACTAAAAAACTGCCCCATCGCCCCATCGCACATTGGCTTAGGGCAGTTTTCACATTGCTATTATCGGTTCCTATGATAGACTGTAACGACACAGCCCTATTTGTTTATTTCAACCACAAATCGCACGAATCACACAAATGGAACGCACTCTGAGAATCAACTTTATATGATTCGTGGAAATACGTGAAATTCGTGTTCATATAATATATTCAGTGTCTTGGCACATCTTCCAAGGGGACCGATACCCTATTATCTTTATTGGTTCTGTTGAAGAAGGGTTCACCGGATCTAATTCCCTATTATGACATCGACGAGACCTTGCATATCCTCAGAATCAAAGGTTCCGTCTTCATTCATATCAGCTCGCTCCGTAACCTCTCTGCGTTTGTTTAACATATCAACCATCATAGTCAGGTCGCGCAGGGTCAACTTATTGTCCTCGTTCACATCACCGCGAAGTCCCTTCTGTGAGAATGTTATACGCAACGGAGCACCAGACGCGTCTCTCGTAATGTCCAGATAGAAGCGGAAAGGCTTCACCGTGCTTGTCGCCGTTGTATTGACAAACATAGTACCTGCACTATTCAGTTTATAATGCCCCGTTCCCACTGGGTCAACCGTGATAAACTCGCCATGCAGGGTCACAGAAGCTTGAGTATTACCATTTGGGTCACCTACCGCGTCTATACCACTGGCGTCGCCAAGAGAAACAGCCCAAGATGTAACAGTACTCGGGCACTTCACTATCATAGGCTGACCTGCCTCAACCGTACCTGTAGCCTTCGCGAATGTGATATAGGTCGTGCCGTTCTCCACCTTCTTACTCTGAAGTACGTACGCTTCACTACCCTCGCGGAAAGGATTCTTTGTCATATCCACGGCGAAGGGCAGGCATACAGTATTGTATCCTGCAACAACGTCTCTGTTATATTTCGCGGCTTCGGCCTTGAATGTGGAAGGAGCATAATAATCCAACTTGTCCGTAATATCCAGTTCTTTTGCCACGCCATTGATTATTGTATTTTTTGCACTCTGGAAGAGTGGAATAGCGGAACCCACACGTTCCACGTCCACACTGGCAACCTTCAGCGTAGCCACATAGTTGGTGGACTTATCATCAGTTCCTTTCAGTTTCGGGTCGGCATTTGTGCAAACGTAAGTCTGCGGCTCCCCATTTGCAGGGTACATCAAATAGGCATAGCGCATGGGATAATAAGATGGCGCACTGGAATAATCCGTAGGGGATTGGAAAAACTGGATGTTATTTGTTTCATAATTCTTAAATGTCTTTTTTCCAGAGTCCGTATTCACTTGCATGAAGAATGTTCGATAATGCGTTTTTGCACTACTTCCCGACCCCGTCACATATGTTGATCTTGGTCCTTCTTTGGTTGAAGGGATTAATTCTGCCCATTCCCAGGTCCCTTCAGATTCAGAATCAGAGAGCTCTAATTCAACGGATGTTGTCGGCTTCAAATATTTTCCTGTCTTCGGATTTTGAATTGTGCATGTACTTCCGCTTTCAGAAATAGAAATGTTCCATGACAAATCGTCCACATAAGGTGTCACCACAATATCCTTATCTTCCAGATGGACGACACGAACCTCAATTGGCTCTGCGGCACTACTTGTCAGTTCATTTTTCATTGCATAGTACTTTCCTCCATACTCCACGACGATTGCTTTATATTCTGTAGTGAAAATCTCGCCTCCCGCACTCACCATCACCGTGTACTGAGCACTGCCGCCATAGTAGGTCTTCGTAGCCGTACCCGTTGCTATGATGACAGCTTGTCCGGGCTTTATTGCAGTTACCACACCATTAGCATCCACGGTAGCCACTTCGGGATTCAGGCTTGTGTAGGTAATCGTGCCGTCATAACCAACCGCATGTCGAGCCACCTCCTGATTGGTTGCCCCCTCAGCTATATACACATACTCATTTGAGAAATAGATATTGGAATCGTAATGATAGTTCTCCTTACGGAAGAGAGAGATTTTCTGTTGCGCACTCGTGTAGTAACCAAACTTGTCATTATAATATAATGTATAATGACTACCGCTATATTTGCACTTGATAACAGGGCTCCCAGAGCTCCATGTAACGGCATGACCTATAGGATATAAGTTATGCTGACCAAGATCTACATTTTTAGATCTCTTACCTATATATCGGTTTCTGTAAGAGGTCTTGATATCAATGCTGTCTCCACGGGACTCCATAATGAAAGTGCAATTGTCGAGTAAGGCATTCCCTTTTATATAATACACATCATAATCATCGTCGTATTTAATATCAACATCCGTCAGTTCCGATTGCACAGCCATTATAGCATCCTGACCAGAGCCGCGTCCATTCATCACATTACATTTTGAGTTCGCCGCCGTTTCATAGACAATCAGATACTCATTCTTTCCAGTGGTGTACCATTTGTCTGTACCTGTAGGCGCAGCCGTAACCTTCACATAGCGGCTGTCCCGCAGTTCTGCCACTCGAATCGTGTATGTGGCGGACTTTCCCGTAGCTGAGATTGTACCTGTGATGGTGGTGGTTCCTATTGCCAAGGCTGTCACTTCTCCCGTCGTACTGTTTACGACAGCCACGCTGGGGTCGGAACTGCTATATGTCACCACAGCCGAAGCATCCTTTGTCTGTGCCTTCTGAGTATAGGTGTTACCTACAGGCATCGTATATTGGGAGACAAGGAAACTGATATCGTCCTCCTCCACGCCTTCCTCCAAGGTCTTCTTGTACAGACAAATATCCGCAAGCCCAGACGTTCCGGATTGATAGAAGCGGAAGCGGCTGCCGCTGGTATTGTATTTCAGGTATATATTGAGGTTCTTATCTCTAAAATATACATCCAGAATCGTCAGGGTGCCACTTGAATAGGATACTCGCTCTGCATACGCCGTATTGACAGCATCCAGAATATAACGACTATTTTTGTAGTTCGCGGTCAAGTAAAGCCCATCTATTGTAACCAAGTTGTAGTCACCAGCGGTTTCGCCATTCTTCTCGAATGTCAAGGCGGCATTGTGGGTAGTTGCGTTATAAGGAATCCTACTATTATCCGAAATATCGACCTCTACCCAGTTGTTCCTACTATCAATACTTGACCCTAAACTGCCATCCAATACATTGCCTTTTGTTGTGCTCCGTTCATAGACAATCAGGTACTCGCCCACGCCTATCTCGCTTGCGCTTGTCACTTTCTTGTAATAGTAGGGGCTTACCTCTTCAAACTCATACAATATATAATAGCATCGAATTCCATTCGAAATACCCGTAACTGTTATGGTGAGTTTTTTCCCAGTAGCGGAAAGTGTTCCAGCATCCACTTCTACGGTTGAACTACTCGAAATCGTCCCCGTCCCGACAACGCTATCTCCGACTTTTAAGGTAACCGAACCTGAAGAACCTGAGTTTCCACCGAACTTTGCCTTGAAACGAGTAAACTTCACATTTGAATCAAGTTCCATTGTAAAGGTAATGCTCGTTGCAGAACTCGCGGCAGAACCGACCTGGCTATAATTCGAATATTGAGTAAACGAAGAAGTTCCAACTGTTGTAACAGTCCAAGTATTTTCATTAAGATCGGTTCCAGAATCATTTTGAGCATTAAGTGTCATGAAGCCATCCGACTCAGTGGTATAATCGCCAAAATTTATAGTTCCTTCCGCTGCATCTACTCCTGTTTTCCACTCTATTACTATCTTCGTTACATACAAGGCACCAGAACTTGAACGAAGGCCGATATATTGATAATCACCAGAAACGGTCAAAGATGTTGAAGTGCCATACACAATTGTACCCAACAATGTTCCATTACTTGATGAATATAAATCTGATGCACTAGAATACGCTGTGTTTTTTCCATATACATTGATGGTTCGCCCTGATTCGGTGGCTGTATTCCACGTTATAGTTATACTACTAACTTTTCCACCTGAAGTAGTTGTCACGATGCCTGAATCCGAATCTTTGGATCTTAGTTGAATGCTGGAATTACCTCCTGCACTTTTACCAGCATATACCGCAGATGATGCAGATGTTTTGCCAGTCCATTCCGCGTAACTTGTCCCCGTTACACCGATAAGAGAATATGTCAACTCATCAGTCTTAGTATCTCCCCACACACTGTTCCCCACTCCCAGAACGAGGAGCAGCATTGCAAACAATCTTGTGATATAAGTTCTCATATTATGTTTTGTTTTTATCGTTTGTGTATTCATTTATGTTTATGTCTTAGTTTAGGTTTTCCTTAATTCCCCTCCCTACTGGGGAGGGTTAGGGTGGGGCTACCACACCTTATCCCACACATCAGAGGAGCCAGACGAATGTATCTCTTCGTCCCATGCGCCACTGAATTCATCATCCCAAGCCTTTACGGTTTCGGAGTCATCGAAGTCTTTCTGTCCTGGACTTCCCACAGGGATATCTATCGTTTCCTGCGCCAAATCCTCATCCATCAGGTACCAAAACACGTTTGTCTTGGGGGGGGTATATTTTCGTCTCTCTCTTACCAACATCTATTTCTCTATGCGTTTATATTTGTGTATATTTGTGTATCTTATTATCGTCCTTCTTTTCTCGGTCTTCGTTTTCGTTTTGGTTTTGGTTATGGTTATCGTCTTGGTTATCGTCTTGGTTATCGTTTTCGTCTCGGTCTTCGTTATTCCTCCCCAGAGTGGGGTCATCCTCAATTTGCGCGCAAAGGTACAAAAATAAATTAACAATTAAAAACAAAAGCACCCACTATTTTCCTCCACCCCCAAAAATAGAACAGAAAATCACGCCTAAACAACAACTTTCGTTATCGTTAAGGTTATCGTTATCGTCTTCGTTATCGTCTTGGTTTTCGTTTTCGTTTATTCCCCTTCTACAGGAGGTGTATCAAAACGCTGAATATATTAATTATACGAACACGAATTTCACGAATTTCCACGAATCTCGTACCATTGATTATCAGAGGGCGTTCCATTCGTGTGATTCGCGTGATTCGTGGTTCTTGTACTAAACTCTCCCCCTAAGGTAGGGGGAGTACCCGTAGGGGGAGGGAGTATGTTGAAAATTGAAGTGACCCCTCCTCACCTCCCCTGTAGGGGAGGAATACTCCCTTCCTTGCTATTCCCCTCCTCGTTTATTCCTCCTCTGCCTGCTATTCCTCCCCTACAGGAGGGGTTAGGGGAGGTCACACTCCCTCCTACAGGCGAAGAAGGCCTTTAGATGATTGCCCTTTGGCAATCAGTGCCTGATGAGGGGAGCAATCTATGATTGCGACGGAGGCCGGGTCAGGAGGGGTCACCTAAAAGGAGGCTTATTCCTCCCCTACAGGGGAGGTAGGAGGGGTCACCATTGTTAAATCACTAAATCACCAAGTCGCGTCAGAACTCAACCGAAGGTCAAAGTTAAAGTTAAGGTTAACGTTATGGTTATGGTTATGGTTATCGTCTTGGTTTTCGTTTTCGTTTATTCCCCTCCCTTAAAGGGAGGTAAGGGGCAAGGGGTAAGAGGTAAGAGGTAAGAGAAATGTATTAGACTCCCTGAATAATTCCCAAGAGGAAAACGTATCCTCTTCTCACCTCTCACTTGCCACTTCGTTGCCACTTCGTTCTCGCTATTCGCTCGCGACCCCTTTGGCGTTCTCGCTATTCGCTCGCGACCCCTTCGGCGTTCTCACCTCTCACTTGCCACTTCGTTTTGGTTAACGTTATCGTTTTGGTTATGGTCTTCGTTTTCGTTAACGTTATCGTTATCGTTTTGGTTATCGTTCCCGTTAACGTTCTCTACCACCCTTTCTCCCAAAGATTATAGGAACCAGAGGAGCTTAATCCATCTGAGGAGTCGTCATGGAGATTGATATCATCATTCTCCCCATGTACAAGGATGGGCATATCAGGGTCATCACCTTTAGAGCCCACAATCAAGTCATCAACACAATAGCCGTCCCCACCTCCAATTTGTACTACACGTATCTTTGGTGAAATATATTCCTTTTTCATCAATTTCATCATGTCAATTTATTTTACCATTATTTTACGTGTGGTACCATCTGCCATCTTCAGGATGTTCAGACCTTTCTGCAAACGAGGCAACTGCTTACCCGAAGCATCATAAACTCCAAGAAGTTCCACATTACCGACAGGGAGCAAATCGTCCACAGAATCCACTTCATCAAACCATGAGAAGAAATAAGCCTCCTCACGAACACCTGAAGATGGCGGAGTGAAGTATGCAGAATTTGCGCGTAACCAACGTGGCACGGACTCAACTACACGATACAATGCTACGCGTGTTTCTTCGTTTTCTGTGCCCTTATTGTAAACCTTTGCAGAGAGGAAGTAGTCACCAGTCGGAATCTGCACCTGATTATCGAAATACGAGCCCGTCATATTCGTAGTCGTAATACCCTCATGATCGGGATCATAATAAGCCGCACCAAAACCTTGCATTGTACTTTGCACGTTGGAGTTTGATTCTATCCAAAGGATATAGGGAGTATTGGATTTCAACTCATAGCGACGAGAGAGCACTGCCTTACGGCCATCTACGCCTGTTATCTGGTAAGCCTCTACATTATCTGGGACAGGGCAATCGAATGGAACAATAAGCGTTCCAAAGTGGTAAGCACCATAAACTGTATTCGTAACACTGGGCTTTGCTGTGAGTTCCGCAAGATGCATGTCGTAATACGAATATCCATTTACTTCTCCCGTGAAGAATCCTTCGTCATTTGTTCCATTTGCACCAATGCGCATATTGCTACACTCGGTATTGCGCAGCCACCACTCACCATCATTATTACTCTGCGAGTCAATGCGCACACTCAAAGCCTTACCCGCCGTAGTCGTTGGGCGTAGTTCACTGGTGGTTGTGCCTAAGCCAGTGGTTGCACCTGTGCCCACATATACAACATTCCCATCAGCACGGGTATAGCTCAAAGTATAATCGCTATAGGAGACCTTCTGCAGGGACTTAATCTGAATGGCGTGCCAGCCAGTTAGGTTAGACGACTCTAAACCGAGCCCCAACGTCAGTTTACCGTCAGCCCCTACTTCAATATCCTCAATAACAGGTGTTTCGGGTTCGCCCGTCACCCCATTGGGCTCAACTCCACGCGCAATGAAGTAGGTCTTTCGTGTATTGCCATTACCTGTTGCAAAGACATAAGCCACTCCACTTCGTTCACCACTCAACAAAGCACCGTCCTCCCCACGCGCATTATGCGAGGTTGCATAGAGTTCAGCACGATAAAGACCTGGGGTGAGACCAGTTATTTCCTGTGACATCTTCACTCCAGCCGAAGAGGAATTATATAGTTCTGCCATTGAGATGCCATTTATTGTACATGTCCCTGAGGCCCCTGTCCAGGCGGCTTGTGCCGTTCCTACATTGCTGGTACAGTTTACATCGGGAATCTTAGTGAAAGTTACCGTTTGCGGATAAATACTACCCTCAGCCTCCGACCATCCCATGGCAGTAGTATTAGCCTCAAGGTTAGCATTTTGCTTTGCCTTGAAAGTGAGTGCATTGTTTTTCTTGCCATAAGTGTCTGAAACATTCTTGATGCAATAATATTTTGCAATATCAGGTTCGTTTACAACTAAATTGGACAATCCCACTTCAAAAGCGGCCTGAGCGCGTTTTAGCGAGAGTACATTGTCGCGGAAATCGTCCTTAGTTGTGCCTGCACTTGCAGCAGCAATTGCATTATTGAGAGCAACGATATGGGGTTCTGTCTCAACATTTACCTGAAATGCTTCCGTTCCAAGATTTACCAGATTGTTCTTCTTTGCAGAAAGAGCGTTCGACTCTGCTGTCACGTCGGCAGCAGAGAAGGGACGATAAGTCAGATGGAAGTTATCAAACACCGTCCATTGGTCATAGCCAGTATTCTGCACGCCGACTGTAAATGATGCAGGATAATTATAACCTGCACCTTTTTCTTGTGCCGTAGTCCCAGAACTACCAAAGACGTAAGCTTCTATCTCCATTTCAGCACGCGTGCGATCCGCAGTGAACCAATCAGAGATCGTGCCGTTGACGAAAGCACCGTTTTCAAAGGTCTGCCCGAGAGAAGAGAGTCTTGGAAAATCAGCACTCTCAGTAGTCACATCAGCATTGTTCTCGTCTCTCAAATAGAGTTGTGACGTTGTGCCATCCTCTCCGTCAAAGCCTTGTGCCGTCAGGGTATAGATTCCTGCAGGCAGAGGAACATTGGCATCGCGCGACGTAATGCCTTGATAGACGTGTGGGGCATGATGCCAATTTTCCACGATATAGTTATTTACATTTCCGCCCCTGCGATATTCCGAAGCTCCATTCGCCAAGGAATTGTTGTTATATTCTCCGTAAATCTGCGTACTGCCATTAGCCTCTGTCACCCAGTTGCTCCAACGAGTATCATAGCGACCGAAATCGGGATTTTGGATAAGGAATGTTGCGTCCACGGCTGCATCCCCGGCTTCCATCTCCTGCAACTCGCGCACACGTTGGGCATACGTTTTCAGTCGCCACAGGCTGGCATCGGTAGCCACGTCAGTAGCCGCCAATACTCCATTCGCCTGTGCCGTCACGTATTTATCGTTTTGTTTCAATGTCACCAGTTCTCCAGAGCCTTGCGTCTGGACGGTCAAACGCTGCGAGGATGCGCCATCGCTGTAAATATCACTCCCTGTCACATACAGATAACGATTGGAGCCATTCGCCATCTTAGTGTCGATGGTGGCCGTAGCATCAGTGCGAGAAGCCAGTGTCACTTCCATGCCACCTGTGTCACACATTGTCTGCGAACCCCATGCTGCCCCAGCATGAGTGCCGAGGTACATCCCAGTGTCTTCGTTATAAAGATAATAGTCACCAGGCTTTACCCAAGGAGTCAGTGTTGAAATGGTAATGTTGTCGATCAAGGCTTCGGTACCACAGACGTAAGCCTTACCAGCCTCTATTTCAGTATAATCGAAGGCGCCTTTCAATCGATAGCGGATCCTCTCAAAACTATCGCCTGCGGGAAAATCCAAGGTTATCTCAATCTCCACATCTCCTGTCCGAAGTACCTCAAAATTCACCGATACATCTTGCCAGGCTTTAGGGCTACTTGTTATGGCCTTTCCTGTCTCACCATCCATATCGTAATTCCAATAACCGTTGTAAACACCATAATCAAAACCATAGTCTCCAGAAGTGTAAAGGGCATAGTCTTTCTGCCAAATATGCTGGTTGAAGTAGCTCGTCTTGCTCCATAGCAATCCCGTGTTACCTCCGTGACCGTATTGTGGTGTGGCAGACATTCCCACACGAGCCTGCGCACCACCATAGTCTGCCAGTTTTACTTTTGCAGTACACATATAATTGCCCGGGGTAAGTCCAGAAGCCACGGTTTTCAGTTTCACCGTAGCCTGTTGATAAAAACCTTTATTGGTAGGATAAGAATCGCCAGTGCCAATGCTGGTATAAGAAAGTGTAGAACTATTATTCGCCTCGCCATGACGCACAAACATGACTTTATCATCACCGTCCTGCGCTGCCACATTCTTTAATTTTGAGTAGCCATTATAATTCGATGAGCCTATTACTCCATAGTAAACATAGGTGTTGTCTGTACTCGTGACTTCCCAGCCTGTTACCTTTTTTTTATTTGTTTCCGTTGCCACCACGGGCTGCACATAAGCCGAATTAAAGGAGGGATTCACAAACTTGCCATTGGTAACATCCGAACCATAACTAAAAAGTTGAACATTGTCTATCCAAAAACGTGTTGCTTCAAGGGCATTAAAATCACTTCGAATGCAAGCAGTGATGGTGATAGAGGATGTAGAAGTAAGCGTGAAAGTAACAGAATGTATACGTCCCACATAAGCCTCATCCACCTGCCGTTCGTCGTAATATGTGCAAATGTCCGTGGTAGTCATTGTAGCCCCGACATCGACCCCCAACTTGGTAAACCAATTTCCTCCAGCCGAACCTAAAGGAGCTCCCATAACGGCCGTAAGTGTATAGGTGCCAGCGGGGAGATTGCTTACAAGTTGCTTTATGCCGTGCAATCCTGACCACGACCAAACCTCTCTCTCATAGTATCCGACATAATCTCCATCAATGCCAAGCGAAGCATAATCGCTTTTGCTTATTCCCAATTTTTTTGCTGGAGACAACGACTGGATAAAAAATACATCATCGTTGTCATTCGACATTTCCACATTATCATATTCGAAAGTCTTCCATCCAGTGCAATTGGCATAAGTTTGTCCAACTTGGTCCCATGCACTCTTATGGTTTGTTATCAAATTCGCATCCTCAAAAGAGGGATTTTCTATGGCATAAGAGATATTTGTCTGCCCCCATACATTGCCAGTGTTTGCAAGCAACAGGAGTAACAATGTCACAAAAAGTTGCAATGATTGCTTAATTGATTTTGTGTGCATAATTATATTTATTTTTTCATTTTTGTTATTCAAAATTTCTGCAAAGATACTACATTTATTTTATATCGCACGCGCGTAAGGGGCTATATTTGTTCTATATTTAAGTTTTTTTAACAGGTAACGATAACCATAACCATAACGATAACGATAACCATAACCATAACGATAACGATAACCAAAACGATAACCATAACCATAACGATAACGATAACCATAACCATAACGATAACGATAACCAAAACGATAACCATAA
>FLNZ01000083.1_pt1 | contig 15272 bp, 17 predicted proteins | sample 1140391 | NCBI WGS metagenome assembly FLNZ01 (sample SAMEA3878171, study PRJEB12797) | bioreactor metagenome | biome: Moose rumen | place: Sweden | collected 2011-10
ATTATCTCCGCAGAAAGTCCGGTGGATACAGGACAAACTCAACAACAGGCCAAGAAAAAGGCTTGACTTTAAGACCCCGCTAGAGTATATTTGTATGCAAGTTAAACAAGCTGACCGATTGCGTTAGCGACAAAAATCCGCCATAAAAAACAATCACCCGTGGCACGGGCCTCATTTTTGTTATGTTTTTTACCGGAAAAGTTCAAAACAGCAGAGGCCAGCCATGAATCTTATCGAATTCCTGAAAGACATGCCCGTTATAGGCATACTGCGCGACATTCCCCGCGGCGAAGAAGAAGCCTGCGTCAAGACGGCGGCAAGCTGCGGGCTCAAGGCCATCGAGGTCACCATGAACACGGATGGCGCCGAAGGCATCATCAAGGATCTGAAGGCAGCCGCCCGCCCGTACGGCATTTCCGTGGGCGCGGGTACGGTCCGTACCGGAGGCGACCTCGAACGGGCACTCAATACCGGGGCGGAATTCATCGTCACGCCAAATACGAGAAACGACATCATCCGGCTTTCGTGCACTGCCGGGGTCCCGATTATCCCGGGGGCACTCACCCCGACCGAAGTCCAGAAGGCGCACGACCTGGGCGCAACCGCCGTGAAGGTATTCCCCGTCAACTGCGTGGGAGGCCCCGAATACATCAAGGCACTGCGCGGGCCCTTCCGCGACATAAAGCTCATGGCATGCGGCGGCGTGAACGCAGAAAACGTCGGCGACTACTTCCGCGCAGGGAGCAACATCGTCTCGTTCGGCGGGAGCATCTTCAACGCAGGCCTCATGCGCGAAAAGAAATGGGACGAAATCGGGAAGAAACTCACCGTACTTCTCGATGCCGTCAAGGCCATAATTTAAGGGAAATTTCTACCCCGCGGGTGCAAGGCACGCTCGCTACCTGCGGGCGTCGCGCATTTTCTGCTTGTTCATGTACATCGTGGCGTCGGCGCTGTGGAGCATCTCGTCCGTGTCCTTGTAGCCCTCGCTCGAATGCGCGATACCGTAGGCGAACGAAACCGTCCGCTCGATGATAGTCACCGCCTTCACCGCCTCGAGCATGCGCTCGGCACAGATGAACGCGCCGCGCTTGTCGGTATCGGGGCAAATCACCATGAACTCGTCACCGCCCATGCGGAACAGCAGGTCGGATTCGCGCAACAGCTTCTTCACCGCGCTCACTACCGCACGCAGAAGCAGGTCGCCCGCCTGGTGGCCGTAACTGTCGTTAATTTGTTTCAAACCGTTCAGGTCAAAGTAAATCAGGGCAAACTGCGTGCCGTACCGCGCACTGCGGGCAAACCACTCGCGCAGGGAATACATGGCATGGCGGCGGTTGTACGCGCCGGTCAGGTCGTCGGTCAGGGAAATGTCCCTCAGGTACCGGAGCGTGCGGGCCAGCCGTATATGCACGTTCACGCGGGCCAAAAGAATATCGGGTACCGCCGTCTTGCTCACGAAATCGGACGCTCCGGCATGGAACCCCTTCGTGATGCTGTCGTAATCTTCCCTGTTCGTGAGGAACACTACCGGGAGGTCGTCGAGCGCGAACTTCTGGCGTATGCGCAGGCAAACCTCGTAACCGTTCAGGTCCGGCATGTTTATGTCCAAGAGAACCAGGTCGACACGTTCCGTATCGAGGAAATCCAGCGCCTCCTTGCCCGAACTGCACGTCACGACGCTGTAGCCCACCTGCGACAGCATTTCGTTCACCTGCTGTTGCACCTCGGCGCTGTCATCGACCACGAGAATCTTTTCTTCGACCATAGACGGTACTCCTTTCGACCTAATCTATATTCTTAGATACCGCAGTGTCAATGCCCTGCTACATTCCAACATGGAACATATATGGGAACATTACAGGAATTCTAGAGCGGGGGCGCTTTCCACGAGGCCTATGCGGCAGGAAAGTTCCAGAAAAAGCGACAGCGACCGCTTGCGTTCATCGGTAAAGCGGTAGTCGAGCGCGCGGTAGTAATCCTCGAGAACGGCCCGCGGCAAGTCCACCGGGTACCGAGAAAGCCAGCGGTCGAGCGAGCCCTTCACGTCGGCGCGGAAAGCGAGAATGCTCTGTTCCGTCTGCTGCAGGTAACTGTCGAGCACGGGGCGGAGCGGGGCCTGCAGGGCACCTTTCGAAATGATCCAGGCTCCGAACACGAACGGGAGCCCCTGCCATTCCTGCCAGAGCGCGCCCAGGTCGTAACTGTATGCGAAACGCGCGCGCTCGTTCTCCTCGAGGGCGAGGTCACCGATGAGCAGGCAGGCGTCGTCACTCTCTTCGGCGGCAAGGCCACCCACGTATTCGGGCCTAATCCCGTAGCGCATCTCGAACAGAATCCGGAGGAGCGCCACCGAGGTACGGCTCTGCGAGGTAACGCGCACGCGATGGCCCGCAAGCGACTCTATCGGGTAGCGGGAAAACAGCTTGACCGAGCGCACCTCGAACGAGCACGACGTGCAGAACACGGGCGATAGCACGAACGCGCCGGGCTTGAGCGCAAACGTAATCGAGGATGCGGGAGAAAGGTGGATGGAACCGTCCATGAGGCCCGCACTCTGCACGCTCGGCGGGCTATCGACAAACTCCACATCGCACAATTCGCTTTCACGCCCCAGGAAGGCATGAAAAAACGGCGCACACACCAAAAAAGGAATTCTCCCTACACGTAATGCCATGTAAAAAAATTAACTTTTGCCCGTAGCATTTGGTAGGCTACAAAAAGAAAACAACCGCAAATAAAAGACTATCGACTAAAACTGCAATGGGCGTATTTCACGTTAAGAAAACATCTGTAGGCGAAGACCAGAAAAGCCTCGTATTCAAGGGCAAGATTCTCGAAGGCCCCATCAGCAAGGGCATGACCATCGAGATTCCCGTAACACAGGGAACCGTAGTCCCGATGAAGATATACGACGTAGTCCAGTTCGACAAGCAGAAGGACGAAGACAAGAAAATCGGCCTCGTCGTGGATTTTTACAACCTTCCGGACGATATGGAAGTCATCATGGGCCTCAATATCGCGAACGAAGACCTGAATATCATCAACACGTAGAACTTGTACAAAGCAAGCGCGGCCAATCCAGGCCACGAACAAAATGGGATGACACAATGAAAAAGGAAAGACTGCGCGGAGTGAATTTGGGCGGCTGGTTCAGTCAGGTGGACTGCATCCAGGAAAAAGATCCCGTGGGTTTCCCTGGGGTCATTCAACACATCAGGACCTTCCTCGACACTAGCGACTTCAAGCGCATCCGCGAGGCGGGGTTCAACCACGTGCGCCTGCCCGTGGATTACTTTAACTTGTTCGAAACCGACGACGCGAGCAAGCCGAAGGCAGAGGAATTCTCGCTCCTGGACAAGGCCCTCAGGGAAATCCAGGCGGCAGACCTCGACGTGATTCTGGACCTGCACAAGTGCCCGGGTCACGATTTTCACCTGGGCTGCTCTACGGAACAGGCGTTCTTTGCAGACCCGGCCGCCCGCAAGAAAACTTGCGACATCTGGGCATACATGGCCGAGCGCTACAGCAACGAGCCCCACGTGATGATGGAGCTTTTGAACGAGCCCGCCGGTAGCGATTCCCGCGTTTGGGATAAAGTAAAGGACGAAATTTTCTGGGCTATCCGCAAGCACGCCCCCAAGAACACGATTGTGGTGGGCAGCAACAAGTGGAACAGCGCGAAGGAATTCGAGTTCCTCACCCCGATGGACGACGACAACGCCATCTACAGTTTCCACACCTACACGCCGGTGACGTTCACGCACCAGGGCGCCGCATGGATTCAGGACCCGTTCTTCCACATGGAACGCCCGTGGCCCGGCGACTACGCCGCCCCGACAGGCGATGCGGAAACGCGCCTGAACGTGGAATTCGGCAAGTGGGACAAGGCACGCCTGCAGGCGAGCATCCAGAATGCGCTCGACTTCCGCGCGAAATATGACCTGCCGGTAAGCTGCAACGAGTTCGGCGTGTACGTGCAGGTTCCGCGCCAGTACCAGATTGCATGGATGCGCGACTTCCTCGACATATTGCGCGAGGCCGACGTGGGATTCAGCTACTGGAACTACAAGAACCTCGACTTCGGGCTTGTATCGAAGGGCGAATCGCTGCACGAGAGCCTCCCGCAGTACAACAACCCCGAAAGGCTCGACCGCGAACTGATGGACATGCTCGCGAAGGGCTAGTCTACAAGGCGCACGACCCCCGCACCCCTATGGCACTCGGCAGGATAAACAAGTTCGAAACCTTCGGGTCGGTCGACGGACCGGGAATCCGATTCGTCGTCTTTACGCAGGGGTGCCCCATGCGCTGCAAGTTCTGCCACAATCCCGAGACGTGGAGTTTCGGGAATGCAGCCGGCTCGCTTGGGATTTCGGGCAATGGAAGCGCGGGCAATAACTGCGCGGGCAGTGGAAGCGCGGGCAGTAACTGCGCGGGCTACGAGATTTCGGCCGGCGACCTGCTTGCAAAGGCCCTGCGGTACAAGACGTACTGGGGCAAGGACGGCGGGATTACCGTCAGCGGGGGCGAACCGCTTGCACAACTCGACTTCATGCTGGAATTCTTCACGCTCGCGAAAGCGGCAGGAGTCCACACGTGTATCGACACGAGCGGGGTCACGTTCAGGCGTTCCGGCGAAGCGTTCGCAAAAATCGAGCGCCTGATGCAGGTGACCGACCTGCTTCTCGTGGACATCAAGCACATAGACAACGTTGTCCACAAAGAACTTACCGGACACGGGAACGAGAACATCATCGACTTCTTCCGCTACCTGGACGAAATCCACAAGCCTATCTGGATAAGGCACGTGCTTGTACCCGGGATAAGCGACGACGATGCGGCGCTTGTAAGGACCCGCGACTTCATCCGCACGCTGGGCAACGTAGAGCGCGTGGAGGTACTTCCCTATCACGCGTTTGCCCTCGGCAAGTATGCCGAGCTCGGTATCGAGTACGCGCTCAAGGACACGCAGTCCCCCACCGCAGAGCGCGTCGCAAACGCCAACGAGATTCTCGAAACCGCAAAATACACCCGCTGGAAGAAATAAAGACCCTCGCCTTGAAAGCGTCATTCTCGCGAAGGAAACGTCATCCTCGCACAGGAAACGTCATTCTCGCACAGGAAACGTCATCCTCGCGAAGGCGAGGATCTTTACGCATAGTCAAACAAATCCTTCCATTCAGGATTCTTTTCGTTGACAAGCCTTTCCTTCCACTCACGATTCCAATGCTTCAGCTGTTTCTCTCTAGCAATAGCATCATTCACAGATTGAAACTTTTCAAAATAAACAAGCCTGTCTACATTGTATTTTGCAGTAAACGAATTGGGATCAATTTTTGACTTATGCTCAAGGATTCTCCTATTCAAGTCATTAGTCACTCCAATGTAGAGAACTGTCTTCTTATAATTGCTTAAAATATATGTTGTGAATGGTGTAATATCATTACAGTCCATATGCTCCCCTTTTATGTTAAGACCCTCGCCTTTGCGAGGGTGACAATGTAGAAAATTTAAGAAAGACCCTCGCCTTTGCGAGGGTGACGACGGTAAAAAAAAAGAGGGGAATGATGGTAAAAAATTTAAGAAAGACCCTCGCCTTTGCGAGGGTGACGACGGTAAAAAAACGAGTGAGACGAGGCGGCCTTACCGGCCGTAGCGTACTAAAATGTACGTGAGCGGAGTTGTGACGAACTATTGCGACGGCTTCTTAGCCTTTAATCGCGTCGCCCATGCTGAACATCGGCATATACATTGCAATGAGGAGGCCGCCGACCGCGCCACCGAGGAACACGATAATGAGCGGTTCAATCATACTCACGACGGCATCCACTGCGGCGTCCACTTCTTCGTCATAGAAGTCTGCGAGCTTCAGGAGCATGCCGCCCAAGTTACCGGTCTTCTCGCCCACGCCGGTCATCTGGATAACCATGGGCGGGAAAATCCCTACTTCGGTCATGGGATCCGCAATACTCTTACCACCGGCAATACCGATAGATATCCTGCCGATTGCCTTCTCCACGACCTTGTTACCTGCAGTCGAGGCCACGACCTTCAAGGCATCCATCACGCTCACACCGGCGTTCAAGAGAGTTCCAAGAGTACGCGAAAAACTTGCCGTAGATGACTTTATCTGCAAGTCACCGATTTTCGGGACCTTCAGCAGGAACTTGTCGAACGCGAACTGCGCCTGCGGAATCTTCATCACGACCTTCCAGGCGATAATCAACGCAATCAAGGCAAGGAACAAAAAGCCGCCGTTATTCAACAGGAAGTCGGAGATGTTCATCACCACCTGCGTCGGGGCAGGGAGTTCCGCATCCAGCGCCGCGAACTGCTCGGCGAATGTCGGCACCACGAACGTCATAAGTGCAATCACCACCACGATACCCACGATGATAACCATCACCGGGTAGGTAAGCGCCTTCTTCACCTTGCGCTTGAGGCGCATACTGTTTTCCATCGTCTCGGCAAGGCGCTGCAGGATCCCTTCCAAGATACCGCCCGCTTCGCCGGCCGCCACCATGTTGCAGTAAAGGGAGTCGAACACCTTCGGGTGCTGCGCCAGCGCATCCGCCAGAGACGAACCGCCGTTGATGGACTGGGTCACCTTGTGAATAACATCCTTCAATGCGGGGTTTTCGCACTGCTCTTCCAGGATGGTCAAGCACTGCAGCATCGGAAGGCCGGCAGAACACATCGAGGAGAACATACGCGTAAAGCGGGTCAGGTCCTCGTGCTTGATGCCGTTGCCAATGTTAATCCTGATTTCTTTCGGCTTTTTCTTCAGGCTCACAATCGCAAGCCTGCGGCGCATGAGGAGCGCTTCGGCCTCGGCCTTGTCCTTCGCCTCGAGAGTACCTTCGAAGTTGTTACCCTGCGCGTTCTGCGCCTTGTACAAAAACTCTGCCATCGGTTAAACTCCTTCCTTCACGAACAACTGTTCCAGCTGGTCCGGGCTCGGGGAACGAGCGAGCGCCTCGAAGCGGTCCACCTTGCGGTTCTTCACCAGTTCGCAGAGGCACATGTTCATCGTGTTCATGCCGAACTTCTGGCCGATTTCAATCATGGATTCAATCTGGTGAACCTTGTCGTCGCGGATAAGCGCACGGATACCGGGAGTCACGTTCATGATTTCGTAGGCCATCACGCGGCCACCGCCAATTTTGGGGACAAGCGTCTGGCATATGACGCCCTGAAGCACGAACGAAAGCTGGGTTCGCACCGTCTGCTGTTCGCCCTTCGGGAACGCGTCGATAATACGGTTGATAGTCTGCACGCAGGAGTTGGTATGCAGGGTCGCAAAAGCCAAGTGACCGGTTTCGGCAATCGTCAGGGCGCAACGCATGGTCTCGTTGTCACGCATTTCGCCGATGAGCACCACGTCCGGGTCCTGGCGCAAGGCCATCTTCAGGGCAATCGCAAAGCTGTTCGTATCGCTACCGACTTCACGCTGGTTAATCATGCATCCCTGGTGCTTGTGCAAGAATTCAATCGGGTCTTCCACGGTCAAGATATGGTCGTGACGTTCCTTGTTGATCTTGTCGATCATGGCGGCCAGGGTCGTAGACTTACCCGAACCCGTAGCACCCGTCACCAGCACAAGGCCGGAGGGGCGGGTCGTGAACTCGGCCAGAATTTTGGGAAGCCCGAGTTCCTTGAAGGTCTTGATTTCAAGCGGAATAATACGGAGCGCAAGCGCCACGCAGCCACGCTGCAGGTAGGCGTTCGCACGGAAACGCGCGAGGTTCGCGATACCGAAAGAAAAGTCGCATTCCTTATTCTGTTCGAACGACTTCTTCTGCAGTTCGTTCATCAAACTGTACGTCATGCGCATGGTTTCATCGGGCTTGAGCTTGTCGTCGCCGAGGGGGGTAAGCTTACCGGACAAGCGCACCAGCGGGGGCGAACCTGCGGTAATATGCAAGTCAGACGCGCCACGCTTAACCATTTCAGAGAGAAGATCTTGAATATTGTATGCCATATTGCAGAATATAATTTAAAAGTGCCCGAAAAAAACATAAATTCTTGTCATAAATGCGGAATAAGTCCTTTAAAATCGCAGGTTTTATCGTTTTGGCGGCACTTTTGCTTGTCGCCTACAGGGCCATTACCGCAAACGTGGAACCGTTCCGCGAAATCCCGAGCCGCATCGCGAACTTTAGCGCCATCGAGATAGACGGCGGCAGGACGACCTTCGACGAACACAAGGGCAAGGCAACGCTCGTGGTGCTTAGCGCCAGCTGGTGCCCCGCATGCATCGCGGAACTCAACACGCTCAAGAACCTGCACAAGGAATTTTCCGCGAAGGGGCTAAGCATCCTGATGGTGAGCGAAGACGACAACGTGAAAATTGCATCCCGGTTCAAGAAAAAATACGCGATGCCCTGGACCATGGTCCACTGGAACTACGACCTCATGAACGCTCTCGGAAACCCGCGGGTGATTCCCGTGAGCTACCTTGTAGATAGCGACGGCAAGTTCGACTACATCGAGGCGGGCATCATCGACGAGAACCGCATGAGGCGCGCGATCAAAGCGCTAGTAAAGTAAAGCTAGTAGACACGCTTGCCTTGCGGAGCAAGGCTACGGTGTGACGATGATCAGGCAATCGGGCTCGGGAAAAGAATCACGTCCTTGATTTCATTCTTCCCGAGTGCAAGCATGAATAGGCGGTCTAGCCCGAGCGCCACGCCAGAGCAGGCGGGCATACCGGATTCAAGCGCCGCGAGGAAGTTCTCGTCCTTGCGCGGGAGCGGCTTGCCCATCTGGCGACGGATTTCAAGGTCGGCGTCGAAACGCTTGCGCTGTTCCGCCACATCGGTCAGTTCCGTATAGCCGTTGCAGAGTTCCACCTGGTCCACGAAAAGTTCAAAGCGACGCGCCCACGTGTGGCCGTCCTCGCCCACGTAGGTCTGCGCGAGAGCCGCCTGCGACTGCGGGTAATCCAGAATGAACTCCGGGCCGTTTTTCGCGAGGGCAGGTTCCACCGCAAAGACCATCAGGTAATCCCACCAGTCCTCGCGGCTCATGCGTTCCGGACCCTCGGGAACGGGGATTGCGCGCTCATTGCAGGCACAGACAAAGTTGTCCATACTCTCGCAGAACGGGTCAACGCCCGCATACTCCCTGAAGGCATCTATCCAGCGGGTGCGACGCGCGTGAATCGGCTGCCCGATAATTTCGGACACGAGCGCTTCCACCTCGTCCATCAACTTTTCCTGCGGCATGCCCACGCGGTACCATTCCACCATGCTGAACTCGCAGTTGTGATGGCTGCCGGATTCATCTTTCCGGAAGGATTTCGTTATCTGGAAGATATCCCCGAATCCCGACGCCAGGAGGCGCTTCATGTGGAATTCCGGGCTCGTCATCATGTAATGGCCACCTTCCACCTCGAAGTAATCCAGCTGGGGGTCAGTCCCGCCCGCATTGGAAAGCACGGGCGTTTCCACCTCAAGCACTCCGCGGGCTTCAAAGAACGCGCGCACCTTGTTCATCAAAGATTGGCGCTTTATCCAGGTATCACGATTGCAAGTAGGAGCGAACATAGTGTGAGCTAAATCATCAATCATCAATCATTCACCACGCAGCGAACAGAGAGCCAGAAGCCCTTATCGACCGGAATCGTGGAGACTTCCTTGTCGGTACTGAACATGGACCTTGCCACACCGCGACCGTCACCTACGTCATTGCCGGTCCAGAAATAGGCGCCCTCGCCCTGGATTACAGAAATGCCGTTCTTGTTCGCGTAACCGCCGAACATCGCCGTAAATGCGTAATCGTCGGAGCCGTTGCTGCGGAGTTTTTCGGCGGCAGTATTCGCCCCGCCCGCATAAATCTCGAGCATCTTCCAGTCGTCATCGGTCGCGAGATGCGTGCCTTCGGGGCAAGCGGCGAGTGCGGCCTCGTGCGTGTACAGGCGGCCGTAGGTCTTGCAGTTGTCATCTTCGCGATCATAGCACATGGACTTTTCTTCCACGGCAAAATTCAGGTTCTGTACAAACCAGCGGGTGCCATTGATTTCCTTGACCTTGTACTTCTGGCCATCACGACCATCCTCAAAAATTTCAAACACCGGGCAGCGCGTCGCAAATTCTTTCTCGGCCAGGATTGAATCCACCGCAGGCTGCCACGACGTGCAGAACCGGAAAAGTTCCCCGCCCGGAAGCGCCGTAGAATCCGCCTTGTGCTTATCTGCCCAGCGGGCCACGTATGCGATATCCACGATTTCGGAATCCGGGATGGAGAGCGCCTTGGCGTTCAACTTCATGAGCTTCGAGTATTTTTCGGCAGTCGTCTTCTGCGTTTTCCAGTAGCCTTCCAACAAGCCCGTGCGGAGTTTTTCGTACAAAGGAGAAGGAACGGTCACCCCGATTGTCGTATCGATGAAATGTTCAGGCTCGGATTCGCATGTCGCCTCGCGAACGGAATCCTTCGTGTTGAGCGCGTACTGGAGACAGTCCTCGATACAGGCCTCGCGAGCCTTGCCTTTCTTGGGGCACGGAACCCAGATGCTGGTATCGACCGCCATCCTGAACGGCTTTGCAAAGGCCTTCGTTTTCAGCGCAGCCTTCGAGACGCCTTCAAGAGCATCGAGTGCCTTGGCGTTGCCGTTCTCGCCTTCCATAAGCAGGTAAGTAATCACTTCCGTGCAGGCATTCATCGCCTTCGCGTTCGAGCACACCTTGGTACCGTAGCCATACGAGAACTGGGCCGGGCATAAGTTAAAGGACTGGTCCGGCATCGCCTTGAATATTTTTTCGTAGACCTTGACCGCATCTTCGGGAGAAAGCTTACCGCAGTAGATTTCTTCGGCGGCACCCTTCTTCACGATTTTCTTTGCAGTCGCGATATCGCCCGCATCGATTGCCTCGCGGAGTTCCGGCTGTGCAAGCGCCGTTGTCGCCAAGCCAAACGAAATCGCGCCAATTACGGCAAAAATCTTTCTTGAAATTCTCATAGTAACCCTTCTTTGTTTTTTCGCGACAAATATAGGTTTTTTAGTCATTGGTCATTAGTCATCGGCCATTAGTTGTCAAGCATTTTCTACATTTGTATTCATGAAAGATTCTGATGCAGAAACAGCTTACGATGCCGAAAAAATCCGTAGCGAATTCCCGATGCTTGTCGCAGGCGATAAGGACGCAAAGCCCCTCGCCTTCTTGGACAGCACAGCCACCACGCAAAAGCCCGCGTGCGTCATTGACGCGATGGACGATTTTTACCGCGAACACTACAGTTCCGTGAAACGCGGTGTGTACCGTCTGAGCGCCCGCACCACCGAAGCGTTCGAAGCCACCCGCAAAAATGTCGCGAAATTCATTAACGCAAAGAGCGAAGACGAAATCGTGTTCACCCGCGGCACCACCGAAAGCATCAATCTGGTGGCGTGGAGTTACGGCCGCAAGTTCTTCGAGGCGGGCGACGAAATTTTGATTAGCGGACTCGAGCACCATGCAAACATCGTGAGCTGGCAGCTCGTTGCCGAAATGAAAGGCGCGAAAATCAAGGTGATTCCCGTTTTGGACAACGGCGATCTGGATTTGGCAGCACTTCCCGGGTTGTTGAATGCACGCACCAAGATGGTCGCCGTCACCCATGTGAGCAATGCCGTCGGCACCGTGAACCCGATTGCTGAAATTATCGCGACCGTTCGCGCCGCCGCACCCCAAGCGAAAGTTTTAATTGACGCCGCCCAGAGTTCAAGCCACATCAAGATTGACGTGCAAAAACTCGACTGCGACTTTCTCGCCTTCAGCGGTCACAAGATGTACGGCCCGACAGGCGTGGGCGTACTCTACGGCAAGTACGATGTTCTCGACAGCATGCCCCCCTGGCACGGCGGCGGCGAGATGATCAAGAACGTGACCTTCGAAAAGACGACATACGCCGATGTTCCCGCGCGCTTCGAGGCGGGCACGCCCATGATCGCCGAAGTCATCGGGCTCGGCAAGGCCATCGAATGGATTAACGCAGTCGGCATCGAAAACATCCGCAAGCACGAAGAAGAAATCACGAACTACGCATTGGAACAGCTTGCGCAAATTCCGCAGGTAAAGATTTTCGGGAGCCCGAAGGAACGCGGCGCCCTCATCAGCGTTACGCTCGACGGCATCGCCGTAAGCGACGCCGCCATGATTCTCGACGAAGAAAATGTTGCCGTCCGCAGCGGGCACCACTGCGCCCAACCCGTCATGGACCGCTTCGGCGTCGACGCCACGCTTCGACTCAGTTTCGGCGCGTACACCCTGAAGCGCGACATCGACCGCTTTATCGCAGGCATCAAGCGCGTTCTCCGACTCTTCGGCTAACCGGGATTCGTATGGGAATCGAGAAAGGCATCTTTAACCGCACATCGCTCCTGCTCGGGGACGACGTGATGGGCGACATCTACCAGAAGCGCGTCATCATCTTCGGGCTCGGCGGTGTGGGCAGCTGGTGCGCCGAAAGCCTGGTGCGTTCCGGCATCAAGGAACTCGTGCTTGTCGATTCCGACCGCGTGTGCGTCACCAACGTGAACCGCCAACTGATGGCCACTACGAAAACCGTGGGGCAAGTCAAGGTGGACGTGCTGAAAAATCGCCTGCTCGAAATCAACCCGCACGCCAACATTGTCGCACTCCAAGACATCTACGAAGAAGCGAATACGGACAAATTCCAACTGGACACATTCGACTACATCATCGATGCCATCGACAGCCTCGAAAACAAGATGCAGTTATTGTGGCACGCCACGCGCACAAAGGCCACGGTATTTTCTTCGATGGGAGCAGCCCTCAAGATGGACCCCACGCGAATCAAGGTTGCCGAATTCTGGAAAGTCGCCGGATGCCCGCTCGCCCGCGCGCTCCGCGACAAGTTCAAGAAAAAGAAAATGGCACTCAAGAAAAAAGTGCTGTGCGTCTACAGCGACGAACTCCTGAAAAACCGCGGCAAGAATTCCTCTTGCGGAACGGACGCCTGCATGTGCCCCAAGGTGCGCCACGAAAGAAGCGAAGCCGAACTCCAGAATGCAAACCTAGTCGATCACGAATGGTGCAGCAGCAAGGCGCAAATCAACGGCACCATGGCGCACTCCACCGCTATTTTTGGATTCATGATCGCGGGCCTCGTGATGCAGGACATCTACAAGAAGGCTTTGGCCGGCGCGGAGTAATATGAAATTCTTGATTCAGCGAGTATCGAACGCCCAGGTGGATATCGCGGGCGAAACAGTCGGCAAAATCGGCAAGGGCTACATGATTCTCATCGGCGTAGGCGAAGACGACACCCGCGAAATCGCCGACAGGCTCATCCGCAAGATGCTTGCGCTGCGCATCTTCGCTGACGAAAACGGCAAGACGAACCTTTCCATCAAGGATGTCGGCGGCGAATTGCTGCTCGTCTCGCAGTTCACGCTGTACGCGAACTGCAACAAGGGCAACCGCCCCACCTTCAACGGCGCCGGCAACCCCGCACTCGCAAACGAGCTCTACGAATACATTATCGCAGAATGCAAAAAAGAAATCCCCATCGTACAGACAGGGAAATTCGGCGCCGACATGCAGGTGAGCCTCACCAACGACGGCCCCTTCACGATTATGCTGGAATAGGCATCCCGGAACTAGAATTCCGGCATGCTGAAATCGCCGTAAAGTTCACGGCCGTCAAACACCCAGACCACCATCTTTTTGCCATCCAGGAATTCCGAACGGTCCTTGAACAAGGTCGGGCCCAAGTTTCCCCCGCCGATACGGCTGCGGGTAAAAGTCTTTATCCCCGTCGCCTGCGCAATGTATGCGCCGATATTGGAAGAACTGTTCCAGCCAAAATCGGCATTGCTGTCGCCAATCACCACAATGGGAGCGTCCTTGGAGCCGTGATAGCGCTTCCCTTCCGCATCTACGGTCTTTAGCACGCGCACAGCGTAATCAGGGTAAGAATTGTACTTCAGGTGATAAAGATTTCCGGTACCGGGAACGACCGTATCGCGCAGGAACCATTCTCCCCTCGGGACATCCAAATCCATCTCGTTGATTGTATCGGCAATCATCTGTGCAAGAACCTGCCGACCCGCGCTGGTATAGTGGCTTTCGTACGCCTCGAACATGGGCGTTTCCTCGTTCTTTTCAAGAAACTCCTCTACCGCATCGACAACGACAACGCCTTCGTCTTGCAGAGCGTCCACCCATTCCTCATATTGCGGGGCGACAATCCCTCCCGACAATTCTTCCGAATAATGTTCCGCCTCGATTTGCAATTTATCTGGAACAGGCACCACCACCAACTTGATACCGCGCACTTCCAGCGAATCGTTGAAGGCGACAAAAGAATTTAGGTTTTCTTTCCAGTCCACTACCAAGTTGACAAGACTTTCCTGCAAGAAAATCCAGCCGTCTTCGCCACTTACCGCACAGCGGGCCTCTTTCAGTTCACCGCCGCATTTTTCAAGATCGTCTTCAATCTGTTCCTGAACTTCCGGCGGGATTTCGGGGCGCAAAGACCACCAAGCCGTGACAAGCATCGCCGCCATCGTCGCAATCCCCAAGAAAATTCCCAAACATTTCCTAATCAACATGGCAGCGCCAAATCTAGAAAAATCCCCATTCGCAATTAAGCAAAACTACGCCACGATATCCATCAAATCGTAATACATGAGGCGCGTATGCGGGTCGTTGTCCTCGGCGTTCATAAAGCGGAAGCCATTCTTCTCGTAGAATGGTACGGCATCCAAGTAGGCATCAACAGTCAGGAACCTGCACCCAGTCTTATTCTCGATAACAAACATAGACTTGATGATATTCAACAATGTCGACCCAAGCTTTTGCCCCTTCGCGTCGGAAGCAACCCCTAAACGGCACAGTTTGACCGCAGGATAACTTTTCATCCGTTTTTCGTTCGGAAACCCGCGCTTCTTGCGGAAGCGGTTGAACTCGGTTTTGTCCTTGAAATCGGTAATCGACACCTTGTCGTTCGCAAGGCTACAATAAGCCAAGACCTTACCAGGACTCATTGCATCTACACATGCGTAGCTTACTGAGAGAAGATGTTTTTGGAATGCGGCCGCACGATGAAGAATAAAATCATCCAGATCGGCATCGCCGCAACTAAATTTTTCTACGGAATAGGAAGGCTTCAATTTAATGAAACTTAACTTTTCCCTATCTATACGTGCTTGAACCAAGGGTCTAATCCTCCGTTGGCTGCTTCACGGGCACGTTGTTCTGCCATGCCACGCTCGTAAGCCTTTTTGAAAAATTCGTAATCCCGCAGGCGCTGGGCACGAACTT
>FLNZ01000415.1_pt1 | contig 15256 bp, 11 predicted proteins | sample 1140391 | NCBI WGS metagenome assembly FLNZ01 (sample SAMEA3878171, study PRJEB12797) | bioreactor metagenome | biome: Moose rumen | place: Sweden | collected 2011-10
CGTTCGTTTACACGACGAATCGTCCTCGACAGGAATTTTTGGGGCAAAAACCTTAAAATTTGGGAAAAAAAAGCGTTTTTTTAGTGAAAAAATGGCTTTTTCGGGACATGTTTTGTATTTTCTTCCATAAAGAGGAACATGCAAAAAGTGTTCGCTCTCTGTTCCTGCGTTTAATTTCTATAATTAATTGTGTCTTATATCACGATTTTACAAGGATAAATAATGAATTTCAGTCGTCTATCCTGTGCAGTCCTGCCCATTTGCAGTGTTCTCGTTGCCTGTGGCGGTGTCTCGAAACCTGCCGTGGAGCCTGCTCCCGCCGCAGATACGGTCGCGGTGTCGATTCCAGCCAAGCCGGACCTTGACAATGCTACGGATCGCTACAGCTATGCGCTGGGCATGGACCTTGGCAAGGCGATTGCAAACGTGAACGTGCCGCTCAACATGGATGTGCTGGTGGGAGCGATATACGACCAGGTGGATTCGGCGCGCCCCGTGCTCATGGCCGATACTGTTGCCGAATCGGCGTTGCAGGATTTGCTTTTGCAGATGCAGAAGAAAAAGGAAGAGGAAGAAAAGATACAGGCGCAGAACGCGCTTGAGGAACAGACGAAAATCCTAGCTGAAAACGCCAAGGATTCGACGGTCAAGGTGACGGCGAAGGGCGTGCAGTACAAGGTCCTCAAGGATGGTACGGGAATTTCGCCTAGGACGGGCGATAAGGTGCAGGTGCACTATGTGGGCTCGCTCCTGGACGGTACGGAATTCGACAACAGCGTAAAGCGCGGCGAGCCGCTGGAATTCCCTGTGAATGCCGTAATCGAGGGCTGGCAGGACCTGTTGCAAGCCATGAAGGAAGGCATGAAGGTGAAGGCGTGGATCCCGAGCGCGTTGGCTTATGGCGAAGCCGGCGTGCCGCCGATGATTCCCGCGAATGCGATGCTCGTGTTCGAAGTGGAGCTCCTGAAGGTTTATGCCGAGGTGCCCGCAATCGACAGTACCGCAGTTGCCCCCGTGGCCCCTGCTGCAGAACCTTAATCCCTTTTTCTAAATTTCCGGTGACACTTTCGACATCCTCGGGTGTTTCACTGGTATGAACGGGAAAAATCTCTCCGAGCACTTGGCCTTTTCGAGACTGTACGAGGCTTACGCCCCGATGGTCTACCGCCGTTGCCTTTTTCTGCTCAAGGATGAAGCCGAAGCGAAGGACATGGTGCAGAACGTGTTCCTGCGCGTGTTCGAACGCATGGCTTCACTCGATCTCTCGCAACCGTCCAGCTTGCTGTGGAATACGGCCACCAGGCTCTGCCTGAACCGCATCCGCGACAAGAGGCGGCGCGGACTCGATGTTGACTCTAGCGAGCTGCTTCTGAATATCGCCTGTGCCGAAGACGACGGAAGCGATGCGGGCGGAATCCTTTCGAGGATTTTTTCCAGGGAACAGGAATCGACCAGGACTATCGCCGTGCTCCATTACGTAGACGGCATGACCCTGGAAGAGACCGCAGAAACGGTAGGGCTTTCGGTGAGCGGCGTGCGCAAGCGCTTGCGTTCGCTCAAGGCGAGGGTCAAGAATCTGGAGGTCGAAAGATGATGGATGTCGGTCAAATTTCCGATTTCAGGCTGGAACGCTACCTGCTCGGGGAACTTCCCGAAGAGGAAATGCGCAAGCTCTCTGAGCGCGAGGCGGAAGACCGGGTCTTTGCCGCGCGCGTCAAGGCGATGCGCGAAGACAACGCGCGCATTCTCGCGGAAAATCCTTTTGCCGCGCTAGAAGCGAAGCTGGGCGATGCGGACGCATCGGGCTTTAGCCCTGCCGGGGAAAGACGTAGCGGCGTGAACGCCCTGTGGCTAAAAGTCGCCGCTGCGCTTGTCATTGCCGTTGGCGTGTTCTTTGCGGTATTGTTGAACCATGAGCGCCCCGTTGCGGACGGCTTTCCTGAAAGGGGGCTGGAAGTCGCGATGGCCGATGTGGGTGACGGTACGCGCGTCAAGGGCATGGCGGCGGGGCTCGAAGTCTGGAAAAAGACGGGCGACAGTGCCGTGCAGATGGTGAACTTGGGAGATGCCCGCGAAGGCGACGAAATCCAGCTGCGTTACCGCGTTCCTCAAAAATGTTTCGGCATGCTTTTGAGCATGGACGGGAACGGCACGGTCACGATGCACATGGGAGAAGGCCGCGGTGCGGTAGAACTTGAACCGGGCAAGATGACGACGCTTCCGTTTGCGTACAGGCTGGACGACGCGCCCATGTTCGAAAAGTTTTTCTTGTTGACTTCATTGAATGCTTTTGAAATCGATGTGGAAAATTTTGACGGGAGCCTGAAACAGGCGGGCGTGGAATCTGTTTCGTTTACGCTTCGCAAGGTGGAAAAGTAGGGGGAGAAAATGAAAAAGTTCCTTGGAATGTTCTTGAACCTGGATTTTGAAATGGGCCGCATCGCCGTTTGCAGCCTTTTTTTGGCGGTGCTCCTTACGGTGGCGGGTTCTGCGCGGGCATCCACGGATTCCGGTGCTAAACCGGGGCCGATTGCGATTGACCGCTACGTGTTTGCGGTGAGCGCGAACGATGGCGGAAAGGCGCGTCCGCAACTGCGTTACGCCGAAACGGATGCGCGCGCCTTTGCGGAAGTGCTTTCGCAGATGGGCGGCGTACCGAGTCAGAACGTGTACCGCGTGACCGAACCCAGTATCGAAAGCCTGCAAAGGCAGCTGGACGCGCTCGACAGGAAGCTCGTGGCCGCAAAGGAAAAGAAGGCGAAAAGTGACGCCGCCGAGGATTTCCGCGAAGAGGTGCTCGTGTACTACAGTGGTCACGCCGACGAAACGGGGATTTACCTGGGCGAAGAAGTCTACAGCTGGAAGGAGTTCCGCAGGCGCATCGACGCGCTGAATGCCGACGTGAAAATCGCGGTAATCGACGCGTGCGGCTCGGGCGCCATTACGCGCGCGAAGGGCGGTGTCGCAGTCCCCGCGTTCATGGTCGACAAGAGCAGCGACATGAAAGGTTACGCTTTCATCACGAGCAGCACGCAAGACGAATCGAGCCAGGAGAGCGACAAGCTGAAGGGTTCCTTCTTTACGCATTCGCTGGTGAGCGGCCTGCGCGGGGCGGGGGATGCAAGCGGCGACGGCAAGGTGACCCTATCGGAAGCCTACCAGTTCGCCTTTAACGAGACGTTGCAGAAGACCGAAGCCACGATGGGCGGGGCGCAGCACCCGAGCCGCGACATGAATCTCGCGGGTACGGGTGACGTGGTGATGACGGATTTGCGCAGCACGAGCGCGGGCCTGGAATTTGACGACGATATCGAAGGTCGCCTCTTTATCCGCGACGGTAACGGCGAACTTGTCGCCGAGGTCTACAAGAAACAGGGCCGCGCGATGAGCCTCGGGTTCCCTGCGGGAAAGTACAGCGTGCGCCTGGAACGCCCCGCCGAATACGGGGAAGCCTCTGTCACGTTGCAGGACAATTCCCGTGCACGCCTCTCCCGTAAGCAGTTTGCGGCGGTGAGCGCCGAAAAGACGACGCTCCGTGGCGAAATCGGCAACGACCGCCGCGCCGATTCCGTAGAGTATTCGCTCGACTCGCTGGACCACAACGGAAAATACCGCGTGACCTTCAACCTGGTGGACAAGGAACGTGAACCTCGCAAGGGCGTGCAGATGGGCCTGTTCGTGGCCCGGACGGACAGCTACATGCTGGGCTCGCAAATTAGCCTGTTTGCAAATATCGCCCGCAAGGAAATGCACGGCATCCAGGTTACGACTGCCTTTAACGGATCCAAGGAGCATTACGAGGGCGCGCAGGTATCGGCGATAGTCAACTACGCCCGATCCTTTGACGGAGTGCAGATTTCTTCGGTGGCAAATGTCGCGAAAGACAGGTCTTCGGGGGCGCAGGTATCGGCGACGCTCAACTATGCGGGCGATACCTTGTCTGGAATGCAGATTGCCCCTGCCATCAACTGTGCGCGGGGTGCGAGGGCGCAGGTTTCTGCGGCGTTGAATGTCGCCGGCGAATCGGGTGTGCAGGCGACCGCCGCCATGAACATTGCCGGTGAATCCGGGGTACAGGCTTCTGCCGCGATGAATATCGCAGGAAAATCCGACGTGCAGGCCTCCGTCTTGAACATCACCGGGAATATCGGGGAAGCCCAGGCGGGAATCCTGAACATCGCGGGCCGCGCAGATGGCCGCCAGGTGGGCCTCATAAATGTCTGTGGACATTGCGAAAGGACTCCCATGGGCCTAATCAACATTGTAGGCAACGGCGTGTGGAGCGTGTCTGCCACCATGAACGAGATGGGCGGCCTGGGCTTTTCGTTCCACATGGGTACGGCCTACCTGTACACCGCCCTGGAAGCCGAACGCCTTATCGAAAAGGGTACGAACTTCAGGCACTTTAGCGACGTGACCGAAACGGGGCTCGGTCTTGGAACCCAGTTCGGCAAGTACGGCAGCCACGTGGACCTGGAATACATGTTCCTTATGGGACAGAACCGGGTGGCCTACCGTCTCGATGATTCCGGTGCCAGTTTCGACTTCGACGGCGATGTCAATTTCCACCACCGCCTGCGCCTGGGTTATACTAGCAGGCTTTTCCCGGGCCTTGGACTTACGGTGGGCGGCACGCTCAATCTAGTAACGAAGTCCCGGGGCGACAAGGTCTGGACAAGGCCCCTTGGCGAATACCACGACGATTTCGGGAGCGGCGACGGCAAGGGCCGTTTCTGGCCCGGATTCTACGCCGGAATTACCGTAGGGCGGTTCTAGAAAAATAAAGTGACACTTCTTGCCCCTTCGGGTGTTACAATGGCGAATAAGGTTCCTTATTTGCTATTTTTTATCGGAATGTGAGATTGCGGTTGAAGGCTTATCGTTATATCGTTTTGTTCGCGGCCATGGCGGCGGTTGCTGTTTTTGGGCAAGGTACGGCGCCGGATTCGGTCGCGACGGATTCCGTTACCCAAAAAGGCATCCTCTTCAATGGCGTCGTGCTGGATTCCTCGTTTGCGGAGGGCGAAAAGCTGAACGTGGAAATCCTTGAATCGGGAGAGGCGCTGCAGACGGCCGTGGGTAAGCCCTTCAGCATCGAGCTTCCCGAAGATACGCTCTGGAACGTGTGCGTCACCAACTCGGACACGGCGGGCGCCGAAAAGGAAAAGTGCTACGAACTTTTATATACCGGTGCGGAACGCAGCTTTTCGCAGACGCTGGGCGACGGCTTTGCTGAAGACGCGGCTGTGGATTCTACCGCTCTCGATGTGCGTTCTGGAATGACGGCAGTTCCCGATGGAAGTTCCGGAACGGCAGATACGGGAAGTGTCGCCCCGGAGCATCAAGGGGTGGACATGGACGTAGATTCCCTCCTTGCCGGTGACGACAACGCGAAGGTGACGGAACTCAAGAAGGTCGTGGTGCAGCTGCGCAAGCGCCCCAAGCGTAAACCCGGCGAATCGGTGGTGTCGGCGAAATCCATCAAGCGCATGCCGGGGCTTGCCGAGGCCGATGTCATCAAGAGCATTCAGGCGCTCCCCGGCGTGGTGGCGAGTTCCGATTTCAGCTCCAAGATTTACGTGCGCGGGGGCGCCGCAGACCAGAACCTTTTCCTGTTCGACAACGCGGTGGTGTATTCGCCGGTGCATTTCTTCGGGCTTTTCAGCACGTTTCTGGTCGAAGGCATAGACGATGTGCAGTTCTACAAGAGCGGTTTCCCGGCGCAGTACGGCAACCGCCTGAGTTCGGTGCTCAAGATGGACGGCCGCGCCGGTGGAAAGGATTCCGTAGACGAATGGTTCAGCAAGTCGGGCATCAAGATTAGCACCTTTGCGGCCCAGCTCCATACCGAGGGCCACCAGGGGCCAGTGCGCTGGATTTTTGCGGGCCGCACCACCTACATCGGCTACGTACTCGACCTTTGCAACGCGATTGGCCTAATAGACCTCAGCCTCGATTACGAGTTTACGGACTTGCAGGGAACGATGATATACGATGCGACTGGCGATACCCGCTTCAAGTTCAGCTACTATATCGGCAAGGACCGCCTGAGTTTCGATCCGCTCTACATGGACTGGGGAAACATCGCCATCCCGTTTGGCATCTACCACCGCCTTAACGGCGACTGGGATTACAACGCGACGCTTGCCTTTAGCGAATTTTACCAGACCATGAAAATCGGCGAACTCATGTCCATCGAAATGTACCTGTACACGTTTGCGGGCAAGCAGTGGCTGAATTTCCGTGGCGTACCGTACCATACGCTCACCTTTGGCTACGATCTGGAATACGATTACGAACGCTACCAGGAGCAGATGTCCACGGTCAAGGCCGCAGATATCCAGAAACCGTTTCACCATGTGGTCTATGCGCAGGACGCTTGGAAGCTTTCTCCCGATTACCTGCTGCAATACGGGTTCCGCTTCAACTACCAGACGGCGGCGGAACACTTTGGCGTAGAACCCCGCGCCTCGCTCACGGTGAACCTCGACGATGCGAATACGCTCGAATTTTACGGCGGCTACTACCTGCAGTACCTGAATTCCATAGTCTATACCGACCAGGAAACCCTGAACGAATTTTACTACCCGGCAACGACAACGACCAGGGGGACGCATATTAAGCCCGCGTCGTCATGGCTTTTTGCCGCAGAGTACAGCCAGCGAGGCGTTCTGGACGACTACGACGCGACCGTGGGCGTCTACTACAAGACGCAGAACCACCTGAACACCTTCGTGGTCGAACTCGATAGCAACGACGAGACGACCTCCGACGATTTCGTGATGGCCGACTACTTCGGCACGGCGGAAGGCTATTCCTTCGGTTACGAACTTTCTCTGCGAAAGGATAGGGGCTGGTGGTTCGGCGGCATCAACTGGAGCCAGAGCATCAGCGCGATGCGCACGAACGACGGGACCAAGCCCTATTACCCCAGCTGGCACCAACCCTACGCGCTCAAGATGGATTTGGGCATCAACTGGAGTGGTGGCGACGACGCCCTGCGCAAGCACAAGAAAAAGGGCCGCTATTTCCGATCCTCGGTCATCATGAAGTATTCGGCGGGAATGCCCATCAGCGAATACAAGGGCTATTACGTGTCGCAAGAAATGGGCCGTCAGCGGTATAGCGACGACGTGGTCGTGCTGCCGGGGAGCCGCAATGCGGGCCGCCAGTCGGACTACTTCCGTATCGACGTGAAGGCGGTTGATGTCGGCCGCGAGGACAACTGGAACTTCAGCTGGACGATTATCAACCTGACCAACCACGAGAACATGTTCTTCACGTTCTACGACACGGGCAAGAACCCGCCCGAAAAGACCGAGATTACGCAGTTCCCGTTCTTGCCTATCATGTTGAACCTGGAGCTCTATTTCTAGCAAAATGGGCATGGCGAAGTTATGAATCTTTTGAAATCGATAAATTTTTTTGATGGATTTGGCCACACTGTAATCTTGGCTATGCACGCCTTACTTGTCGCCTTTCTTGCCTCTTTTGTTGCCGCCAATCTTATGGCCTGCAGCGACTTTCACGGGCCGTGGGAGTTTTACCCCGAAGAGCGCGAAATCTATACGGGAATCTATACCTACGGCTATATCGTGGATGGTGAATCGCCCCATGTGTGTTTTTCGAAGGTGTATGGGCTCGACGAGACCTCTGCCGAGGACTTCGCATTTTACGACAGCGCCCATGTAACGATGGAGGGCGTATTCGCAAGTCCGTATGTCAATGTTGGAAATGTCGATACGGCAATTACCTTGCGGCCTTACGCAAGCGGACCCAACTGCTTTACGGATGGAAGGGGTGTCGTGGGCGTCGAGGGCGAGTCCTATACGATGGATGCCTATTTCGAGTGGGATAGCGCCGGTCACAGGGTAAAGTCCAGGTTCCGGGCGACGGCGACCATTCCGAAGGCCGTGAAGGTCAAGGGTCTGAACGTTCCCAGGCAGGACGGCAGCTACGAGTGGATGGAAAATAAGGACTCGAGCGGTACGGGCAAGGGGGCCAATGTGGCGTACTCGGTCGATTTTTTGGAATTTCCGATGGATCTGGAATTCATCAAGTGCGCCCTGGATTTTGACAAGTCGATTGGTGGTGTGCTCTCTATATTGAACTACGGTATAGGAAACGAGGAATCGGTGAAGACGACCATTAACCAGATGCTCAAGGGCTTGACCGATGCCGATTCGAACGGGTACCGGGGAATCTCGATGCACGACCCTCTTGAAACGCGTCAGAGTTTCGGCTTTTCCGAAAACCGCCGGATTGCTGGATTCAACAACCTGGACACGCTATACCTGATGAACATGATGCTCCCCATCGGGGAGATATCCGTGGACCTGTATGCTACGGACCGGGCCTATGTGGATTATGTGAACAAGGTAAAGGAATCGGTCAGCGATTCGCGTATCGTTCCCAAGTCCAACATCGAGAACGGCATGGGCGTCTTTAGCGGTATGGCGAAGACGACAATCCGCTTGAAGGTGAACGGATCGGGTGTCGAACTGGACGATGTCGCATGGCATAATTGCCAGAATACCGAGGGCGACCATGCGGACAGCTGGGATTCCAGGGGGTGCAGGCTATATCAGGATGTGACCTGCGCCGGGTTAAGCCCTGGTTCCGACCTGGTTTCGCTCAACGAGAGTGCCTACCTGAATTACAGGAACGGTGGATGGGGAATATCGAAGGCCTGCTACGCCTCCAACGTAAAGGCCGCCATGATGCTCGATACCACCAGGTGGTCGATTTTCTTGCCCGATTCGATTAGCGAAAAGGACAAGTCGAATGCATACGCCGATGGGTTAAAGCGCTATTGCGTGGCGAGCAATTTCGAAAACAACAAGATTGCCGACTGTTACGACATGTACCGGCAGTGCATGGTGAACCCCGAAAAGAATACCTGCAAGGAATACCTTTGGCTATGGTGCGCCGACCGCGGCTGGGACATGGACTATGAACAGTGTCGCGGTGCCCTGGTGACACGCTACTACCTAACGGAGCAGAAGTCGAACGTGCTCCATCGCGAAGTCGAGGAAATTTGCAGCAGCTACAAGTACATAGACGACGAAAAAACGTTCTACTACCCGGTCTGTGCGAACTGGTGCAAAATCGATGTCGAAAAATGGCGCGCCGAATGCAAGTAGCGCCCTAGAGCCGCACGGTCTCGTCGCACATGTCGCAGATGGTGGTTCGGTGCGTCACGAAAATCATGGTCTTGTCAGGGCATGCCTTGAACAGGCGCCGGTAAAGTTCCGCTTCGGTCGCCTCGTCGAGCGAGGAGCTGATTTCGTCGAACAGGAATATGCTTCCCGGGCGCAGGAGGCCGCGCGCAATCGCGATGCGTGTCGACTGCCCTTCGCTGAGCCCGTGGCCGCGTTCCCCGAGTTCAAAGTCGAGGCCGCCCCTGAGTCCCGAAACGAAATCCGCACAGGCCGTATGGAGCGCGTCCTGCATGTCCTCTTCGGTTGCAAAGGGGTTTGCAAGCTGCAAGTTGTAGCGGATGGTGCCGCTCATGAGCGTGTTCCCCTGCGGGACGTAGACGAAGTTTACGCGGGTGCTTTCCGAAATGGCGCGGACCTCGTCTTTTGAATAAATTAGCATTCGGCCCTTGTCGGGGGCGACAAAGCCCAGGAGCAGCCTGAATAGCGTGGTCTTTCCCCGGCCCGTTTCTCCAAGGATGGCGGTCTTGCTGCCCGGCGCAAAGTCGTGCGAAAAATCCCTTATGACTTCGCGGCCGCTCCCGGCATAGCCGAAGTTTACGTTTTCGAGGCTTAGGCCAAGCGTCCCCTGCATTTGCGGGGCCTGCTCAGGTTGCGCGGCGCTCTTGCGGGCGTTATCTTCGAGTTCGTTTAGGCGGTCGATGCTCGCCGTAGAGTGTACCAGTTGCGGCATCAGGCCAATCAGCGTTAAAATCGGATGCTGGATTTGCCCGACCAGCTGCAAGAACGCGGTCATCATGCCGAACGTGATGCTCCCGTCGCGGAGTCCGAGTCCGCCCCATACGAATGCGAGCAGGTATCCGAGCCCGAAGGCGGAACCGATGGCGAAACGCGAATAGGCCGTAAACCGCGTGCGCTTAAGGACCTCGTTTTCCAATTTGCCTTGCCTGGAATCGAACCGGTCGGTCACCCACCTTTCGCTATTGAGCGAGCGCAGTACGGCGTTGTATTCGACGCCCTCCTGCACTTGCATCTGGATTTTGCTTTCGCTTTCGCGGATGTCGAGCGTCATTTTGCGGAGCTTGCTGGCAATCAGCTTGCCGACGGCTATCACCGCAGGCGTAAGGAGGAGCAGCGCCCAGGCGAGCCGCGCGTCGAACTTGCGCATCAGCAAGAAAGCTCCCGAGAGCTGGATTGCCGTGACCATCATCTGGGGGAGCGTATCGACGGCGGAGGTCGCCACGTTCTCGATGTCTTTAGAAAGCCTCGAAGAAATATCGCCCGAATGCAGTTCGCGGCCGTTGTACAGGTCGTAGCGGAAGAGTGTCTTGAACAAGTTGAGCCTGAGCGTGTTCGACTTTTGGACCATGGCCGAAGAGGTCGTGTAATAATAGGCGAGCCTGAGGGCGATTGTGCCTACCGTGGTGAGCACGAGCAGTACGACCATGCTCACGATGTCGTCGCGCGTTCCCGTGTGGATGGTTTCGTCGATAAAGCTCTTGCTGAGCCATACCGTTAAAAGTCCGAACGCCACGCGGCCGGTCCCCGCTGCGATTCGGAGGGCGATGTTTACGCGGAACCCCCGCATCGAGAGCCATAGGTAGCGGATATAGTTCATTCGATGACGCTTACCCTTTGCCACTCGCCGACGATGGAGGCGACGTCGGCCCTGGCCTGTTCCGGGGCTACGGCGTATTCGCGCTGCAATGCGTCGGCAAGCGCATCGACGGTGAAGTCGTCCAGGGCTTCTGCCCTTTTCCAGAGAAAGGCGGCTGTCTCGTTGAGGCAGAGTAGCTTCCCGAAATCGAGCGCCCCGATTCCTTCGCCCATGATGACCTGTTCGCCGCATACCCCGCGCAGTACAAAGCCTTTCCTGATTTTCATGTTATGTCGCCTTTCTATAAATCCAAAGCAGATACCGCCTCAAAGGTAAAAGAATATACCATATTTTGACGGCCGTGCGGGAACGGAACGTGGCGAGGGAACGGCGTTTCCCGCCTGGCCCGATTACAAAACGGACGGTTGCGTAAATTTCTTGCCGGTCGCAATGCTCGCGCCCGGCAAGGTTCCCGTCTCCCATCAGGGTCACGGATCGCTCGTCCATCGACACGACCCTGTGGATGACGAAATGCCCGGCATCGGTCTTGGCGAGCACGATGTCGCCGATTCCCGGTTCGCGGGGCGGTTCCAGAATCACGCTGTCGCGTCCACCCGCGATAAACGGAAGCATGCTGCGCCCGTTTACGGGGAAGGTGACGCTCACGCCTTCGCCAACCAGGCGGATTGCCTCAAGCAGGATGGCGTCGTCGGAAATCATGCGATGGTTTCCTTGCAGAGCCTTGCCGCCGCTTCGTCGGGCAGGCATTCCAAGTGCCACACGGGAATGCTTGTGGCCAGTTCGTTTTCGGTGCGGTGGAGCGCGTCGGCGATTTCCTTGTTCCAGCGCATGCCCGAAATGCAGGGGAGCAGCGCCGCGTACGCGGCGACACCCTTTAGGGGCGAAACCTTGTTGAACGGGGCCTGCGACAGCAGTACAAACCCGCCGACTTCCGCTTCTTCGTTCTTGTAGCAGGGCGTCTTTCCGCTCCAGGGCGAACCGTAGACTTTTGCAAATGTTCCGCCGTCGCCATTTTTAAAGATGCGCACGACGGGGTTGTCGTCGTTGAGCAGGGTCAAACCCTCGTTGTGCTTGAGCCACAGCCTTGCGTGCGTGCTCTTTCCGGTGCCGCTTTTTCCAAGGAATAGGTACGCCCGGTTGCCGTTTTGTATAGCCGATGCGTGGAAAAGCGCTGTGCCCAGGTTTGCCGTTGCAATGGAATAAAGCACCATGAGCGCATTGTTGATTGCATAGGGGTAAGCGTCCAGGTCTTTTTTCAGGTGTAAATTATTTTGTTTGAAATTTCTGCTGCAAGCTAGGATTCCGCTCGATATTTCTCTTGTGCAGAAATCGAATACGGATGCCCCGTCTTGAGTCTTTCCGCATATAATGGACTGCTCGCCGTCTGCCTGGCGGGTGTCTTCTGTGTATGCGGGAATGCCCCCGTTTTCGTGTACCGTGAGCGTAAAGACGGGTTCGCCGGTTGAACGGTTTAATGGATTGACTGCGAACGGGGCGTAGTTCTGCATCTGCGACAGGAGTTCGCAGCGGGCGCTGACCGCAAAAACGTGACCCGCGACTTTATAGAAATGTAGCTCGTTTTGCATGGCTCCCTTTGGTGAATCCGGTCTTAAATATAAAATATTTGGATAGCGGTCAAGATTCGTTATCCATCGCTGAACCCGTTCTGTTATGAATGCCCATAACGAATGGGTTTTACATTTGCCTATGCTGGACTTGCCCTGTAAACTTTATTATTATTACCGATATGGCTCGTTTATTCCCTATAGGCATGCAGACTTTCGCGGAAATCCGCGAAAATAACGCGATATACATAGACAAGACCGACCTGATTTACAAGTTGGCGCACGAGGGCAAGGTCTATTTCCTGTCGCGGCCGCGCAGGTTCGGAAAGTCCCTGCTCATAGACACCATCGCCGAATATTTTTCGGGAAGCAAGGAACTTTTCGAAGGACTCTCCATAAGTAAACTCGAAACGGAGTGGAAAAAGCACCCGGTGCTCAGCTTCGACTTCAGCAGAAGCAAATACACCGATAAAACGGTATTGCTCAAACAGATCGGTTCGATGCTTGAGGGGTACGAGTCAATTTACGGAAAAAGCAACGACGAAACCCAGCCCAGCATACGTCTGCAAAACCTGATTCTGCGGGCGGAACAGCAGACCGGCCAAAAGGTCGTGTTCCTTGTCGATGAATACGACGCGCCGTTGCTCGACACCCTAGTCGATAAAGAGTCTTTTGAACAGATGCGCCAGACCCTGCGCGATTTCTACAGCCCGCTCAAGGCAAACGACGCCCACATCCAGTTCATTTTCATATCGGGCATCACCAAGTTCAGCCAGCTCAGCATCTTCAGCGAACTGAACAACCTGAAAATCATCTCTATGCTCGATAGATACGCTTCGCTCTGCGGCATCACCGAAGACGAAATGCGCACCCAGATGGGACCCGAGGTGGAAGGATTCGCTTCTGCAACGGGAAAGGACTTCGAGCAAGCGTGCGCCGCCCTCAAGCATAAATACGACGGATACCATTTTTCACCGGGATCGCCAGACATATATAATCCCTACAGCTTGCTAAACGCCTTGCAAGATAAAATGCTGAAGGACTACTGGTTCGAGACGGGGACGCCCACGTTCCTGGCCGGGCAAATCAGGAAGTTCAACATAAGGCCCGAAGAAATCGACGAAGGCTTCGATGCGACCGAAAGCGTTTTCAACATTCCGGCAGAAACGGCGGTAACCCCCATCGCTGTGCTGTACCAGAGCGGCTACCTGACCATCAAGGGTTTCCGCCAGCGCGGGAGCGTTTACAAGTTGGCAATCCCGAACGAGGAAGTCCGCGAGGGCTTGCTCAAGTGCCTGTTGCCCTTCTATGCCGCGGGCGATGAACAGAAGAACGACACCTTCCTGCTGCGCTTTACCGATGCCGTTTACGACGGCGACATCGAAAACGCCATGATCCAGCTGCGTGCGTTTTTCAGCGGCATCCCATACGATGCCGAGTACCAGGACGAAAACCACTACAAGACCGTTTTCTACCTGATTTTCAAGTTGTCACTCCCGTTTGTGACGAATACGGAGGTGCGCAGTGCCGCAGGCCGCGCCGATGCCGTGGTGGAAACCGACGACGCGGTTTATGTTTTCGAGTTCAAGCTGGACGCATTGGCGACAGTCGATGACGCACTCAGGCAAATTGACGACAAGGGCTACCTGATTCCGTACACGGCGACCCTCGCCGAAAACGGCAAGCCGAAAAAGTTGTTCAAGATCGGAGTGACGTTCGACCTGGAAAAGCGTACCCTTGGCGAATGGAAGGTCGTGGAATATAGGAAATGATTTCCAATGGAATGGAACTATTGTGGCTGATGACACGATTTCTGCAGCACAGCACATAAAGGTTGTGTATTATGGAACAAACAGAGTTTATGTCCATACAAATTTTGCAGGAACGATTGTTGCAGCCAATGCAGAGGTCGTTGTAGGGCAATCTGGCAAGAACTTCTATGGTGCTATATACGCCAAGAGCATTGTGGTCCACCAAAATACAAAGATTACCTGGGTGCCTTTTGTTGCAGGAACTTCTAGCAGTGTTATTGCGGGAACCGATAATGATGCCATGTTGAATTATGCGGTTAACTTTTTAGCGGAATAGAATTATGTGTAAATTGGTATTATTCTTTTTTGCGGTTATCTTTTTCCTAATAGCTTGTTCAGAGGAACCCTCTGAATGTTTTCATGTACTGAAGATCAATTATTGGTCAACCACAGATATAGATAGCATTTTATTTTATTTAGATAACAAACAAATTTGTGATGGAAAAACAAAACTAGAACGAGATCATCGTAAAAAAAATGGTTATAAAGAAAATGTTATTTTGTGTAAAACTTCGATTGAAGATAGTGCATAGAGTATTGTTACATTTGATGAAAAAGAAAATTGTATATCATCAGAGGACACTTCTTTATGGAGGGTTTTTATCTGTGTAATAGATGAAGAACAATATGGAAACGAATTTAACTCTTCTTTTCTTTCATCTATTGTTTATGCAAATACAGATATTTCAAAATTTAACGTATTTATCCCTAAAGAAAGTTTTAAAATTAATGAATATGGAAATTCACAGGGTGTTCGGTATCATATAATTTCTGAACAGGATACTGCAAAATGGAATCAATTTCGAATTGACATTTGGAGAAAAAATATTTTAATTAACTCCGAATACGATGAATTCAACATTCCTTATTTGGAGCATTCTTCGAATTCGGAGCGTGTGCTCAAATTTTCTTCATGTTCTGAAAGAATGTGCTATTTTGATATAGAGGAATATAATGAAATCGTTTGTCGTGATTAAAATAGGCTCTGTACCCCCAGATGGTTGTTGAAAAGCTGAAAATGACATAATTTGTCATCTCCAGAATGTATATTTGTGGCGATGGACGAGATGGCACCACAGATAGCGCTGCTCAGGCAGATGTACA
>FLNZ01002577.1_pt1 | contig 15234 bp, 12 predicted proteins | sample 1140391 | NCBI WGS metagenome assembly FLNZ01 (sample SAMEA3878171, study PRJEB12797) | bioreactor metagenome | biome: Moose rumen | place: Sweden | collected 2011-10
TTCGGAGGTGCCACAGTAAAAGACGCCCTCCGAAGATTTTTTCTAAAGAAATGTGATAAAAATGAGGGTAATTTCATCGTCCGTGATCAATGGGATCATGAGATGGATATAGACGCTCCTCTCAGAGAGGGTATGAAAATCACAATAGATATTCTGGAGGAATGAAAAAAGTGATACTTGCGATTGGGCTCTTTCTTGCCTGTTATGTGGTGACATCGGCACAAACGCGCAAAATACATATTGTGTCGGCCAACGATATGCATGCGAACATTGACAATATGCCGATGCTCGCAGCTATTGTAGATAGTCTCAGGGAGATTGACAATTCGTTACTTGTCCTCTCCGCCGGGGACAACAGGACAGGAAATCCAGTCAATGACCAATACTCCGTGCCGACATATCCAATGACAGCGCTGATGAATCTTATTGGCTTCGACGCATCGGCTTTCGGAAATCATGAGTTTGACAACAAACAGACGGGATTGTGCAAGGTGCTTGCCACGTCGAATTTTCCATATCTCTGTGCGAATATCAAAACCGATAGGGAATTGAACATCAACCCTTTGCCATACATGATTTTTGACATCGATGGCGTGAAGGTGGGCATCTTAGGTGTCGTGCAACTGGGGATTCACGGCTATCCTGACGCTCATCCAAGTCTGATGGCAGGTATGACATTCACAGACCCGGAGGAGACAATACGCCAGTATTTGTGGCTGCGAGAGCAAGTCGATGTTTTTATCCTGTTATCTCACATCGGTTATGAGGACGATGTGGAGATGGCAGAGAAATTCCCATGCTTTGATCTCATCGTTGGTGGCCACACACATACACAACTCGACGGAGGTGAGATGCACAATGGGGTGCTGATCACACAGAATGTCAATAAACTACAGCGGGTCACCTATACTACGATCTGTGTGGTTGACGGAAAAGTGGTCACAAAAGAGGCTAAGAATATTGAGGTGAAGAATTACCCTGCGAAAAACACCGTTGCACAGGTAATGGTTGATTATTTCAATAACAATCCTGAGTTTCAAAGGCAGCTGGCTGTGGCCTCTGAGTTTACCAATATCGAACAGTTGGGCTGTCTCGTCTGCGATGCGATGATCAGCGAGGCAGATGCAGACCTTGCATTAGAGAACTACGGCGGTGTGCGTTATGAGACAAAAGAGGCTGGCCCTTTTACGGTAAATGATGTGTTGCGTCTCGACCCATTTGGGAACGATTGTATTGAAATGACCCTGACCGGCGAGGAGTATAAGCAATTACTCATCTCATGCTATGACAATAGCGATGGTTGGTTTCCATATATCGGAGGAGCCAAATGCGAAGTGATCTTCAACAAGAGAGACACGACAAAAATAGACGATATAAAACTTTATACACTTGACGGGAAGAGGTTAAACCTCAAGAAAAAGTATAAGGTGGTCACCAACAGTTATGTGGCAGCTATTTGTGATAGTCCCCGAAAAGATCAAGGTGCAGCAAATGGGATGATTTGTTCAGACATGCTGATCGCATATCTTGAGAAAATGAAAACCATCGACTATAAAGACATTTCTCGAATCAAGTTCGTGAAATAATATCATTGATGACCAAACTTGCCAGTGTACAGCCAAAAATGGCGGTGATATGTGCGAGTGTGCCGTTGACCCGCTTGACTGGACGCTGGGAAGTAGTTGGTGGACTACATGTTTCTCCAATCATATTTTTCAATAATTCGTCAGAATAGACACATTTGAATTTCCGTTTGGGAAGACGTCTCGTTTTCTTGAAATAGTTGCGGAGGGCACGTGCCAACGGATCACCCTTCACTTTCCAAAATTCATCTGTCCTGATGCGTGACGGATCTGATTTCAGTGCGGCACCCATAGAGGAGAATAGCGTGGCTTGTGTCATGCAGGCATTCACTATCAACAATGCTTTGTCACGTAAGGAGTCTATTGCGTCGATGACATAATCATAGTCGCTGAGGTGGAAGTCTTCGGCTGTGGTGGAATTGTACATCTTATTCAGTGCGATGATGTTGGCTTGAGGATTGATTGTGAGCAGACGATTCCTGAATATTTCTACTTTTACTTCTCCGACTGTTTTTGTAGTGGCCATTAACTGTCGGTTGATGTTGCTTGCACTGACATGGTCGAAATCTACCATTGTCAGATGGCCAATGCCGGAACGTACGAGGCACTCGGCACACCATGACCCAACGCCTCCAACCCCAAAGAGTATGACACGCTTTTGACGAAGACTTTCAAATTTCTCGTAACCGACAAGCAGTTCCACCCGACTGAAAATAGTTTCTTCCATTTGTGTTCCGTAAATTGCATTTGATTGATGTTGCAAAAATAAGTATTTTCCGATGATTATATCCAGAATTATTCAGATAATTGTATGAAAATGTTTATTTTTGTGGCATGAAAAAGCTCCGTTATATATTCACGTCCATCCTGTTGATGGGATGTTTCTCCTTCTGCTCTTTCGCTGGAAATCCATGGCGACAGATGAAAAAGGTGGAGAAAGCCATTGTCGCTCCAACATTTCCCAAACGATATTTCGTTGTCACAGACTACTATAATGGCACAGACAGTCTGTTTACCGATGCCATCAATGATGCCATCGCAGATTGTTCCATGAAGGGAGGTGGATATGTCATAGTGCCTAATGGCACTTTCCATACCGCAGCGATTCACATGAGGTCGAATGTCAACCTGCATCTCAATGATGAGGCATGTTTGATCTTCACCACGGATGCTCGTCTCTACAAGTCTGTTCTTACTCGTATAGAGGGCATCGACTGTTATAATTTATCACCTCTTATCTATGCATACGGGGCTGAGAATGTTGCCGTGACGGGAAAAGGGCTCCTCGATGGACAGTCGTCGTACAGCACATGGTTGGAAGAAAACAGACTATGGAAGGTAAAACTCCCTGACGGGACGATAGGTAATGAGAAATCGCTTCTAAATAAGGTGCTTGAGGAACAGTGGCCCCTTGAGCGAAGGACATTTACCGGAGAAAGAGGAATGAGACCACAATTCATTCATTTCTATAAATGCAAAAACATCCTGTTGCAAGACTTTACCATTCATAATTCTCCTTTCTGGCTTATCCACCCGTTGATGTCGGAGAATATCACGCTGAGAGGACTTCATCTTGACAGCCATGGATATAATAATGACGGGTGCGATCCCGAGTCATGTCGCAATGTGTTGATTGAGAATTGTTATTTCAACACAGGAGACGATTGTATCGCTATCAAAAGCGGAAAAGATGATGATGGCAGAAAGTGGATGATTCCAAGTGAGAACATTATCGTGCGAAATTGTGTCATGCGCGACGGACATGCGGCTGTGGCCATTGGGAGCGAGATAACAGGTGGATGCAGTAACGTATGGGTGGAAAACTGCCAGATGGACAGTCCAAATCTGGTAAGAATCATACGCATCAAGTCGAATCCCAATAGGGGCGGCGAGGTGAAAAACATTTTTGCGAGAAATCTTGATGTTGGGGTTTGTGACCTTGCAATCCTCGGCATTGAAATGAAATACTGGAAAGTTGAAAAAGGACAGTATTACCCGTATTTCCACAATATCCATCTGGAAAACATCACGAGTCATAAAAGCCGTTTCCTGTTACATATTGACGGTTTTGAGAATCGTGCTCAAGCAAAGGATATTTATCTCAAGAATTGTCGTATTGAAGGGGTGACGGAGAAACCTGTCAATCATATCATCGGCGCACAGAATATACAATATAAGAATGTTGTCGTCAATGGTGAGAAGTGGTAATAGAATCCCTGCCCAGCGAACGGTAAATGCGCTTTTTCAGCTGTCTTTTCTCTCCGTCGCTTAGGTAATAATCATTATGGTTCAGCTCTTGTCCGTCGATGGATGGCATGGGATGTTTGGGTCTGTTACTCATTTATACCTGATATGTATTTCTGCATGATTAGAGAATAATCATTCTTATTATTAGACGCTTTGTGATTCGCTTTGTCATCATTTTGGCACAGATATGACTGGGCTGGCATGGATGGGTTTATAATAGGCCAGAGCGCCTTTTGTGTTTACACAAACAGCGCTCCGAAATGGTTTGGTCGGGTGTGAGGAATCGGTTATAGTATGGCGGCCTCACGAAGGCGAAGCATCCCACGATGAACGAGGTTCCTTACAGAATGATAGTTCATGTTCATGATGTGACATATGTCATCGTACTTGCGCTCTTCCAAATAGTAAAGCGTAAATACTTGCCGTTGACGACGGGTGAGAGAGCTCATCAGGTGTGTCACTCTTTGATGATGATGCTCTTCTTTCTCATGGTTGATATAGTCGTTCTCTAAATCTGTCGTGCACCTTGTAATAGGAAAGTCTTCGACGGATGTTTCCGACACAAAGGTCTGGCGACGAAACTCATCGAGAATCTTATTTTTTAATGATATAGTCAGATAGGAACTGAAATTTGTATAACCGTTTTTTTCATTTCGCTTCTGGTAGACTTTCACAAAGACGTCATGAATGCAATCTTTCACAAGCTCACGGTCACTTGTGATGCGCATGCCATAGTTGAAAAGGGGCTGCACAAACATGTCGTAAAGACAGGAGAAGGCTTTGTCGTCGCCATTACGGAATGCCTCTACCAGCTCGTCGGTTTTTTTCTTATGACTTGGAGCCATGGTGTCAGGTTAGGAAAAATAGATTTTTGATTGTTTTAGTTTGTTTTCAAATGCAAAAATAATCATTAACATCTTAATCACAAAAAAATAATCGAAAAATCGTGTGATATCACTATCAAATCTTTTTATTGGTTTTGACCGGTTTGTCTTAAAGGACTGTTCTTATACCAATATATACCTTTTCGTGGTAATGCTGTTTTCCCACCGTTACTTTCACCAATGGATACAATGTCGCCACTTTTGTTGTCTATGGAATAAAGAGTGTAATCTCCTCTTGGGATTTCGACGCTAATGGCATTTTCATTATACACAATCGTACCCTCTGTTCCGCTTAAAAGATAACAGCCATCTTGTTGTGATGGAGTCATCCCTGAGGCAGCTGAGAGAAGCTGGTGGTCGGTCACGGGGATGGCGGCGCATGATCCTCCTGCCATGAAGATGGCCCAGGCGTATTCCGGATGGCTTTTCGCAAAATACGTCACAGCCTTATCTGCATACTTCCGTTTGTATTCCAAAACACTTCCGTATATTTCTCCAAAACGGGGGGTACCCGTACGTATCTTACGCAGATATTGACGGGGTGCCATGTTCACACCTCCAGGAGGGGCATAGAGACCTTTGTCTGTGTCATACCATTGTTCTATGGCGATTATATCAACAACTTTTGAGAGAGCGGGATTGGCGAGAATGCTGTCTTGGACGTCTTTGTTGACTTTAAGTGCCACCATGGGGTGCTCATTGCTTTCCTCTTGCCATTCTGCAATGCACTCCAACCAGAATTTCACGAAATGGTAGGGACCGGAAAATTCTGCTCCGATTGAATGGATGACATTGGGATGACCTTTGAATATTTCCAGTTGCTGCCGGATATACTGGCGGTGGAGACGACGCAAGTCTTCATTGTCGATATCGTAAAACTGCTCTGCGATAAAGATACGTTTGTCGCCAGAGAAATTCACTGGCTCGGCAAATGGGGTGTTGTTGATGTTGTTGGCGCTCCTCCATGGACAATCCACCCAATGGGCACCAGCTTCAAGGATGTTGTGCTGGAAATAGTGCTCATTGAGAAGTATGATGCCATGGGGAGCCGCTTTCTCGGCAAATTCAATCAGTCTTTGGAAATACCAGGGGTTGAGACGCTCCAAGTCATATTTACTCAGACCATCCCATGCCTGCGACTCTCCGCTACGGGCGAAAGGCTGCTCGTAGAATGGTCCCCACACATTTCCATCCCGACGACGTATGCGCTCATGGTCGTCACGGCGGCGATCATACCATAGGCCATAGTTCTGGGCATAGATGCTGGTGTGGGTACGCCGCATCTCCACGATGACACTGTCAATACGATCTGTCAGTCCACGACCTTCGGAGCCGGGGACGAACCGTGTGAGGGCATAAGTCGCTTTGGGGATGGCTGAATAGCGCAGCCGGCCATTCCACCAGGGTGAGTCATGTTTCCTGCCTACTATTACCGCGTTGTTGTGGGTCAGCTTGCCATTGATGATGCCATATTGGTGCTTGACATCGTCTGTCGGAACAGAATGCGTGGCAGCGGTCTTTTTCATTATCTTTTCAATTGGAGTGATGCCATGAGGGGAAATCGACGGCTTGAATTGTGCGCTGTCAATCCACATCGACATCGTTGTCACAGGAAGTTTCGAGGCCGTTGACAGTTGGATGGCCTGCTCAATAGTGGGACTGCTTGTGGCATCATTGGCAAAACGGTTCAAAATCCGACATTGGTTGTCCGCGGAATGTCCCAATCGTTGCTCCAGCTGGTCTTTGAAAAGGCTCCAGGGTTTTACATGCTCGTTGGGCTGGCTCCAATCACCGTCACCCCACATCTGTCCCCAACAGCCATGGGATGCGTTGCGACTTCCATCGGGCAAATTGTAGCAATGGATTCCAGAGGCGGCGCATTGCCACAGCATGCTGTTGGCGGCATTCCATCCGGTGCCAAAATTTTCCAATTCGAGGTTTCTCAGTTGAAGGTCGTTGCCATCGATAGTGACACAGTCGAAAAGCAGACCGCTCGCCCATGGGCCGATGCTGCCACTATAACCTAAGGACATGAAACTCTCACATTGCACAAAGGCGTTCGGGCCTGGGGCACATAGACCCGCACAAAAATCATGGATGCCATGCTCACTATAGCAACGCTGGAAAAGGCTTTGACCTCCAAGGGTATAAAAAGTGCGGCGACGCATACCGCCAATCTCCGAGATGGGCTCCAATGATTTGCAGTCCTCAACGGTGATGCGGTTGCCGCTATGCGCAATGACCACGGCGCTGCCTGCCAAATGACGGAAATTCACCATTCGCACCCAGCAGTCCCGGGCATTGCAGATACTTATGCCATCCCATACATGGTCTTCGTCGAGGGAAAGGGTGGGGGAACATGCGCTCTCTATGGACAGATTCTCAATTCCGCAATCCTCAACACGTCCCGGCCACTGGTAGGGAAGAAGCATGCCACCGCCATATTTCTCATCGAGCGTGGTGGAGAGTGGCGCGTCAAGTGTCAGCTCATTGCCTGTTGCCTCTCTGACTGTGCGACACCAAAAGATGTCGGTATCCCCCGGATGCCATCCCCAGTAACCCAACTCCTTGCCTCCACCGAAAATGTCACATTTCAGTGCCTTAATCCACTCTGTTGTCGAGGGACGCCAGACAATTACTTCTGTCCCTGACACCAAATGATCGTCGCAATGGACGATGCTGCTGCCGGCAACCACCATGTTGTCTTTGATGGGAATGGTGTCTGTCACTCGGAGATCATCAATGCCTTCGATATAGACCACTGCACCACGGTCGACACCTGTCTTGAGCAAAATTGTCTCTTGACGACCACTACCTCGCAGCACAACACCGGATGTGTGTATTCGAATAGGTTGGGATAAAGAAAAAACGCCTTCTCCAAGCAACACAGCACCGCGAAAACCACTTTTTTTGTCTGGCTTGAGTGAGGAGACATAATCGATTGCCTGTTGGATGAGGATACTGCAGTCGCCGGATTGGGGTTGCACATAGACACGGTTGGGCAGATCTGGAATCTCGCATTCCGATTGTCTATATCCACAAAAGGAATAATCCATGGGTATCGTCTGACCTTGTGCCGGAAGGAGCAGCAACAACGATGTGATGATGACCATGGATGTCCTTTTCATGCCAATAATATTTTGATGGTTTGTGTCTTATGTGGGAGGTATGAATTATTCTCTCTGACCTGATTGCTTCTTTTCCTCGATACGCTGCTGCCAGCCTTCACGCTCTTTTTGCAAATCGTAGCCTCGGGAGGACAACCAGTTGTTGATACGTCCTTTGTATTTGCCAAACCACCCATGCTTGTCCTTGGACGTGTCGGCATCCAACGCAAACTCGCGTGCTTCCCTCAACCAGTTTAGTATCTGGATTTTCTCTTCATCCGACAGAGTGGGAATCATCTCGAGATGTGCTTGGTAGGTTTTGGGAACGACACCGTAGGTCATGCCATCTTTTACCATTTCAATCTGGGATGGAGACAGATAATTGCTCAAATCAGCCTCAAACTCAAAATGATGTTTATATAGCTCGGCGTCACGATGGTCAAGTGCTTGTTGAAGATACTGCTTCTTGGTCTCACCGTTTAGGGATTTTGTCTCTTCTTGCGCTTTTTTATAGGCTTCATGGATTCCGTTCAGCAAGAAATAGCGGTTGGCGATGATGTTTCTGACGTCAATGCTTTTCGTGGCATCTTCAATGCCTAATTGGTCCGTAATCCTTTGCGCCCTTTGCACAATTGTCTGAACGTAGGCACTGTCTAAACCCTCAGTTTTCAGGTCTACTGCAAATGAGCATATACTGACTAACAGACAGCAGAGTGTGAGAACAATTTTATTTTTCATGATTTGTATACTACTTGTGTCCTGTATACTACTTGTGTGATGTATATTACTTATGTAATGTGTCGTAGTTGTTGTTCAGATTACGCCAGTCTACCTTGGTGTGGGTGTCGATGCCGTTGATGTATTTTTCGATATTGGTATATCCGTCACCATTGCAATCTTTAATGGCGTCGGTGGGATCATTGGGATCCAGACCATTGGCTTTTTCCCACTCGTCGGGCATACCATCATTGTCGGTGTCTATGTAGGGGGTGCCGTGATATTCGGGATAGCCACCCATTTGCATCGGATCGGTGATGATACCTTGTTTGTATGAGTCTTTCGGCAGACGACGATATTTGAAATAGCCATCTTCATCTTGTGACTTGGGTGATAGTCCCCATTTCTCTCCGTATGCGTCTTTAGGAAGTTTTTTCTCATAATAAATCTTGCCTTCCTTGACTTCATCAATCACGCGCTGGTCAACGAGGTCGCGGCAGGGGATAGTGGCACCGGCGTTTTCCAATACATAATCGTAGGCAGATTGTGCGGAGAGTATGCGAAGGAAAGGCATGGCAAATGGAATGTCTGAGCGCATCTGCTCTGTGTAGCCATCGGTGTTGGGCTGTGACTCAATTTGTATGCCTCCATCCCAATTGTTACGGGTCACACGCTCGTTTCCTTCCATGATGTTGCCATTGGCATATACTCTGCCATACTGTTTGTAACTCAACTTACTGCGCCCTGACTCTGGCTTGAGGATCCGGTAACCAATAGGACTGTCTTTCGGCGTCAATGGACCTGGCTTGTAATAATTGTTGATTATATTGAACATGGCTGTATAGTCTCCTCCATCACATGAGCGGTGTACCCAGTTGTATATTACATTGTTGATAAAGTTGAAAACACCATTCCAGCCAACACTTGGATTCCGACCTGCATTGTCTGCCCACAGGTTGCGGATAAAAGAACAGTTCTCGCCACCGAGAGTCGACCCAAAAGCGTGATTCCAGGTGTCGAGTGCTTTCGCTGAGATGCTGTTCTGTATCGTGACATTCACAGTGGGCATCTTGATGCGGTCATAACCTTCACCCGGGTCAAACATGTGACGGTAGAAAGAGATGTTCTCGTCAAGGCCCCACTCGCAGGAACAATGGTCTATCATGATGTTGCCGATAGGATTGCCTCCAAATGAGTCTTCACGGTGCCAGACTCCTGTCTGTCCACGGCGGAAACGCATGTGACGCACAATCACGTCATGGGTGTCTACCTGGAAGGATTCTCCGGCGATGCAGACACCGTCGCCCGGTGCTGTCTGCCCTGCTATGGTAAGATAGGGGGCGCGCACAAAAATAGGAGACTTCAACCAGATGATGCCAGAGACATTGAAAACAATGATGCGGGCACCGCCTTGTTCGCATGCCCAACGGAAAGAACCCGGTCCGTCGTCATGGAGGTTGGTGACGGTGAGCACCTTGCCGCCACGACCGCCGAAAGTAAACATGCCTCCACCTTCCGCACCGGGAAAGGCGGGTATCTGTGCCTGGGGCAAGTCATAAGGACGGGATGCCCAAGGTACGTAGGGACGCCCTTCCTTGGCCTCTTGCAGCACGATAGGCTCGGCGACAGCCCATGCTGAATCGGAATGGGCTTTCCACTGCTTCTCTTGCTCGTCAATCAATTTCTTGGCCTCTTCGGTCAATTGGGGGTATTGAGCCATCATCACAACAGGAAGAAAAATGGCTGAGACAAAGATGTAAAACGTTCTACTCATAATGTATTTAGCAGTTTTTGTTTTTTTTATATGACGTATGAATGGTGGCCGTGTCATCATAAAAGAATGGCAGCCACTGGCTGCCATCCATTATTGTCTCATGTCGATGTAATCAGAATTTTGCCATCTTAATAGCTACGATGGCGCACTCCTCACCTTTATTCCCTAAAGCTCCACCACTACGGTCTAAAGCCTGTTTCATGTTTTCAGTGGTGAGGAGCCCATATATAACAGGAATCTCGCTCTTGATGTTCAGCTGTGCTATGCCATAGGTCACTCCCTGGCAGATATAGTCGAAATGTGGAGTCTCACCACGTATCACACATCCCAGGATTATGATGGCATCGTAACTACCATTGAGGGTCATCTGATGGGCTCCGTAGATTAGCTCAAAACTTCCCGGAACAGATTTTACATGGATGTTCTCAGGCAGTGCGCCATGCTTCTCAAGCGTGCTGACAGCTCCCTTTAAAAGTGAATCTGTCACGGATTTATTCCATTCTGAGACCACTATGCCAAAACACATGTTACTGGCATCGGGAACAGACGCCGCATCATAGGACGAGGAGGGGTTAAGGGCTGTGGCCATTTTTATTTCGACAAGTATTCTATATATTTGTCATACTCCTGCTGGGCGGAGAATGGAGCACCATATTTCTCCTTCAGATCTTGGAAGATCTTGAGAGCCTCCTCGTTCTTTTTCTGGTCCATCAAAGTAAGGGCGGCTTTCTTCATCGCCATAGGATAGACAGACTCATTGTTGCCATACTCAGTGACTTTCTCGGCCATCTTGGCGGCATCTTTGTATGCGTCGACAGCTTTGTCCGGTTGGTTCAGGTGAGCGTAGATGTCTCCCATCGTGACAACTGACAAAGGACTGATCAAAACATCGTCTTTGGGCTTATATGCGTTGATATAGGGCTCTGCTTCCTTCCATTTCTCAAGATGTGCATAACAGATGGCAGCGTAAAGATTGGCCAAATTACCAGCTTTGGTATTGCTGTATTCATCTGCTATCTTGATAAAGCCAAGCACACTGAGACTGTCGCCTTTCAAAGCCTTCTCATAATTCTGGTTCATAAACAGTTCCTGAGCCTTGGCTATCGCTGTGCTGGCCTCATCATTCCGGGCTTCTTTACAGCTCTTGAAAGAAACAATGATAAGTACGATTGCTATAATTGCGATAATACCTGCAATGAAGGCTTTCTTGTATTTAATAAAGAATGCCTCTTTCTGATTCAAGGCGTTGTTCATGTCTTTACCGCCCTGCTTTACTTGTTTTTTTGCCATTATATTATAAAAATTAATTGTTTTTGCCTCGTGATATGATTTGCAATCGACTTTGTATGAAGGCACAAAATTGCGGCGCAAAATTACTTATATTTTCCCACATACTGAAATTTCTTACTGATTTTTTTTGTTTTTAATATCCAAATCGTGTAACTTTGCATAAAAAAGAAAGGACGAAGCTTCCTTTTCCACACATGAATTCTGATGAGACATGATCCTGAGAAATATTTCCATTGTCAATTATAAGAATATTCTATCGACGAATTTACAGTTGTCTCCAAATATGAATTGTCTGATTGGACAGAATGGTATGGGAAAGACAAACTTCCTCGATGCCATATATTTCCTCTCTTTTTGCAAAAGCGCCAACCGTATACCTGATTCCATGGCGCTTACACATGGACAGGACTTCTTTGTCATTGATGGTGATTACATCAATGAGAATGGTGACCAGGTGCGCATCTATTGCGGCATGAAACGGGGACAGAGAAAACATTTCAAGCGCAATGGAAAAGAATATAAGAAATTGTCTGAACATATCGGACTAATCCCTGTCATTTTGGTGTCGCCTGCTGACACCGCACTCATAGAAGGCAGTAGTGAGGAGCGTCGAAGAATGATGGACATGGTGATTGCCCAGTATGACCGTGGCTACATCAATGCTCTCAACAATTATGGCAAGGCCTTGACGCAGCGCAATACACTGCTGAAGGAAGAAGATCCTGATGTCACCCTCATAGAGATCTGGGAACAGCAGATGGCTTTGGAGGGCGAGCGGATTTATCAAGGCAGACAACGGTTTGTGGAGGATTTCGTACCTGTGTTTCAGCATGTATATGGCATTATCAGCGGTAACAGGGAACAAGTGGCGGTGAATTATGTCTCTCATTGTCAAAGAGGGGATTTGCTGGAGGTCATCCGGCGTGACAGACATAAAGATCTTGCCGTGGGGTATTCTCTCCATGGTGTTCACCGTGATGATCTGGAATTGACTATTGGGGATTTCCCCATGAAACGGGAGGGAAGTCAAGGGCAGAACAAGACTTTTGCGATTGCGTTAAAATTAGCGCAATTTGATTTCCTGTCCAAAACGAATAGCAAGACGACTCCCATTTTACTGCTTGACGATATTTTCGACAAGCTTGATTCCGAAAGAGTTGAGCAAATCGTAAAAATGGTCTCTGGGGATGAATATGGACAAATCTTCATTACAGACACCAATCGTGATCATCTTGATAAGATATTGAGTCATACGTCCTCTGACTATAGATTATTCTATGTCGAGAACGGTGATGTCCGAGTCAGAAAAGAGGAAGGAGTGAATACTGATAAACCGTGAGCAATAGATGTTTAAAAGAGAGGTAAAACAAGCCGACGACCTGGTATTACAGTTCCTCAGGATATCTGGGTTGGAGACACCTTTGCTGCAACGAAGGCTGATCAATGCGTGGGAAGAGGTGGCAGGGCCAACTGTGGCAAGGTATACTGTTGATAAACATATCTATAATCAAACTCTCATGGTGAAAATCAGCAATCCGGCTCTCAGGGCCGATCTGTCGATGATGCGCTCACAGCTGGTCAACTCACTTAATACGAAAGTAGGAAGCCATGTCATCGCCGACGTGAAATTTTATTAATCCATCATTATGACTTTCAACAATTTGAATTCAAAAAATGCCATCCTTATCCTCAGTGGCGGTATGGATAGTGTTACCTTGCTATACGATTATCGTGAACGGATAAAACTGGCCATTTCCTTCGATTATGGCAGTAAACACAACAGTCGGGAAATCCCTTTTGCCGCATTGCATTGTCGTCTACTCGGGATTGAGCACATCATCATACCCATTGATTTTATGCAACGCTTTTTCAACAGCTCGCTTTTAAGGGGGGGGGACGAGATACCTGTGGGACACTATGCTGATGAGAATATGAAGTCTACGGTCGTGCCTTTCAGAAATGGTATCATGCTGGCCATTGCCGCGGGAATGGCGGAAAGCAGAGGATTGCAGTATGTCATGATGGCGAATCATGGGGGCGACCACAGCATTTATCCTGACTGCAGGCCGGAATTTGTACAAGCGATGGATAGTGCCATAGAGGCAGGGACATATAATGGCGTAAAATTGCTGGCACCATATACTAATCTGACAAAAACCCAGATCGCTTCCATTGGCAAAAATATAGGCATTGACTATGCTGAGACATGGTCTTGCTACAATGGCGGGGAGTGCCATTGTGGCAAATGTGCCACATGCATAGAAAGAAGAGAGGCCTTGAGAGAGGCTGGCGTAACAGACAACACCGTCTATATGTCCGAATAACTGACCGCTTATCCAAATAGTTCTCGCAATGCTTCTTCCACTTTCCGCACAGGATGAAGCTGTATGCCGTATTTCTTCCTGCCAAGCCCACCCATGTTGTATTTTGGGATGATGATATGACTGAAACCCAATTTCTCGGCTTCTGCAATGCGCTGGTCGATACGGTTGATGGGACGCACCTCACCACTTAGGCCCACCTCACCTGCCATGCACCATCCGGATTCGATGGCGGAGTCCACATTGCTCGACAAAACGGCTGCTATCACACTGAGGTCCATCGCCATGTCAGTGACACGCAAACCTCCCGCTATATTCACGAAAACGTCTTTCTGGGCAAGTTTGAACCCCACACGTTTCTCAAGGACAGCTAAAAGCATATTCAGACGACGCTGGTCGAATCCTGTGGCAGACCGCTGAGGAGTGCCGTAAGCGGCTGTGGATACCAGTGCCTGTGTCTCGACAAGGAATGGACGAATGCCTTCGATTGCCGATGAGATAGCCACACCCGACAATCCCTCATGGTCTTGGGTGAGAAGTAGTTCTGAAGGGTTGCTGACAGGGCGAAGACCATCTTGAAGCATCTCGTAGATACCTAATTCGCTGGTACTGCCAAAGCGATTCTTCATCGAACGGAGTATGCGGTACATATAGTGCTGGTCGCCCTCAAACTGTATGACTGTATCTACTATATGCTCCAATATCTTGGGCCCGGCGATGGTGCCCTCTTTGTTAATGTGGCCAATCATGATGACAGGGATACCACTGGATTTGGAGAATCGGAGTAGGGCAGAGGCACACTCCCGTACTTGCGACACACTGCCTGGAGAGCTGTCCACATCTTCTGTCGAAATGGTCTGAATGGAGTCTATTACCACAAGGTCTGGTGTGACATCCTTAATAGAGGAAAAAATGTTCTCCAAGGATGTCTCACACAGGATGAGCACATTGCTCCCATCTCCTTTGCCTATGCGACTGGCGCGCATCTTCAGCTGGTGCTCACTCTCCTCACCGCTGACATAGAGAATACGACGGTCACCCATGTTCAACATCGTCTGGAGCGTCAGGGTACTTTTGCCAATGCCCGGCTCACCACCCAAAAGTACGATGGAGCCAGGGACAAGACCACCACCTAACACGCGATTCAACTCTCCGTCGTTCATGTCCATTCGTGGCTCCTCATGCGTGGAGATCTCCTTCAAGGGGCGGGCATGGCTCTTGGTGCCCAGAGAGGTGCGAACGGATTGCGCGGCAGAGCGGGCTGCCATACTACCCGTATCTGGGGAGATCTTGATTTCCTTGAATGTGTTC
>FLNZ01003311.1_pt1 | contig 15164 bp, 14 predicted proteins | sample 1140391 | NCBI WGS metagenome assembly FLNZ01 (sample SAMEA3878171, study PRJEB12797) | bioreactor metagenome | biome: Moose rumen | place: Sweden | collected 2011-10
TCCCGTCGAGGAAGAAAAAATTCGTCGGATCATAGACGCGGGGCTGAAGGCGCCGACATTCGATCACATGCGGCGGTGGGAGTTCGTGGTGGTGACTGACGGCAAAACGAAGTCGCGGGTGCTCGAATCGATTGAAGCGTTGCCGTGCGGAATTGTCGAGCCGAAGACGCCGTTACAGGAGATGGTGAAGATCGCATTTCCGCGCCAGCGCTCGATGTTTGAAGAGGCGGGCTGTCTGCTGTTGCCGATCTTCAAAAAGGACGCGCGGTTGCTCGAGGAAAAAAATGTGCGTCGGCTGATGGATTTTGCGGCAATGTGGTGCGTGATCGAAAATATATTTTTGGCGGCGACGGACGAGGGGCTGTCGTGTGCGATGCGAATCCCGACCTCGGACGAAATACATGCGCACGACGCAAAAGTATCGACGCGGGATCAAGCGACGGAAATATTGTCGGCGGTGGGTTGCCCGACGGGATATGTGTTGCCGTGCTTGATAGGGATCGGCTACGCGGCGGACAATGCGCTTTATCCGACGCAAATTCGACCGTCGTTCGACGAGTGCGTTCATTGGAATCAATTTTGATGCTCCAATCCGAAGTCAGGCGCCGCCAACGCGGGGCGGGAGCCGCGCTCTCCATGGGGCGTCGACGGCGCCCTTTAAAACATCCGCTAAAATTATCGGTCGGGATCAAAAAAGGAGGCTTCGTGCCTCCGATTTTTTTTTGTCAACGCTCGGGAGTTTCGCCCGGGATATCTTTGATCGCGTCGACGCCGCGTTGCCCCGTCCGTATCCTCACCGCGTCGCTCAACTCGTACACAAAGATTTTTCCGTCGCCGAATTTCCCCGTCCGAAGAATTTTTTGCGCCGTCTCGATCACGCGCTCGACCGGTATCTCGCACACAACTGTCTCGACTTTAATTTTCGGCACCAAACTTACGTCGTACTCTCGCCCGCGAAACAATTCTTTATGCCCCTTCTGCAGTCCGCAGCCGTACACTTGACTGACCGTCATGCCCAGCACTCCGATAGCGTTTAGCGCGTCCTTCAATTCTTCCAACTTCGACGGGCGCGTGATGATTTCGATCTTCGTCAATTTCTGATCCATTTCAAATCACTCCGTTCTTCGGCGTCGACGACATGATCGTCGCACGTTCTTCTTCACCGGCTCCGAAAAATGACGGCGCGCCCGTAAACAATCCGACCGTATATCCGCGTTCGCCGTGCTCGACCAGATCGAGTCCGTTGATCTCTTCGTCGGCGTCCGCGCGGAGAGTCGTGATCCCGTCGACAATCTTATACAGCACCGTCGAGCCGACCACCGCCAGCACGATCGCCACGCCCACCGAAATTATTTGAGCGATGAACAAATCCGTCTCGCCGTAAAATAATCCGTTCGCGCCGTCGGGATTGATCGCCGTCGTCGCCCATAAGCCCGTCGCTATCGAACCCCAAATGCCGCCGACGCCATGCACTCCGAACGCGTCAAGCGAATCGTCATAACCGAGCCGCTCCTTGAGGATCGCAACCGCCGTATAGCAGATGCCGCCGCCGATAAATCCGATTGCGATCGAAGGCAACGGCGCAACGAAGCCCGCCGCCGGAGTGATCGCCACCAAGCCCGCTATACTTCCGGAGACCGCGCCGATGATCGTCGGCTTGCCGTTACGAATCCACTCGGGGATCACCCAGCCGAGCACGCCCGCCGACGCCGCCGCTTGCGTCACAACGAATGCGCTTGCCGCCAACTCGTTTGCGCCCAATGCCGAACCACCATTGAAGCCGAACCACCCGAACGCAAGGAACGCCGCGCCGATCACCGTCATCGGGACGTTGTGAGGAACCATCGCCGTGCGTCCGTAGCCGCGCCGTTTGCCGAGCAACAGACAGATCGTCAGTCCGCTCACGCCGCTCAAAATGTGTATGACGAGTCCGCCCGCGAAGTCGAGCGCGCCGAGCTCCGCCAAAAAGCCGCCGCCCCAAACCCAATGCGCCATCGGATTATAAATGAGCACCGCCCATAACAGCATCAACAGCGCGAAGCCTTTGAATCGCATGCGCTCTGCGAAGGCGCCGGTGATCAATGCCGGCGTCAAAGCCGCGAACATGCATTGGAAGGCGACGAACGCCAACTCGGGGATCGTCGTGCCCTCGAGAATGTTTAATCCGACGCCCGACAGTCCGACCTTCGATAAGTCGCCGATCAGTCCGTTGACGTCGGGACCGAACGCCATTGAATATCCGATCAGAATGAACTCGACGCTCACCATTCCGAGGATGAACATCGATTGCATGATCGTCGTCAAAACGTTTTTCGAGCGAACCATGCCGCCGTAGAAAAGTGCCAGCGCCGGCGTCATGATGAAAACCATCGCCGCCGATATCAAGACCCAAGCCGTGTCGCCTGCGTTAATCATAAGTATCAGTCCTCTCGTCGAATTGTCGATCGACAAGGATATTTTATGTGCGGCGCCGAAAGAAGTCAACGGCTGCAACGTTTGTATATCCGATTCTTGCCGTGCATTCAACATACACGCGCTCTTAGCCAATGTCGCGCCGACTTTGACGTTCGTCATTTTCGATGACGGCTCCCAAAAATTTTTCGGAGGTAGAATATGATTATAGACATTCACACGCATACATTTCCCGAGCACATGGCGGCTAAAGTCATCGACAAGTTGAGCCGCCTCAGCCGATCCATTCCGTTCACCGACGGTACTCTCGACGGGCTTCGTCAATCAATGGACGACGCCGACATCGACCGATCGATCGTCCTGCCCGTCGCCACCAACGCTCATCAGGTCGAGCACATCAACGACAGCTCCGCGCGGATCTGTGAGACGCAATCCGACGTGATCTCGTTCGGTTGCATGCACCCCGCCTTTACAAATTACGTCGACGAGTTGAGCCGCATCGTCCGCCTCGGGCTCAAGGGCATTAAAATTCACCCTGTCTATCAAGAGACCGACATCGACGATATAAAATTTTTGAGGATATTCGACCGCGCGGCGGAGCTCGGATTGATCGTCGTCACGCACGCGGGCTTGGATATCGGCTTCCCCGGTGTCGTTCGTTGCTCGCTGACGATGATCCGTCGCGTCGTCGATCGGATCGGAAATTTTAAATTGATCGCCGCTCATATGGGAGGCTGGCGTAATTGGGACGAGGCGCTTGAAATGCTCGCAGATACGTCGGTGATGATCGATACCGCGTTTTCGACGGGTATGATTGTTCCGCGCGGAGATGCTCAATGGCTCGAAAGTGATCTAAAAATGCTCGACGCAGATCAATTTATGAAGTTCGTCAAAGCGTTCGGCGCCGACAGAATTATTTTCGGTACCGACAGCCCTTGGTCCGATCAAGCGACATCGAAAAAATTTATTGAGCAGTTGCCCATCAACGAGGATTGTCGCAAAAAAATATTGGGCGACAACGCCGCCCGATTGCTCAACCTGTGATCGAAAATATTATTTTTTGACGGTGGGACGCGGCGGATCATCGACATCGTATTTGATGATTTTCTCCGCTTTCAATTCCGACCGCGCCTCTTCCGACAAATGCCTTGCGTTATAATCGCCGCTCGTCGATGCAACCTCTTCGATGCCGCCTTTTGCATCTTGGAAGAAGAGCCGATACGAGCACCGAAACACCTTGTCGCTCACGTGCTCGATGCGAAATTCGCCGCCGATAAAATTGTTGCCGGTTTCATTCTCGTGTTTGAGTACAACGTCATTGATCGATTGTCTGTTGGCAAGCTCGAGCTGATCGAGGCTCATCGACAAGCCGAGTGCCGTCGCCAATGTTTTAAGAAATTCCATCCGTACACCCCCGCGCTCACGACAAATCAAGCCCGAGCTCATTTTCAACGTAGTCGTCGATGATATACTCCGTATTCTTTCGAGCAATCCGATTGCGAATCCGCGAAGGCAACTCACTTTCGGGCAACGAGCGCGTCGTCGTCTTTTCGTACCACTGATTATTTTCCTTGTAGTAAAGTTTGTGGAGAATCTCCGCCACCTCTTGAGCGATAACCTTTGCGAGAACCGTCGAGGCGCTCATATGGGGATTGCGGATTGTCTCGATGACGAACCGCTTCAGCACGGAGACGATGTGCCTCAACCAATCCTTGATGTCGTCCCAATAGTAGACGACGGCAGCGGCGCCGAGCCCGAGCGCGGCTATTACAGGAAGCCACAACATGATCTGATCCTCCTTTCAAAAAACTTTTAACGGATACCAATTTTCGCTCTGATATGACTCGGAATATCATTTTCCGACACTTTTCTTACTGTGTCGCTGGTAATTTTCGGCTCGCAATATTCTTCGACGTCTTCACCAAAGCCGTAGCAAACGATACGTGCAAGTGTATTGACAGCTTCCCATTCGTCTGGACCGTTTGCAACGAGAGTGATCTCTGTTCCCTTGAAGAGCCCCATACTCATGATCATGAGCATACTCTTCGCATCGATGATCTTGCCGTTCGCCTTAAGTTGAATTTTCGACTCAAATGAACACGCTATTTCAGCGAAGAACGCTGCCGGGCGCGCGTGAATGCCACATCGGTTGACTACTTTGAATGTGGCTTTGGTCATAATAATCATCCTTTCAATGTGATTGATGGTCGAGCGCCTCGTATTTGTCGCCGATCTTGTCTTTGACGTACTCCGCCGAGACGGGACGAGTTTCGACGCGGACTCCGCGATTGGCATTTTTACTCGACAGAGCCGCCTCGATCATCTCGCACACAAAACGATGCTCGACCTCATTGACGTTGAGCCGTGCAGCTTTGAACGCCGCCATCAACACCGCATTCGAGATATCGGAGCCCGAAATGCCGTCGTATTTCGCGGCAAGTTCGTCGATGTCAATATTATTGGGCATGGTCGGCAGAATGTAGTGATGCCACAATTTTTTTCGACAATCGAGATCGGGCAACGGAAATTCGACGTGAGTTGATATGCGACGCATGAATGCGGGATCAAAATTCTCGATGAAATTGGTCGCGAAGATCACGAAGTCTTGATAATCATTCATGAGCATCAGCATAACGGAGCGCGTTTGATTGACGCTCACATCGGTTGCGCTCGACATATTTGTTACGCGTTTGCTGAGAATGGCGTCGGCTTCGTCGAAGAAGAGAATGCTGTTGGTGGCTTGAGCGGTCTCGAAGGCTTTGCGAATATTTTTGGGCGTCTCACCGACGAATTTTGATTCGATGTCGGCGTAATTGACGGCGAGAATTTTGCGTCCGAGGTGCTTGGCGATGGCGTGCGCCGCCATGGTTTTGCCGGTGCCGGGCGCGCCGTAAAGATTGATGCCGATGCGTCTCGACTGTTTGAAGACGGATTTCAAGCCCCAAACTTCAAAGACGCGATGATAATTGTCGGCATAATCGGCTACGTCCAAAATTTTTTCCTTGACGGCATCGGGCAGAATGATTTCGTCGAAAGAGTACTTCGGCTCCTCGGGACGAAATTCAACCTGCGGCGCGGTATTTTGGTTCCTCCTTTCCTCGACGGATTTTAATTCTTCTTCGGCGCGCGCCTCGTCTTCCTTCGTGATCCTTCTTCCCATATCAAACCTCCGACGTTTTCAAGAATAGTGCACAGCTCAAAAGGCATCAACCAATCCCGCATTACCCGCCTCGATTATACATCACTCATTTTTTTTTCAACTTTCAGTGAAAGTTTTTCGCCCGCAGATTTTTTTTCGTCGACAAAAATAAAAGGAGTTTGCGTCGCCTTTGAGGACGCCAACTCCTTTTTTGCTCCGTCGAGCCCGAAAAATTTTTTACGCCGCCGACTCCTCGACCGCGTTGATCATGTCTTGCCGCGTCACCGCATACGAGCCCGCCTTCGATACCACTATACCCGCCGCTAAATTCGTGATGAACGCTCCGTCGAGCGGATTCAAGCCGCCCGCCATCGCCATTGCAAACACCGCCGCTACCGTGTCCGCCGCGCCCGCGCTGTCAAACACCTCGCGCGATTTCGTCTTGATGTGCTCCACCGTCTTCTCGTTGACAAATGTGATCCCATCGCCCGACCGCGTCGCCAGCACATTTTTGATCCGAAATTTCCTCATGATGTAGTGACACGCTCGCTCGACCGCATCCGCGTCCGTCGATTTGATCGGCGCCAATAAGATTTTATTGATCTTCGCCACATTCGGCGTGATGTAATCCGCATGCGCATACTTGATCCACCTCTGACCATACGGCATCACGATCGTCGGCACCCCGTGCGCGTTCGCATCCTTGATCACGCTCTGACAAAATCGCTCCGTGCACACTCCCTTCTCATAATCACCAATCACCAGCGCGTCGAGACTGTCATTCAATCGACCGTGAATATAATTTTTCAGCTCCTCCAAATGATCGTCCGTCCGCGCGGAGATATCCTCAAAATCCATACGAAACATCTGATGATGCCCGCTCATTATCCGCACCTTCGTCGTCGTCGGCGTGTCTATCGTCAACAGCCCGCTCTGATCAATCCCGCTCTCCGTCAATTTCCGCGACAACGTCTCGCAATTGTGATCCGCTCCGACAAAGCCCGCTATCGACGTGTGACAACCGAGCAGCGCCAAATTGTTTGCGATATTCGCCGCGCCGCCCAACGTCGACTTCCGATTGATAATGTGCGCGACGGGCACCGGTGCATCACTCGAAAATTTATTGACTTCACCGTAATAATATTTGTCGAGCATCACATCGCCGACCACCAAAACTTTGCATCGATCCGTCCGTCCGCTCAAAAATTTATTCCAATCAGCTTTGTCCATCTCGCGCCCTCCAATCAAACTCTGAATCGATCGATCTCCGATTGCATCTCCGCAATCAAATTCGATAACGACTTCGACGATACCCGAGCACCTTGCATCGATCCGTCCGCACGCTCAAAAATTTATTCCAATCAGCTTTGTCCATCTCGCGCCCTCCAATCAAACTCTGAATCGATCGATCTCCGATTGCATCTCCGCAATCAAGCCCGATAACGACTTCGACGACGCCGCTATTTCTTCGTTTGATGCCGATTGCGTTTGCGCCGCGTCCGCAATTTTTTTCGTATACTCCGATGAAAGTCGACTCACTTCGTCAATGTCGTTGAGCGCCTCGACGATTTTCGACGCGCCGTCCGACACCGTCCGCATCGACGAGCCGATTCCCGCCATCTGCTGTTTGATCCCGTCGACGCTCGAAATGATTTTTTCAAACTGCTCGCCGACTTCTCGGATCGCCGCCGTGCCCGCCTCGACATCTTTTCTGCCGTCTTTCATCGCGTCCACCGCAAGCGCCGTGTCCTGCTGTATGATCGTGATTCGCTCGCGTATTTGCTCCGCCGACGTTTGCGATTGCTCCGCCAATTTCCGCACTTCGTCCGCCACGACTGCAAAGCCCCGTCCATGCTCGCCGGCGCGCGCCGCTTCGATCGCTGCGTTGAGTGCCAACAGATTTGTTTGATCGGATATCGCCGCGATCGCTTCAATTATTTGCCCGATCTGTTGAGAACTCTCGCCCAATTTTTGTACCACATCCGCCGACGACAGCACCGATTTTTCGATGTTGCTCATCTTTTCGACCGCGACGCCCATCAATTTTTCCCCGCGCTCCGCCGCCGCCGACGTTTCGTCCGATGTCTGCTCTATCAATTTCGTCTTCTCGTCCATCTTGCCTATGTCGCCGAACACCGTATCCATATTTTGTTTCGCCGCGTCCAAATCCGCCAGCTGCTTCGACATGTTTGCGCTCACTTCTTCGACGTGCTCGGCTACTTCCGTCGCCGACGCCGCCGATTGATTTGCTTCCGTCGAAAGCGTTTCGACCGCCGCCGTCACTTCCATTGACGTGTTCGACATTTTTCCGATCAAACTTCGCAGGCTCGTACCCATCGCGTTGAACGCTATCGACAGCGCCCCGATCTCGTCGTCCGATTCCACGCGGATCGATTCCACCCGCAAATTCCCGCGCGCCAACTCCGACGCTTCCTTGCGAAGTTGAGAGATCGGACCGACTATCGAGATCGCCAATCGCATGCACAAGAATATCATCAGCGCCAAGCCGCCGACGACCAAAATCAGATACGTAATCTGCAACGTTTGAAGTGCACCGAAAACAAGTCCTTCATCGACGGCGATCCCCATGATCCAGCCCGTGCTCGCGATCGTCGTGTAAGCGAACACCCGATCATCGAATTTTTCATCCGACGGCAGCTCGAAATAGCCCGCGCCGCTCGTCATCATCTCCGAAAAATGATCGCCGATGCCGGGGATATCCTTGACGTTGTCGGCTTTGCGATCCGTCGAGTTGGCAAGCACCGTGCCGTCCGTCGCGATGATAATCCCGTCGCCCGCGCCGCGATATTTCAACTGCTTGACCTGTTCGTTGAGCACGTCGAGCGTCACATCAACGCAAGTTGCACCGACGTGTTGACCGTTGATTTTGATCGGAGCCACCGCCGACACGATCAGTTGATTGGTAAAGCCGTCGACATACGGCGCGGTGAACACGAAATGATCTTTATCGCGAGTGTCGTTGTACCACGGGCGGATCGTCGGATCGATTTTGCCGGTGTAATCGCCCGCGTTATAGCCGAACAGATATTTGTCCTGCAGACCGATCGTCACGTCCAAAATTTTTGGGTCGGACGTGGTCAACGACAGCAGCTCGCGATTTTTCATCCGATTGATGTCGCCGAGATTGCCGAGAAGATTGCCGAGGTACTCTGCGGAGATTGCCTTCGCCGTCAACCACGAATCCAAATCCTTTGCCTGCGAATCGACCACCGCCGACAATTCGCTTTCAAGCGTCTCGGATAAATTTTTATGCGCGGTGTAATATCCGATTATCGAGACGATCGTCACCAGCGCGCCCGTCAATACTGCCAACATCAAAAACTTCTGCCTCAATCCCGACTGCATTTAATCGCCTTCTTTCGCTATATCAACCAAAAATTTTTTCGATCCGATCGCCGATATCTCACTCTCAATATCCGATTATCGAGACGATCGTCAACGGCGCCCCGTCAACACTGCCAACATCAAAAACTTTTGCCTCAAACCCAACTGCATTCAATCGCCTTCTTTCGCTATATCAACCAAAAATTTTTTCGATCCAATCGCCGATATCTCACTCTCAATATCCGATTATCGAGACGATCGTCAACGGCGCCCAGTCAACACTGCCAACATCAAAAATTTTTGCCTCAAACCCAACTGCATTTAATCGCCTTCTCTCAGAAAAATTTTTCGATGGCGTGCGCAACGCCGTCGTGATCGTTGTCGAGTGTGATGAAGCCGGCGATTTTTTTGATCTCGTCCTCGGCATTTCCCATCGCGATCCCCAAGCCCGCCGTCTGCAAAATCTCTCGATCATTGGGCGCGTCACCGATCGCGACGGTTTCTTCGATCGGAATGTCGAGCGCCGCGCATAATTCGATCAGTCCCGACGCTTTTGATATTCCGCGCGGAGATGCCTCGAGACTCGAGCCTTCGGCGAATACCATCTCGAGCGCGCGATCCTTCAATAGCTCGACGCTCCGTTGACGTGACTCCGTCGAGCGATGATACAGATTGACTTTGATGATCTCGCCTTCGTGCTCGAGCGCATATTTTTTCGGATCGTCGACCTTGACGCAAATTCGATCGAACATCGTCTGATAGATGCCCATGTGGAAGTCGGACATGTGATCGATGTCGGCTTGTCGAGCGATCGAATCGCGAATCGTATGCAGATGAATCATCGCGCGCTCGTCGATGCCGATATCGATAATCGTCATGATGTCGTCGACCGCCACGGGGTGAACGGCAATCGGCTTGTCGGCAACGAAATCGTAGACGAGCCCGCCGCTGATCAGAATGCCGTAGCGAATTTTGTTGAGCGCCCGATGAATGTCGCTCATTTCGGGCAAATTTCGACCGCTGCCGAACACGACGTGCACTCCGCGCTCGAGCAGACGATTGATCGCGTCGACGGTCGGTTGCGTGAGTTCCTTTCGAGAGTTGAGCAGCGTCCCGTCCATGTCGAGCGCCAACAATTTATAATTCATTTCAATCCCTCCATTTGTCGGCAACTTCGACGATGAGCGCGGCTTATCCTTTTTTAATTTCGCATTAATTGACAAGCCCATTGATGCCTGATAAAATTTCGTTCACAATTTGATCGAAGGAGTGATTGAAAATGAGCTTTGATCTTCAACTGTTCGGCTCGTACTCGAACTATGATTATTACACCGAGTTCAACGGCAGCAGCAGCGCCGATACGATGTACAATCACGCGAGCAATGTCATAATCAACGCGGGCGCGGGCGATGATTACATCGAGAATTACGGCAGCAATACCGTCACGATCAACGGCGGCACCGGCAATGACACGATTTCCCGTTTGGGCAACAGCAATGTGATCGCGTACGCGTCGGGCGACGGCAATGATTCTGTCGCCTACAGCGCTTACACGAGCACAGTCAACATCAAGATCACGGACGACTCCTCTTATACGACGTCGAACGGAGCTTTGGGCTCGACGGTGGTACAGATCGGCTCGGGCTCCATCACCATTGAGCGCGGTCAAAGTCAGACGATTAACATCGAGGGCGGGAGCAATAACAGCGCGCCCGATACGAGCGGTCATTCCTACTCGAATTATGATTATTACACGACATTCAACGGCGGCGTCGGCAATGATACGATGTACAATCATGCAAGCAACGTCATCATTGATGCGGGCGACGGCGATGATTACATCGACAACTACGGAAATAATACCGTGACGATCAAGGGCGGCGCGGGCGATGATACGATTTACAGAGTGGGCAGCAACAATGTGATCGAATACGCGGCTGGCGACGGCAATGATTCTGTCGCCGCGAGCGCTTACACGAGTACGATCAACATCAAGATCACGGACGACTCGACTTATGTGACGACGGCGGGCGCGTTGAGCTCAAAGATCATTGAATTTGACAACGGGTCGATAACGATAGAGCAGGGGCAAAATCAAACGGTGAGCATCGAGGGCGGAGTGTATGTCGGAGGTCCGGATACCGTCGGTCATTCCTACTCGAATTATGATTACTACACGACGTTCAACGGCGGGCTCGGCAACGATACGATGTACAACCATGCAAGCAACGTTATCATCGATGCGGGCGACGGCGATGATTACATCGACAACTACGGAAATAATACCGTGACAATCAAGGGCGGCGCGGGCAATGATACCATCTACAGGGTCGGCAGCAACAACGTCATCGAATACGCGTCGGGCGACGGAAATGATTCTGTCGCCGCGAGCGCTTATACGAGCACGATCAACATCAAGATCACGGACGACTCGAGTTATGTGACGACGGCGGGCGCGTTGAGCTCAAAGATCATTGAATTTGACAACGGGTCGATAACGATAGAGCAGGGGCAAAATCAAACGGTGAGTATCGAGGGCGGAGTGTACGTCGGAGGTTCCGATACCGTCGGTCATTCCTACTCGAATTATGATTACTACACGACATTCAACGGCGGGCTCGGCAATGATACGATGTACAATCATGCAAGCAACGTCATCATTGACGCGGGCGACGGCGATGATTACATCGACAACTACGGAAATAATACCGTGACGATCAAGGGCGGCGCGGGCGATGATACCATCTACAGGGTCGGCAGCAACAACGTCATCGAATACGCGTCGGGCGACGGCAATGATTCTGTCGCTTACAGCGCTTACACCAACACGATTAATATCGACATTACGGACGGCTCGAGTTATTCGACGGCGGAGGGCGATCTGAGCGCAATGATTGTCAACATCGGCGGCGGTTCAATCGTCATAGAACGCGGTATGACGCAGGAAGTCAATATCAACGGCGGCAATGTCTCAAGTGGCGGCTCCATGCCGAACGGTCTGAATAAAGTCGGCGATACCATCAACGTGAGCACGAATTATAACGGCGGCGTGTGGTTGACGGGCTTCGACATTCTCAATTGGCGGGAGTGCTATGCGGACGCGACGGCGATCGAAGTTAACGCGTCGAGCGACGGCACGAGCGGCAGAGTGATCGTCGGCAACGAACAATCGAATATGCTCCGCGCGGGATATAACGGCGCGTGGCTTTGGGGATATCTCGGCGATGATACTCTCGTCGGCGGCGCGGGTTCGGATATGTTTTGGTTCGGCAAGGGCGAAGGCTCCGACGTGATCGACGACTGCAACGATAACGATTTGGTCAATCTGTGGAGTATCAATTTGAGCGATGTGATGTCGTTCGATGTTGACGACAATGATAATATCTCGGTCGGCTTCAGCGACGGCAATCGGTTGAAGGTGAACACGACGGGCAGCTCGACGACGTTCCAATTGGCGGACGTCGGACGTTGGAAACTCGATCACGGCAGTCGCTCATTCTCCTATGTGCCGTCTTGATCTCTGAAGTTTTTCGTGAGGCGTCCAATCTCGACGGGCGCCTTTTATTTTTGCGATTGATATTTCGGTTCCGATATTCTAATATTGATCGGAGCGATCCCAAATCAGCGCGACGGTCACTCCGTCGAATTTGGTTTTCGACAGCGCCAAGCGTCCGCGCTCAACGCTCGAAAGCGCCGCCGCCTCGCACACGTTGCCGACGCCGACTTGATTTTTTACAAAATCCGATTCGTCGAGCATGTATCTTTTGACGGTCGACTGCAATATGGCGGCGTCGAAAAATTTTATGGGACGATCGATCGAACGCGCAAAGTCAATCAATCCGATCTCGTCATTTTTTACGTCGATGCTCGCGATTAATCCGATCCGTTCGATCGATTGCCCAATCATTGAACACGCTCGAGCTACCGCCGCCGCGATCAATTCCCTTGACGTTCCGCGCCTGCAACCGATCCCCGCGATCAACCGTTGAGGCACGAGCTCAAGTTCCGTCTCGCCGTCGGTGACGATCACTCGTCGCCCCTCGAGCACCGCGCTGTTGATCATTTTGATCGCTTCCTTCGGACGCGGCATCAGCCCCAAGTCGGAGGTGAAGGCGTCGACGGCGGGAAGTTGCTCTACATCGGTGGCGGTGGTGATGATCGGCTCGGCGTTGAGGATCGTCGCAAGTCGACGCGTCAAATCATTCGCTCCGCCGACGTGCCCGCTCAACACGCTTATAACGTGGCGTCTGCGCTCATCGACACAGACGACGGCGGGATCATTCAGCTTGTCAACGATATGCGGCGCGATCATTCGGACGGTGATCCCGAGCGCGCCGACGAATATCAACGCGTCAAACTTATAAAAAGTCTCGTCGACGAGGTCTCGCAAACGATCAAAATCGCGTCCCTTGACGAAGACGCGGCTGCCGTCGAGCGCGGCGTTGAGGCGGGCGGCGATATCGGCTCCGCGCGGAGTGAGGGCGAAAATGGCGGCGTGCATGACGATCAATCCTTTCAAAAAAAATTGGGCAGGGAGTGTTGAAATTTGACAAAGAAACTTGGCGGCGATATCAAAGTGATCGGGCTCGGACCCGGCAGTCTCGACGATCTCAGTCCGCGTGCTCGACGCGCGCTCGAGAATTGTGATGTGGTCGTCGGCTACAGCACTTACATCAAACTGATTGAAAATCTGATCGAAGGCAAAAAAATAATCAGCACCGGCATGATGCACGAGGCTGAGCGATGTCGCGCGGCGCTCGATTGCGCGCTCGACGATCATACGGTCGCGGTTGTCTCGAGCGGCGACGCGGGCATTTACGGCATGGCGGGGCTGATGCTCGAAATGATTTTGGAACTGCCGATCGATCGTCGTCCGACGGTTGAGGTGATCGCGGGGATATCGGCGGTTCAGGCGTCGGCGGCGATACTCGGCGCGCCTTTGACACATGACTTTGCGGTGATCAGTCTGAGCGATCTGCTAACCGATTGGTCGGTGATCGAACGACGGATCGAATGCGCGGCGGCGGGAGATTTCGTCATCGCCTTCTACAATCCGAAAAGCCATAAACGAGTTACGCAAATCGAGCGGGCGCGGGAGATCATTTTAAAATTCCGCGCGGAGGATACGCCCGTCGGGATTGTTCGCAACGTCAGTCGAGACAATCAATCGAAGACGATCTCAACGCTCGAAAATTTTACTCGGGAGCCGATCGATATGTTCACGCTCGTGATCGTCGGCAGTTCAAAGACTTTCGTCAAAGACGGCTTCATGATCACGCCGAGGCTCAAACAATAAATTTATTGGGGCGCCGCCGACGCGGGGTGGGCATGCTTTCCTCAGTTGGGCGCTGCCGTTCGGGGGTGGGAGCGTCGGCGGCGCCCACAAAAAACTCGAGAGAAATTAATACTCGGGCTCGACATATTCTTCTTCGACATACTCGGGCTCGGCGCCCTCCTCGTAATACTCCGGCTCGCCTTCTACATATTCTTCTTCAACATATTCGGGCTCGCCTTCTACATATTCCTCTTCGACATACGCGCTCTCAACCTCAGGCATCGCCTCTTGCAACGCCTTCTTCTCCTCCTCCATCTGCCGACGAACTTCAAGAGGCGGAGTTTGTCTCTGCTGAACTCCTTCGTACATCATTTGCGTCAAATTCGCCGCCACCACAGGATCCATCTTCGCAAGAATTTGCGCCGCCGCATCGTCCTCCATCTTCTGAAGGATCAATATCGCCGTGTCCGCGTCCAGATTGCCCATCGCCTCTGCCGCCGCCTGCGCCTTCATGCTCGCGTACACTCGCGCCAATTTCGAGATGCGCTTCTTCTCCGCCGCCTCGCGCTCCTGCATCTGCTGCTCGAGCTCTTTCTTTGAAATTTTTATTTCGGGCGACTTCGGCGGCTCTTCCTCCGGCTTCATGATCTGATCGGCAACCTCACTCATTTTGTTCAGCCCCGAATCGATCCCCGTCGAGATCGTATCGACCAGCTCTTGCGTCGCCTTGTCGGTGTCCTCTTTCGTCCACTCCACGCCCTCGGGCACGTCGAAATAATTCCCCACGAACGGCCACTTGTACAGGTTGAGCGTCTCGTTGACTTGCCGCACCTGCTCGGGCGTGATTTTTTCCAAGTAAATGCCCGCCGCGAAGACGCCCGCTATGATGAACGGCAGCAGAATTAGGAATATGATCCCCCTGAAAAAATTTCTGATCTTCCTGAGGAAGCGCATCAATCACACCTCAATTGTTTTATTCGTAAAGGTCGAGCA
>FLNZ01004464.1_pt1 | contig 15144 bp, 10 predicted proteins | sample 1140391 | NCBI WGS metagenome assembly FLNZ01 (sample SAMEA3878171, study PRJEB12797) | bioreactor metagenome | biome: Moose rumen | place: Sweden | collected 2011-10
TCCCTCTCCACTCCTCCCTCTCCACTCCTCCCTCTCCACTCCTCCCTCTCCACTCCTCCCTCTCCACTCCTCCCTCTCCTCTCCTCCCTCTCCTCTCCTCCCTCTCCACTCCTCCCTCTCCACTCCTCCCTCTCCTCCCTCTCCTCTCCACTCCTCCCTCTCCACTCTCCACTATTTCCTCACGAAGCCTGGGGGGTGGTTTTGTAGTGCGCCGTAAGCACGGCGTTCAAAAAATGATCAAAAAAAGGCGGCGACGCTTGTTTGGCAATGAAAAAACCGCTATTTTTGCACTATGAACGACAATCGCGATGAGCAACGACGGCAGTGGTGGAAGCGAAACGAGGGTAAATACCAGAAGAAGCCCTCGATGACTCGCCGCAAGGCGGGTCACGACTACTATGGCCATTATGTATATATGATAACGGTGGTGGTGGCGGGTCGCCGCAATGTGCTGGGCACGCTGTGCTCGCCCGACGAGAGCCACAGCATGGCATGGGTGAATGCCACTGCGCTTGGCGAGGCAGTGAAACGCTACTGGCACGAGATCCCCTTGCATCACCCTCATATGAAGCTTTTTAGATGCCAGCTCATGCCCGACCACTTCCACGGCATCATCCATGTGACCAAGAAAACCGAGGTGCATCTTGGCACTATCATCTATAGCTTCAAAAAGGCATGCAACTTCGCGGCACGTGAGATGAATATTGCCCAGCCCTTGTGGGAGAAAGACTACAACGACCTCATCCTCACCTCTAGAGACCAGCTGCGCAACATGATTAACTATGTGCATGACAACCCTCGGCGGCTGTGGGAGAAGCGCAACCACAGCGATTTCTTCAAGGTGAGAAAGACGGTGGAGGCTGGCGGAGAGCAGGTGGAGGCATTAGGCAACATTTTTTTGCTCGATTTCCCCCTTAAAGCCGCCGTGCAATGCTCGCGCAAGTTGACCGAGGAGCAGATTCAGGAGCGGGTGGAGCATTTCCTGGCGATGGCACGGCGAGGCGTGGTGCTGGTGTCGCCCGCCATCAGCGCCGGCGAGAAACGGGTGATGAAAGCGGCGCAAGAGGCTCACTGCAAGGTGATAAAGATTGTGGATAACGGCTTCACCTCTCTTTCCAAGCCCTCGGGCGAGGACTTTGACGCCTGCGCCCGTGGTGACCTGCTGCTCATCTCGCCTTTTAAGCACCAAAACCAGAGCACCTGCCTCACCGAGCAGATATGCTACCACCTTAACTCCCTCGCTGCCACCCTCGCCACGGTGGAATGACCCTGCCACTCCCTTTTTGTCTTGAGAATTCTTGCTTTGCCTCTTGCTTTCCTTGAGGCTCCTCGAACGCCGTGCTTACGGCGCACTACACCAACAACGCCCACACCACTTTTTTCTCCATTCTCCACTTTCCTCCACTCTTCACTCCACTCTTCACTCTTTCCTCCCCGCTTCTCTTCCCTCTCCACTCTTCCCACTCCACTCTCCTCTTCCCTCTCCCCGCTTTCCACTCTCCACTAAAAAACCTTAAAACTTGACACTTGTCACTTAAAATCACTATCTTTGCAGGTTGAAACAATGGGAAGCTTAAGGCACATACTGGTTGTGGCACTGCTGGCGCTGATGGTGCTGGTGTGGGTGGCGTGCGCCAATATTGGTTCTCCTGAGGGGGGACCGCGTGACTACACGCCGCCTGTGATGCTTCGCAGCACCCCCCTCCCTGGTGCGGTGAACTTCAACGGCAAGAAGGTGGAGCTGCACTTCGACGAGATAGTGAACATCAAAGACCAGACCACCCGCGTGATTGTGTCGCCCGCGCCTAAGGAGCAGCCCATCATCCGCGCCCAGGGCAAGAAAATCACGGTGGAATTTCAGGACGACCTGGAGCCAAACACCACCTACGTCATCGACTTCACCGACGCCATCGAGGACAATAACGAGGGCAACGTGATTGACGGCTTCAGCTTCGCCTTCTCCACTGGCGACCACCTCGACTCGCTGCAGGTGAGCGGCATGGTGCTACGAGCCAACGATCTGGAGACTATGAAAAACGTGCTCGTGGGCTTGCACAGCAACCTCAGCGACTCGGCATTCTCGACGCTGCCCTTCGACCGCGTGAGCCGCACCAACAGCCGTGGGGAGTTCGTGCTGCGCAACGTGCCTGCCGGCGAGTATCACATCTTCGCGCTGCGCGACGTGGACAACGACTACAAGATGGTGCGCACCGAGGACATCGCCTTCCTCGACAAAGTGATAGTGCCCAGTGCCAGCGACTTCACGTCGCAAGACACCATCTTCACCTTTGACCACCGCATCGACACCATCATGACGGCGGTACACACCGAGTTCACGCCCAACGACGTGCTGCTGAGCCTCTTCAACGAGAACTTCAGCTCGCTGTATTTCAAGAAAAGCGAGCGCCAGGGCGACAACAAGCTCCTCGCCCTCTTCTCTACCACCCTGCCCGAGATGCCCACCACCCGCGTGCTGGAGCCAAAAATCTATAACGACGACTGGTACCGCCTTGAGACCCGCGAGGCGCAGGACTCGCTCGTGTATTGGCTCACTGACTCCACCCTGATAAAGGCCGACACCATAAGGCTGGAGATGACCTACCAGCACACCGCCGACAACGACTCACTAACGCTAAAGACCGACACCCTTACCTTCGCCAAACGCCGCAACACCAGCGAGCAGAAGCAGCAGGAGAAAGTCGCCAAAGAGCGCGAGAAGCGTGAGAAAGAGCTCTCCAAGCTCGAAGAGAAGCTCGCCAAGCAAGTGCAGGAGGGCAAAGACGTCACCGACCTCGAGGAGGAGATAAAGGACTTGCGCGACATGCTCAAAGAGAAACCCACGCTGCTCACCATCGAGACCAACAAAGGCACCACCGAAATCACCGACTCAGTGTTCATAAAATCCAACTCACCAATAGGGCGCATCGACCCTAGGGGTGTACACCTCGAGATAATGAACCCCGACAGCACCTGGCAGGCAGTGGAGCTGCCCACGATGGTGCCAAGCAACCAGTGGGACATCTACCGTTATGTGGCTCCCATGACGCTGAAGCAGAACAGCGACTACCGCCTCACCATCGACTCGCTCGCCGTGACATCAATCTACGGCATCGCCTGCGACACCGTGCGCTCAACCTTCAAGGTGAAGGGCGAGGAGGAATATGCCAACCTCCACGTCAACTGCCTCGGCTTCGAGGGGAAGGCTTTCGCCCACCTGCTCGACAAGCAGGGACGTGTGGTGCGCACAGTGGATGTGCTGGGGAAATTTGCCGACTTCTATGACGTGCTGCCCGAGACCTATTACATAATGATGGTGCTCGACGCCAACGGCAACGGACGATGGGACACCGGCAACTATAGCCAGCACTTGCAGCCCGAGGACGTGTTCTACTACCATAACCCTGTCAAACTCAAGAAATTCAGTGACATAACACTCACGTGGAACATCTACGACACGCCCGTCGATAAGCAGAAACCCGAGGAGATACGCAAGTTCCACCCCGAGGAACGCGATACCAAGCTGAAGAAAGAAGAGAAGAAGAATAACAACGAGGAAGAGGAAGACGACGAGTTTAACAGTAACGGGCTTCTCAATAACAACTCCTATAGCGGCGACAAATACCGCGACACGAAAGCCGCCCGAAACGCTAGATAGTTGTGCCGCTCGCTGCGCTCGCTAGATTGCCGCAAGCAGTCGCTTGCTAGATTGCCGCTCGCTAGCGCTTGCTGGTTTTGCCGCAAGCTGGCGCTTGCTGGTTTGCCGCTCGCGGGGCTCGCTAGTTTGCCGCTTCGCTGGTTTTGTCGCTCGCGGAGCTCGCTGGTTGTGTCGCAAGCTGGCGCTTGCTGGTTTTTTTCTGGTTTTTCTAGAATTTCTAGATGTTCTAGAATCTCTAGTTAAAACTAGAAACTAAAAACTTAAAACTATAACCCAAACTATTACCTAAAAATCTAAAATCTAAAAACTCTATAAAAAATTTTTTCACGTTAATAATTTGTTGTATATTTGCAGGCTGAAACGTGAAAAAGTGCTTTTCTCACGCCCTTTAGACGTGTTAAAAGCACTGATAACCATTGAATTAAATAAACAAACATAATTAATAATCTACAAAATGCAAACTAAAGGTTTTATTTTAACTATTGCTACTGCTTTAGTGTTGATATGCATTTTCTACCTCTCGTTCTCGTTTGTGGCTAACAAATATGAGAATCAGGCTGTGCAAGTTGCCATGAAGGCCAACGGCGGCGTGAAAGACGAGGGTAGTGAGAAGTATAAAGAGGCATACAACAACTACATTGGCAACATCGAGAAACAAAAAGTGTGGCTCGGCTACGACTTCAAGGAAGTGCGCGAGAAACAATTAGGATTGGGTCTTGACTTGAAGGGTGGTATGAACGTAACCCTCGAGATTAAGGTTCCTAACGTGCTGAAATCACTCGCCGAAATCCAGAAAGATGGCCAGGACAAGAACTTCGACAAAGTAATCAAAGAACTCGACGAAGGAAGCGACAACTACGTTGCCGAGTTCTGCAAGAAGTACAACGCCACCGGAAGCAACGTGAAGAATCTCTTCAAAAAGAGAATACAAAAAATTAAAGAAAACCCACAGGCTAGCGACCAGGATGTGCAGAAATACATCGAGGAGGAGGTTGATAACATTATCGAGAACTCCTACAAGGTGCTTGGCACCCGTATCGACCGCTTTGGTGTGATAGCTCCCAACATCCAGAAGCTTGCCAAGAAAGGCCGCATCCTGCTTGAGCTTCCAGGCATCAAAGATCCCGACCGTGTAATTGACCTGCTCAAGAAAGCTGCCAACCTCGAGTTCTATGAGACTCACCCTTATAAAGATGTAGTGAGCGACCTCAATGACCTCAGCAACGCTTATGGCCCCTGTGTCAACGGCAAGACCCTGATGCAAATGATTGGCGGCGGCTATACCCCTGAGTGGTGCTTGGCAGGACGTGTTCTTCCTGGCGACGTGGCTTTGGTGGACTCTATACTTAAGAGCGACCTCGCCAAAGAGAAGCTCCACGACAACATCAAGCTTTGCTTCTCGGTAAAAGCCGACAAGAAGCAATGGGAAGCTGCTGAGGCTCCCGAGAGATTTGACCTCGTGGCTCTGAAACTCGACAACGACGGCAAGCCCGCACTCACCGGCGACGCTGTTACCAGCGCTTCAACCTCCTACGAGCAACTTCAAGGTAGCACCGTGAACATGACCATGAGCAAAGAAGGCGCACAGAGTTGGTCACGCATCACTGGAGAGAACATTGGTAAGGCAGTAGCCATCGTCCTCGACGACCAGGTTTACTCTTATCCTAATGTGAAATCTAAGATTGACGGTGGCCGCAGCGAAATCAGCGGCGACTTCACTCCAGAGGAGGCAACCGACCTTGCCAACGTGCTCGAGAGTGGTAAGATGGACGCTCAGCCCGAGGTAATCAGCCAGCGCATCATTGGTCCTTCGCTCGGTCAAGAGTCTATCAACAAAGGTCTTGTATCATTTATCGTGGCACTCGTGCTGCTGATGATATTCATGGTATGCGTCTATGGCATCAAGGCTGGCTCTATCGCCAACTTGGGTCTTATCTTCAACCTCTTCTTCACTGCAGGTATCCTTGCCTCGTTCCAGACCGTGCTCACACTGCCAGGTATCGCAGGTATCGTGCTCGCGTTAGGTATGGCGGTTGACGCCAACGTGCTTATCTTTGAGCGCATCAAGGAAGAGCTGCGCGCCGGCAAGGGCCTCAAAGCCGCTGTCGCCGACGGTTATGGCAACGCCTTCTCGGCAATCTTCGACTCTAACTTGACCACCATCATCACCATGGCCATCCTGGCGTTCTCCAATAGCGGTGCCGTTAAGGGTTTTGCCATCACCACCATCGTGGGTATCTGCTGCTCGTTCTTCACTGCAGTATATCTCACCCGCATCATCCTCGAGTGGTTAATCAAGAAGGGTTGGTTTGCTAACATCAGCTTCTCTACCCCATGGACACGCCACATGATGGAGAACACCAACTTCGACTTCATGGGCAAGCGCAAAGTGAGCACTACCATCGTGGCTATCATCATCGCTGCTGTCATTGCCCTGTTCCTCATCCCAGGACGTGGTCTGAGCCTCGGTATCGACTTCTCGGGTGGCCGCAACTACATCGTGCAGTTTGACCAGCCAGTGAACGTTGAGACCCTCAAAGACAATATTAAAGACAAATTCCCTGAGTCAAGTACTTCTATCATCACCATCAACAACGATAGAACCGTGCGCGTTTCTACCAACTTCAAGAATGGTGAAGGCTTCGACACCAAGCAGGTTGACGAGGAGATCGAGAAAGTTCTTTACGACAACTTCAAAGACTCCTTCAAGAGCAAAATCACACAAAAAGACTTCAGCACCGCTAACGACGAGACCGGTATCATCGACATCGAGCACGTGGGTCCATCCATCGCTAAGGACATGACCCGCTCGGCTGTATGGTCGGTATTCTTCGCGTTGCTTGCTATGTTTGCCTATATCCTGCTGCGATTCCGCAACGTGGCATTCTCGGTGGGCGCTCTTGCCGCTGTGGCATATACCGCATTCCTCGTGATAGGCGTTTACACCCTGCACGGACTCCTCCCATTTGCTATGGAGGTTAACCAAACGTTCATCGCCGCCATCCTTACCGTGATTGGTTATCAGGTGAACGATACCGTGGTGGTATTTGACCGCGTGCGTGAGTACCGCAAGCTCTATCCAAAGCAAGAGCAGAGCATCACCTTCAACAAGGCGCTGAACAGCACCCTCGCCCGTACGTTGATGACCTCAATCACCACCTTGCTGGTATTGCTCGTTATCTTCTTCTTGGGCGGTGACTCTATCCGCAGCTTCATCTTCGCGATGATCCTCGGTGTGATAATCGGTACTTGCTCGTCACTCTTCATTGCCTCGCCAGTGGCTTACGCTATCACCAAAGCCCTCAGCAAGCGCAAAGAAGACAAAAAGAAAGTAACTAAATAATAAAACTTTCTATATAACCCTGAAAAGCCTGGCATCACTGCGATGACCAGGCTTTTCTTTGTTTTCGGGAATGGGGATCGAAGTTCGGGGATCGGGGATCGAGGATTGAGGATCGGGGATCGAGGATCGGAAATCGAAGAACGGGGATCGAAGAACGGGGGTTCGGGGAACGGGGATGGGGGATTGAAGTTCGAGGATCGGGGATTGGGCTGCTCTCACTAATCACTAATCACTAATCGTGCGAAGCACAATTAATCTCTAATCAGCGCGAAGCGCTCTCCACTCTCGCCTAAAAAGAAAATCCCGCAAGCGGCATTGCTTGCGGGAATTCTTGTGTGGTACCTCCAGATTTATCTTTTACTTTCACACACATCATTAGTTACACAAAATAGTCTATATCAGACTTTTACACACTTGCAACAACTTTATATATAGCAGTGACAACTTTGTGTCAGCAGAAAAGGGGGGAATAAGAAATTGCTATTGTTCCCCCAATAATTAACATTATCTTTGCATTATCAATGTATTTTTAATTTATTATTTATGAAAAAAATCAGTTATAATTGTAGAGTTTTTATCAACAATCGCAACCAGGTAGTGGTGCGTGTGCGATGGAACAAGAAAAGAAGTGAGGTAGGTTTATCAACTGGAATGTATGCCGACCCACTAAAATGGGACGAGAACACACAGCGTCCCAAGCGCGGCTCAACCCACATCATTAAGACAGAGAAGATACCTTCTCGCGCAATAAACGAGCGTATAGATGAATTTCTCGAAGCTATAGAGAAATCATTTAGTGAATTTGCTGTCAATAATGTAACCCCAAAGACGCAGGATTTGCGCGAACGCGTGAATGAGATCATAGGAAGAAACAAACAAAAAGAAGCTGAAGAAGAACCAGAAGTGCTCAAAGAAAAGACTCTAAAAGAAATTTTTGATGAATTCCTGCAGTCAGGTGAGGAAGAGAGAGGATGGGGAGATAAAATTAAGTACAAATATCTTCAGTCGTGGAAGCATTTAAACAAGTGCGTTCCCAACATAACTATTGACACACTGACGAAAGAGACAATGCAGAAACTCAAAAATTGGTACATCAAGGAAGGATATAAAAACCGCACAATAACTAATAGGTTTAAAACACTAAAGTCGTTTTTTAGATGGATGAAGGTCAACGGTTACAACGTCACAGATGGAGTGCTCGGATACAAACACCATCTCAAGGTAACAGAAAAGAATGTTGTATTCCTAACTTTTGACGAACTGTTAATGTTTTACAACTACAAGTTTAATGACGACCAGAAGACATTGGAAAAAGCGCGTGACTTATTTTGCTTCATGGCTTTCACCTCGTTGCGTTACTCAGACCTAGCACAACTAAAACGAGCCAATATCACAACGCGGGGCATTGAGATATACACCAAGAAGACCTCCGACCACATTACAATAGACATTAACCATTATGCCCAGGAGCTAATAGACAAATACATAGTCTCTGCTGATGAGTTTGTATTTCCTGTGCCTACGAACCAGAAACTTAATCAATACTTGAAATTAGCAGCTAAAGAGTGTGGTCTGGACAAAGAAATCATAGACACTAACAATATTGGCAATCAAAGGATCGATAAAAGCAACAAGTTATATGAAATAATAGGTTGCCACGACGCACGAAGAACCTTTGTGTGCTGCTCATTGGCACTGGGAATTCCTGAGACCACCGTGATGAAATGGACGGGACATAAGTGCTATGAAAATATGAAGCCCTATATCGAGGTGACAGACAAGACTTTAAAACGAGAAATGAGCAAATGGGATGGTTATGGCATTAAGAATCAGATCATTGACTCTATAGACAAGCTGCCCAATGAAAAACTTGAGCTAGTATATGATTTCATCAAGAACATCGCCTAGTACACCAGATCGGCTCAAACCCTAATATATAGACAATTAACGACCTATGGACTGCTGGCATTTTGAGCTAGCGGAGGGTCGGTAACAACAATATATATAACAACATATTTTTACCGATGGTACGGAGCGCAAGCGAAGAGTATGTGCCACCGACTATCAATCCAGGCGCTATTACCTGTCGGGGAGATCGTGCCCTAAAGACGGCATATCAAACCGACAGCGAGTCTGGAAAAGAAGCTAACGAGGCTAACACCGAAGAGGTGCAGGTCTCGACTTCTTTTTTTGGTTCCCGGGATGTCGATTTTGTTTTTTTGTTGAAAATGAGTATATTTGCGCCCGATGAAAGGAACGGAACACATTATCGTTGAGGATCGGTTGACTGGTGTCGGCAATCATGCCGGCTATCTGTGCCATGCCTATTGCCATCGGGGGGCATGCTCGTTTGACTTCAATAATGGGTCTTACAGCATGGAGGCTGGTGACTGCCTGGTTGTGCGTCGCAGCGACTTGATGACCAATGTCTGTCAGAGCGACGACTTTGTCGTTGACGTGGTCTATGTGACACCCGAGTTTATCGCTATCTCGACTCCGAATAGCAATTATGGCACCAAAGGCCAGTTGGCACTGTTCAACAACCCCATCATGCGCCTCACGCCTGAGCAGCAGCGTGTGTGTGCCCTGGATTTTGACTACATCAAGCGACGGTTGGCACTGACTACCCACAACTTTCACCGTGACGCGATGATCAATGCCATCCAGTGCATGATTATCGACTTGTTTGACTTTCATGTGGAGTTGCATGGCGGAGAGACGGTTTCGGCCCAGCATGCCCAATTGATGGAGGGTTTTCTGGAAATGCTGGAGCGTGGCGATTACCGTCAGAACCGCGAGGTCGCCTACTATGCCGACAAATTGTGCGTCACCTCCAAATACTTGAGCGAGGTGTCCAAGAAGGTGAGCGGATTCCCCGCTAACTACTGGATTATCCGTTACGCATCGCTTGACATCAGCCGCTTGTTGCGCGACAAGACGCTGACACTGAATGAGATTGCCGATATGTTCGGTTTCTCATCGCCGTCCTATTTGAGCCGCTACGTCCAGAAGTATCTGGGCGCAACGCCCACCACCTTCCGCGAATAAAACCGCAGACACACACAAGAGAAACGGAATTATTGAAATAAATACCCGAAATCTGTTTAACGACGGTTTCGGGCTTTCGTTGTTATTTTGCGGCATGGAATAATGTTTCAGATTAATCTATTAATGAATCCATCGCCATCTTTAACTAACCAAAATATCAATATTACAATGAAAAAGTTCTTATTGATGATCGCAATTATGGTCTCGTCACTTCCAGTCATGGCGCAGGCCAAGGTTTATTTTACAAGCGACATCTCACCCGATGGTTTGCAGACCATTTATCAAGCATTGGGGGTACCTGCAACGGGTCGAGTCGCAGTGAAAATCAGCACGGGTGAATCGCAAAGCTCCAACCAACTGAGGCCAGACCTGATTAGGGACTTTGTGAACAGCATCGACGGCACGCTTGTTGAGTGCAACACGACCTACAGCGGCTCGCGCAGCACCACTACCAGTCATCGCAACATCATCAGTCAGCGAGGCTACACTGTTGCCGGAGGGTTTAAGCATGAGCTCGACCTGATGGACTCGGATGGAGCTGACAACTCGGCCGGTGAAATGCTGTTGCCCATGTCGGCCGATACACAAAACGGGATTGCGCCCCATTTCCCCAATGCTGTGGTGGGCGCGCACATGGCTAACTACGACTTCATGGTCAACCTGGCGCACTTCAAGGGACACCAGATGGGCGGTTTCGGTGGAGTCTTGAAGAATCAGTCCATCGGCATGTCGGCACGTCGTGGCAAGGCATTGATTCACTCTGCCGGGCGCAACGAGGTGAGTTCCCGCTGGATGCAGTATGCCGACGACCAGGACGGATTTCTTGAGTCGATGGCCGAGGTGGCCAATGCCATTCATCAATACTTTCATCAAGAAGGAAAAAACATCATCTATATTGACGTGATGAACAATATCAGCGTTGACTGTGACTGCAACGGTTATCCCGCCGCTCCTGTTATGGCCGACGTGGGCATCCTTGCCTCGACCGACCCCGTGGCACTTGACCAAGCCTGCCTTGACTTTGTCAACATGCCGTCCTCGGCTGGCGACAACCATCAACCCCTGCTCAACCGCATTGCGCAGCGTCATGGCACTCACATCATCGATTGGGCCGAGCAGATTGGACTGGGCAGCCGTGAGTACACCTTGATCGACCTCAATGATGTGGAATCGGTCGACGAGTTGAGCATGAAAGAACAGCAGAGCTACAACATCTTCACTATTGAGGGCAAAACCGTTGCCATCAATGTCAAGAGCCTCGAGGGTCTGGATAGTGGCATCTACATCATCAACGGCAAGAAACAGATAATTCAATGAACAAGAACCGCAAAATGAACCGGCGTGATGCGCTCAAGGCCATGGGATGTATTGTGGCTACGACCACTTTGTCATCCACAGGCTTGACCTCGCTGGCCGCAACCACGGGAGACGATATGGAAAAGAGAAAGAAACGACTCGTGTTTTATTTCACCGCTACAGGCAACAGCTTGTATGCGGCAAGGGCCTTCTCGGCAGAGCCAATCAGTATTCCACAAGCGTTGAAAGACGGTGCACTGGACTATGAGGCCGACGAGATCGGCATTGTCTTTCCAGACTTTGCGGCCGCGGCGCCGCTCATGGTTCGGGAATTTGTGAACAAGGCGCGGCTCAAGGCAAGGTACATCTTTTCGATTATCACCTATGGCAACTATGCCGCCAACGTTGCCGACTGGTGGAATGAGTACTGCCTGGAGCAAGGACTCACCGTCCACTATATCAACACGCTGCTCATGGTTGACAATTACCTGCCGGTGTTTGACATGAATGAGCAGACGCGCATTGACAAACACATTCCCGAGGCCCTCGCTCAACTGGTCGCCGACGTGGAGAGCCAGCGGCAATACATCAGTCATGTCGAGATTGATGACCAGATGCGCGGATGGCTCAAGCGGTTGCAGGAGAACCACTTCCCGATGGAGGCCGAGCGCCTGTTGAGGCTGAATGTCGAAGCCTGCATTGCCTGTGGCACCTGTGCAGCCGTCTGTCCTCACGGCAACTTCAGCATGACGGATAGCCGTGCCGAGTTCTCGGACCCTTGCGAGTATTGCCTTGCCTGCGTCCATGCCTGTCCGCCGAAAGCACTGACACTGGAGCGTGAACTCAACCCGATGGCCCGCTACCGTAACGAGAACGTGTCGCTGGTCGATATCAAGAAGGCCAATAACCAAAACCGATAAAACTTAAGGTGAAATGAAGAGAGCGATTATTAACATGACGATGCTGATGGCGGTTACTGCCTGTTCGACCGACGGCGTTGAGGCCCTGGCCGAGACTGGCGGCACTCCTTCAGATTTTGAGATACAATACACCATGCCTGTCCCGTCAGACTTTTTCCAGGCAGCAGAGCATCAAGGAACGATAGAACTTGTAGAGTATGACTCCAAGGACTACACTTCAAGCAGCCAGCCTGTGACCCACAAGCCCGCCTATGTATATGTGCCCTATGGCTACGACCCGTCCAAGCAGTATGACATCATCTATCTGCTGCATGGCTGGACAGGCGTTGCCCAAGAATATTTCCTGAGGCGAAATGGCAACAGCAAAACCACGATGGTGCATCTGTTCGACCACTTGATCGAGAGCGGCAAGTGTCGGCCTTTCATCGCCGTGTCACCGACGTGGGACAAGGATAACCAGGCCAAGGATTGGGGCGAGAGCACTCGTGAGGCTGCTGTGTTCTCTCAGGAATATGTCAATGACCTGATTCCTGCCGTCGAGAGCCGTTACAGCACCTATTGTACTGATTTCACCCCCGAGGGCATCCTCGCCTCGCACGAGCATCGTGCCATCGGTGGCTTCTCGCTGGGCGCCATCACCACATGGTATGTCTTTGAGCAGGCATTCCCCTATAGCCGCATGTACCTGCCCATGAGTGGTGATAACTGGAGCCAGGGCATGTATGGCGGTCAATACTATCCCGAGGAAACGGCTCAGTTCCTGGCCGACCTGGTGAATGCCTCACCCTATGGCAACAACTTCTACGTCTGGTACGCCGTCGGGACCAATGACGTGCGCCGCCCCCAGACCCACAACCAGGCACTCGCCATGGCTGCCTTGAGCGACACATTCAATGCCAGCAATTTTTCCTATCACATGAAGGAGGGCGGCCAGCACGACTTCAATGCCGTGTGGGAGTTCTGTTACAATGCCCTGCCGTTTTTCTTCCCGGCAAACGAGCAGCAGGCTTGTTACACTCGTGAGACCCTGATCGAAGATGTTATCAACGACCCTGCCTTTAAGGACTATGGCCGTCTCATCTTTCCCGTGAACACGGGCTACTGGAGTGGCACCACCCTCGAGGATCTTGACCTGGCGTGGTACAACTACATCGACCCCGACAAGACCGTGGAGGTGTGCAACTACCTGCGCTCTCATGCCGATGGCTGCTTTCTCGACATCTATACCGAGGCCGAGAAGCAGGCCAATCCCGAGTTGCGCAATACCGGTCTGTTCTTTTTCAAGGGTGAGAATGGCGCTCCCTTTGCCATCTGCAACGCTGGCGGCGGCTTCTCCTATGTGGGAGCCATGCATGACAGTTTTCCCCATGCACTGGAGTTGTCCAAGAAAGGGTATAATGCCTTTGCGCTGATCTATCGTCCTGGCGATGCCTATGAGGACCTGGCACGGGCCATCACATTCATCCGTGACCATGCCGATGAACTCGGGGTGAATCCTGACGGCTACTCGCTGTGGGGCGGCTCGGCTGGTGCCCGCATGGCAGCGACGCTGGGCAATAGCGGCTACCTTCACCAGTTGACGGGACGCACCGATGTCCCTCAAACCTCGGCCGTTATCATGCAATACACAGGATATACCGCCGTGAGCCAGGATGATGCGCCCACCTATGCCTGCTGCGGTACCAGCGATGGCATTGCATCGTGGCGGACTATGCAAAGTCGCCTTGAAAGCCTTGCCGCACTGGGCATTCCCACCGAATTCCACGCCTATAGCGGCCTGCCTCACGGCTTCGGTCTGGGTACCGGCACAGTAGCCGAGGGCTGGATTGACGATGCGGTGGCCTTTTGGCAAGCGCAACCAGGCTACTCAAGCATTGACCCAATCAGAGCCGACTCCAGGCTGGACGATGGCCGCATCTATTCAACAGACGGTCGCCGCCTGGCAACCATTCAGCCAGGCATCAACATCGTCAACGGTAAAAAGATCCTGGCCAAGTGATAAAAATTCTTTTTAACAGAATAGCCCAAAACACAACACGCTGCATTAATAATCAACTAAAACCAAATCAAGTATGAAGACAAGATTTTTCATGATGCTGGCAGCGGTGCTGCTGAGTATCGGTGCTATGGCACAGAGCGAGAACAATTACGCCTTCGGTAATTTTGACCACGTGGTGACTCAACCAGCGCCAGGCGGTAACACGGCTGACGGCGGCCTGACGACGATTTTCCCCCGTTTCCTCACCGCGATGGCACCTTATCATCAGGAGGACATCGGGCAATTCCTGAAGGACGCCTTCGGGCTGGAGGGCGACATGAAGGATTGTGAAAAACGATTGGTTGAACTGTTCTCGTCGTTTGGGGTTCCCATGTACTTTGAAGGCGAGGCTTGTAGCGCTCAGATTGCCGACATCGACATCACCACTTCATTGTCAATTGGTGAGGTGACCACAGTGATTAACAACTGCTTAAAATGATATATAGATATGAACAGATTCATCACGACATTATGCCTGCTGGTTGCTGCGACATTGAGCCTCCATGCATGCACGACAACCGATCAGGGAGAGAAACAAACAATTGACATGAAGGGAAAGAAAGTCCTGGTTGCCTACTTCTCATGGAGCGGCAACACACGCGAGGCGGCACAGTACATCGCCCTGAAGACGGGGGCCGACGAGTTTGAAATATCAAGAAGAGCGACATCTATAATAATGGTGCCGCTTTTCTTTCTTTCGCCACCCTCCAAGGCAAGTCGTTACTCTTTCAATATAGGTATTTAAATTAGCTAGTTTATAGATAGTTAAAAGGTTAATAAAAGAGTATATATTAGGTGTCATTTTGATATAGTACTTTATATAATACTATTAATAATTGGTTAA
>FLNZ01000085.1_pt1 | contig 15120 bp, 14 predicted proteins | sample 1140391 | NCBI WGS metagenome assembly FLNZ01 (sample SAMEA3878171, study PRJEB12797) | bioreactor metagenome | biome: Moose rumen | place: Sweden | collected 2011-10
CGGCTGCACCCGCCTCTGCACCCGAAACGAAGGTTTCCCTCGACAGCTCGGTCGACCGCTACAGCTACGCGCTGGGCATGGATCTCGGCAAGGCGATTGCCAACATAAACGTTCCCCTCAAGCTGGACGTGATTATCGCCGCCATCAAGGACGAGGTGGACACGACCCGCAAGGTTCTCATGGATGATTCTACGGCGGAAAAGGCGCTCCAGGGCCTGCTCTTGCAGATGCAGCAGAAGAAGGAAGCCGACGCGAAGGCTGCCGCCCAGAAGTCGCTTGAGGAACAGGCGCAGTTCCTCGCGAAGAACGTGCTGGATTCCACGGTGAAGGTTACCACGAAGGGCGTACAGTACAAGGTTATCAAGGAAGGCACGGGCATTACCCCCAAGGTGAGCGACAAGGTGCAGGTCCACTACATTGGCGCCCTCCTGGACGGTACGGAATTTGACAACAGCGTTAAACGTGGAGAACCGCTCGAGTTCCCGGTGAATGCCGTGATCGAGGGCTGGCAGGACTTGCTCCAGGTGATGAAGGAAGGCATGAAGGTGAAGGCCTGGATCCCGAGCGCGCTTGCGTACGGCGAGGCGGGCGTCCCGCCGATGATCCCCGCGAATGCGCTTCTCGTGTTCGAGGTGGAACTCCTGAAGGTGTACGCGGAAACCCCGGCTGTCGATGGTTCGACGGGCTCGCCAACCGATGCCGCCGTTGCTCCGGCCGATACTGCCGCCGCTAAGGCTGCTGACCCCGCTGCTGCACCTGCCGAGGCGAAGGAGGCCCCGAAGGCCGAACCCGCCAATGGTTCGGCAAGCTCGCCAACCGGTGCCAAGAAACCTGCCGCGAAGGGTGCAAAGAAGCCCGCCGCGAAGAAGTAACGCGAAATTGCGGGCCTGAAAAGGCTAAAATTTGTGGATGCGGCCCTTGACGGGGCCGCGTTTTTTTATGTTTATGGTCATGAATAACACTGCGTCCGATTTCTATTCCCAGCACTTCGAAGTTGCCGGATTCATCCGGGAAGTGTTCGGCTATATGGACCGGTTCAAGGGCCAGCTGTTCGTGTTGAAGATTGACGACGGCCTGATGGACCATCCGCTGTTCCCCGTGCTCATGCGGGATATCGCCCTGTTGCACAAGGCGGGTATCCGCATCATTATCGTGCCGGGTACGCGAAACAGTATCGATGCGCAGTTGAAGGCGTGGGAACTTGAAAGCAAGTTCGAGGGCGGCGTCCGGCTTACGAGCGAGGAGGCCCTGCCCCTCATTGAGCAGGCGAGCCTCGGGGTTGCCCAGCGCATCATGAGCCACCTCACGGCGAGCGGCCTGAGCGGTATCCAGGGCAACTGGGTGCTGGCCCGGAGCCTTGGCGTGATTGGCGGCGTGGACTACATGCGCACCGGAAAGATTGAGCGGATTCAGCGCGATATTCTGGAGCAGCTGCTTGACGAAAATTTCGTGCCTATCATTCCGCCTATCGGTTGGAACAAGATCGGGCATGCCTACAATATCAGTTCTACGGAACTTGCGACCGAAATCTGCAAGTACATGCAGGTGGGCAAGCTCTTCTTTATCGGTAACGAGAACGGCATCAAGCTCAAGGGGCTTGTGACCGGCAAGAACACGAAGTACCTGGAGCCGACGGACTCGGGCGTGATTTCGGCACTGGACGTGGACCAGGCGAAGGAACTGCTGGAACTCAATTCCGACGTGCTCGATTTTGCGCAGATGGACTACCTGATGAACGCCATCCGGGCGTGCGAGGCGGGCGCGAACCGCGTGCATTTGCTGAGCGGTGAATTCCAGGGCAGCGTGCTGCAGGAAGTGTTCAGCGCGCGGGGCGACGGTACCATGGTGTACGCGAACCAGTACTCGAGTATCCGGCCCGCGAACATCGAGGACATTCCCGATATCCTGCGCATCATGCAGGACTACATCGCGAAGGGCTACCTGGTGCCGCGCACTCAGGAAAGCATTTCCGAGAAGCTCAAGGACTACGTGGTGTACAGCATCGACAACAGCATTCACGGTTGCGGCGCCTTGCACGAGTTCGAAGACGGGATGGCCGAAGTTGCGGGCATCGCGGTGGGCGCGAACTACCGCAAGTCGGGCATTGGCGATGCCATCGTGCGGCACCTGATTTCTGTCGGGCGCATGAAAGGCTACAGTAAGCTGTTCTTGCTGACCACGCAGGCGCTTGACTGGTTCTACCACTTCGGATTCGAGGATGGTACGGTCGAGGATTTGCCCAAGAGCAAGCGCGACCACTACAACCAGAAGCGCAACTCGCGTATCCTGATCCTCCCGCTGGACAAGTGACGGTAAAGTCGCGCGGCGACCCCTAATTCGTCATCCCCGCGAAGGCGGGGATCTCCAAGGAAAAGAATATGAACACACTCGAAGCAATACGCACACGTCGCAGTACCCGCAAGTTCAAGGCACAGCCTGTGGAACTCGAGAAGTTGAAGCAGGTTGTCGAGGCGGGTCAGTTTGGCCCTACCGGCGGCAACGCTCAGACGAATCACTTCTTCGTGATTTCGGATGCTTCGGTGATTGCGAAACTCAAGGAACTGGTGCAGGCCGCGTTCGCGAAGATGGAACTCCGCGAAGACCTGTACAAGAGCCTCAAGAATTCCATCACGCTCGCCCGCAAGGGGAACTACTCCTTCTGCTATACGGCGCCTGTTCTGATTGTGGTCGCAAACAAGAAAGATTACGGCAACAACATGGCCGACGTGGCTTGCGCCGTGGAAAACATGATGCTTGCGGCGAACGAACTTGACCTCGGCAGTTGCTACATCAACCAGCTCAAGTGGCTGAACGAAGACCCGACGCTCCTCGAATACCTGCGCGGCCTTGGCTTGCGCGATGACGAACGCGTGTACGCCTCCGTCGCCATCGGTTACGCCGATACGGAGAGTGGCCTCCCGAACCGCGCGGAATCTCCGCGCGTCGGCAACGAAGTCGTGTTCGTGTAATTTTTACTGGGTTATTTCCCGAGCATCTCTTTAACTTTTCTCTTGACTTCTGTCAAGTCACTGCTCGTGAGTACCGGGATAAGCGAGTTTATTTCTTCGATGGGTTTGTCCCACCAGCGCCATTCGAGCATCAGGTTTGTGAGTTCTTCATCGAAACGCTTGCGTATAAATTGTACCGGGTTTCCTGCGACAATCGTGTAGGGCTCCACATTGCTGCCAACGACGCTGCTTGCGCCGATAATCGCACCGTCGCCGATATGTACTCCGGGGAGTATCGTTACGTTCTGGCCAATCCACACGTCGTTCCCGATAATCGTGTCGCCTTTTAGCGGCATGTCCGCTGGTGCGGGCGCCTTCATGTCCCAGCCTGTGAGCGTGTAGAACGGGAAAGTCGAGACCGCGTTCATCTGGTGGTTCGCTCCGTTCATCACGAACTCCACTCCCGCAGCAATCTGGCAGAACTTGCCGATAATCAGCTTGTCGTTGTTCCACGGGTATAGGTGAGTCACGTGGCTTTCGAACTCGCTGTCGGCAATGTAGGTGAAGTCGCCCACGACTATGTTCGGGTTCTTGAGCGTCGGCTTCACGTAGATTTCCTTGTCGTAGCCCGCAATCGGGTGTACTGCCATCGGGTCGGGAATGTTCTTTGGCGTTGTCATAATTCCAAAATACATTATTTGTGTACAAGATTGACATCTTGTCAACGGAAAAAATGCCGGATGGTCGCCCGCGGACCATAAATCCATATATATTTCAAGTGTTGTTTGAAGTGAAGGCGCCTTCGCGCCTTAAAGGAATGTTATGCTTAAAAGCAGACTCAGGACTGCGGCGCTGGCCGCTTCCTTCTCCGTGGCGTCGCTTGCTGTGCTCGCGAATGCCGAAACGCTCCCGACTGCGGGCGAAATGTTCAACAAGATGGGTTTCGGGATTAACATCGGCAACACGATGGAAGTTCCAGGCAACCCCACGGGCTGGGGCAACAAGTTCCCGACAGAAGCCTACATCGATTCGGTGAAGGCGGCGGGGTTCAACACCATCCGCATTCCCTGCGCTTGGGACAGCCACGCGAGTAACGGCGTCATTAACGAAAGCTGGATGGATTCGGTGCAGACGGTGGTGGACATGTGCATGCGCGCTGGCCTCGTGACGGTCCTGAACATCCACTGGGATGGCGGCTGGCTCGAAGAGAACCTGAAGGACGAAAAGAAGGACGAGGTGAACGCGAAGCAGAAATCCTACTGGACGCAGATTGCGACGCGTTTCAAGGACTATAACGAGAACCTGCTCTTTGCGAGTGCGAACGAGCCCGCGACTACCGACGACAATTACAGGCACGAGACGGAAATCCTGATGGTATACCACCAGACGTTCGTGGATGCCGTGCGCGCAACGGGCGGCAACAATGCGAGCCGTACTCTTGTAATCCAGGGGCCTTCCACGAGTATCGACCGCACGACCGAGGTGATGCCGGTATCAAAGCTCCCGAAGGACGTGATTGAAAACCGCCTGATGGTCGAGGTGCATTTTTATGACCCGTACACCTACACACTCTTGAACGATATTGTTGACTGGGGCGCGCAAGTTTATCCGCAATACTACTGGGGCGATGACCTTGCGACCGGTGCAGACATCGTGCACAACTGCGGTTACAACGCCTGGGCGGGCGCGATGGGCGACAAGTGCACCAGCGCGCAGATTCAGGACCAGTTCGGCAAGATGAAGACGAACTTTGTGGACAAGGGCGTGCCCGTGATTATCGGGGAGTTCGGCGCGAACGACCGCGTGGGCGTGCTGACGGGCGACAACTACGCGAAGCACCGCAAGGGCCGCCTTGCCTATTACGACGCCGTGATGAAACTTGCGAAACAGAACAAGGTGGTGCCCATCGCCTGGGATACCGGCCACGAGGGCGAAAACAACATGACCATTATCCGCAGGCAGTCCGCGCCGGACGGCTCCGTGTTCGATATGGACGTGCTGAAGATTATGCGCAGTGCCTACGGGCTAGGCGACTACGTGAATAGCGGCATTACGCATGTGGAAAATTTCAAGGCCGGCGGCGAAACGACGGACATCGTGAACGGCGCGCAGTTGGGTGAGGGCTTGGCGCGTGCGACCCCCGGGATTCTGCGCGTGGGCAATCGCCTGGAATCTGCGGGCGAAATCAGGCTGTTCAACCTGAACGGAACGCTTGTCCGCACTGCGATAAACGGCATGTCGCTCGAAAACATTCCGCACGGTATATATATTGCCAAGGGCGCTGGCGCCATGGTGAGAGTTGATATCCGGTAATTTTTCTATCTTTGCCCGCATGAACTTGAAGATGATGGAAGATGGCTTCCGGATGATTCTCACCGGCATGGGCGAGAATCCGAACCGCGAAGGCTTGCTCGATACGCCGAAGCGTGTCGCGAAGATGTATGCCGAGCTCATGACCGGCCTTTCGGGCGAGATGCGTGCCGAAGACATTCTCAAGACGCGATTCCACGAGAAGTACGACGAGATGATTATCGTGCCGGATATCGAGTTCGCGAGCATGTGCGAACATCATTTTCTGCCGTTTACGGGCAAGGCGCACGTGGCCTACATTCCGGGCGACTGCGTGGTGGGCCTTTCCAAGATTCCGCGCGTCGTTGAATTCTACGCCCGCTTCCCGCAAATCCAGGAACGCATGACGCGCCAGATTGCAGAACTCATCCAGAAGGAGCTGAACCCGAAGGGAGTCGCGGTGGTGCTCGAGGCGAGCCACATGTGCATGACCATGCGCGGTGTAAAGAAGCCCGGTGCCACGATGGTCACGACCCAGCTTCTGGGCCGTTTCAAGACCGACGAGAAGACCCGCGCCGAGTTTATGTCGCGCATCTACGCCCCCCGGTAAACAGCCCCTTTTGGATTTATTGTCCATAGAAACTCGCGAAAACCGCGAGTTTTTCCTTTTTTTGCAAGGTATCTTTATATGCGGTTACGGAGTAAATCAAGGAGTAATACAATGAAATCTCGATTCTTCAGGAATCTGGCGAAGGGCCTCGTGGTTGTAAGTGCCGCCCTTGCCGTTGTCAACTGCGATGAATCTACCGTTGCCGCTGCCCAGCAGCAATACGACCCGAACGATCCGCTTGCCGCGCTCAGTTCCTCGGGCATGGCCGACCCCGCCCAGGTGGGTGATGTCGACCCGACTCTTGCTTCCAGCAGCTCTACCGATATTATCGGTGGCGGCGAAGTTGATCCTTGGGCTGACCCCTGCGTGGCCTCTAGCCTGCCCGATGCCTGCGGTCCTGGGACAAATCCGGTTGCAAATCCGACGAGCAGCGCAGATGTGAATCCTGCTTCCAGCGCGGATGTGGTTCCGGTTTCCAGCGCGGTTGTCGAAAATCCCGCTTCCAGTTCCAGCGAGGCTGCCCCGGTCGTTTCTTCTTCTAGCGAAGAAGTGAAGCCCGCCGTTCCGAAAATTTTCCTCGCGAACGACAAGGAAGAAGAAAAGAATTACATGGAAGTCGAGTACAAGACGAATACCGGCTGGGATGGGGAAGGAATCCTTGCGTACCCCAAGCGCTTGACCGACAATCCGGACCAGAAACACGCTGTTGTCGTGTGGGGCCCCGGTGGCGGTACTCAGCCGAGTGCATACGAGGGCATGATTCGCCGTCTTGCCTCCCACGGTTTTGTGGTGATTGCTCTCAAGGAATCTCCGGGCAATGCGACCCAGGCCATCAAGGCTCTCGACTGGCTGGATGGGCTGAACAAGGACTCGAATAGCCCGCTGTTTGGCAAGCTTGACATGAATACGGTCGGTTGCTCGGGTCACTCCATGGGCGGTCTTGAATCCGAACAGGCCCTCATCAAGGACAGGCGCGTGCTTACCGCATTCCTGAACAACAGTGGCGACTGGAATGGCGCCGGTGCGAACAAGGTCGCAACTGACCGCTCCATCGCAATTCTCTATGGCGAAGTCGGCATGGAAAAGGACAACGCTAGGAATGACTACAACAATTCGGGCGTGCGCGCTCCTGCCTGCCTTATCGAAATGACTGGCGGTCCGAGGAACAACAGTGAAGGTGGCTACGGTCACGGTTCCGGTTCTTGGGACGGCATGGCTGCGACGGTTGCCTGGATGCGCTGGCACCTCGGTGGCGAGGAATGGCGCAAGGCGGACTTCGTAGGCACGAGCGGCAAGTACATTGATGGCAACATCATTGGTAAGCAGGGCAACTGGAAAACCCAGTGCAAGAACTTCTAAGAATTTCCACACTCACTCCAAGCACCTCGCCCCACAGGCGGGGTGTTTTTGTATAATTATTGGTGAAAAGGAGTTCCTTCATGAACGCAGCAATTCTTACTAACGAGTTTCCGCCGGAAATTTACGGCGGCGCAGGTATCCACGTCAAGTTCCTTACGCAGGAGCTTTCGAAACTTTGTCACATCGAGGCGCGCTGCTTCGGGAGCCAGGATGTAGACGAGGACAATGTCCGTGCAATCGGGTTTTCGCGCAAGCTGGGCCTGGACCCGGCCGACGACCGCTTCCAGAAGATTTTCAAGCCGCTCGATATCAACCTGCAGTGGGCCGCTACCCTCAAGGATATCGACGTAATCCATTGCCACACCTGGTACAGCCACTTTGGTGGCGTGCTCGCGAGCCGCCTGTTGCAGTGCCCGCTAATCCTTACTACGCACTCGCTGGAACCGCACCGCCCGTGGAAGGCCGAACAGCTGGGCGATGGCGGTTATGCCATGAGCTGCTGGATCGAGCGCACCGCATACGAGGCCGCCGACGGCGTGATTGCGGTGAGCGAGGGCATGAAGCGCGACGTGATGAAGCTCTATGGCGTGCCCGAGGACCGCGTGAAGGTTATCTACAACGGCATCGACCCGGAATTCTACGCGCCGACGTTCAATGCGGGCATCCTCGAGAAGTGGGGCGTGGACCCGAACCGCCCCTACGTGCTGTTCGTGGGCCGCATTACGCGCCAGAAGGGCATTAGCCAGCTTATCCAGGCCATTCCGCAAATCGACAAGAGCGCACAGGTGGTGCTCTGCGCGGGTGCTCCCGATACGGTGGAACTCGCCGAGGAATGCAAGTCGCTTATCGAAAAGGTCCAGGCCACCCGCGACGGCGTGGTGTGGATTCAGGAAGCCGTCCCGCACGAGGAACTTCGCGTGCTCTACAGCCATGCGACCGTGTTTGCCACGCCCTCGCTCTACGAGCCGTTCGGGATAATCAACCTCGAGGCGATGAGCTGCGGGACCCCGGTGGTGGGTTCTGCGGTGGGCGGGATTCCCGAGATTATCGTGGACGGCGAAACCGGATTCCTGGTGCCGCTCAAGCACGTGTCCGAGACGGATTTCGAGCCTGCCGACCCGAAGGCCTTCCAGACCGACTTTGCGAACAAGCTAAACAGGGTTCTCGCAGACCCGGAACTCGCGAAGAAGATGGGCGAGGTGAGCCGCAAGCGTGCCGTAGATGTGTTCAGCTGGAAGTCCATCGCCAAGCAGACGTACGACTTTTACCAGGAATGCATCGAGCGCTACAAGAAAAGTAAGTAATGCCCCTCGAGATTGTACGCAACGACATTACCAAGGTCAAGGCCGACGCCATCGTAAATTCCGCGAATAGGCAACCTGTTTGCGGGGGCGGTACCGAATACCAGATTTACGAGGCCGCAGGCCACGAGGATTTGCTGAAGGCCCGCGAGCAGGTGGGCCCGCTGGATGTTGCCGAGGTGGCGGTGACGCCCGCGTTCGCGCTAGACGCGAAGTACATCATCCATACCGTGGGCCCCAAGTGGATGGGCGGCAAGTCCGGCGAAATTCTCGCGCTTGCGGGCTGCTACCGTAATGTCCTCGAAAAGGCGAAGGAACTGGGCTGTGAGTCCATCGCCTTCCCGCTTATTTCCAGCGGGGTGTTCCGGTTCCCGAAAGATTATGCCGTAAGGATTGCGACGCAGACTATCGGCGAGTTCTTGCAGACAAACGAAATGCTGGTGACGCTCGTGGTTTTTGACCGCAAGGCGTTCGAAGTTTCCGAGGACTTGTACAGCGACATCCAGGCGTTTATCGACGACAATTACGTACAAGATAAATACGGCGATGTGCGCAGGTATGCGAACATCCAGCGGCAATGGCAAGGTCGCAACATTCCCGACGAGGAATGCGAAGACATGGCCCTAGAATGCGAAAACATGGCCCTGCAATCGCCGCAGGTTCCTGACGGGGAACCGCGCATTTGCTCCATGTCGCTTGCCTGTGCCAAGCCCAAAGAGGATGCGGAAAAATGTTCGGCAAACCTCGATGACATTCTCGCGAAACCCGGCGAAACCTTCTGCGACAAGCTGTTCAAACTCATTCACGAGAAGAACCTGGACGACGTGGAAGTCTACAAGAAGGCGAATCTCGACCGCAAGCACTTCTCGAAAATCCGCAGCAACGTGAAGTACAAGCCCACCAAGAAGACGGCCCTCGCGCTTGCCATCGCGCTCCACCTGAACATGGACGAGACGGTCGATTTGCTTGCCCGTGCGGAACTTGCGCTTTCGCCCTCCAACAGGGGCGACCTGGTCGTTTCGTACTTTATCGAGCGCGGAATGTACGATATCTGGGAAATAAATAACATGCTTTTCAAGTTTGGGCTGCCGACTCTAGGCGTATAACTACCGAAAGTCGCTCAAAAACGCCAATTTAAAATGTCGCCTGCCAGGCGACCAAATCGCCCCCTGTAACATCTATTATTGCCATCGTTAACCGGTCGCAAACGTGAAGGTGCGAACGTACCAAGCCAGTGACCACTACCTAAGCCGCACGAATAGCGGCACGGAGGCAATCATGAAACAGGGACTCACCGAAATCGTATTTATCCTGGACCGCAGCGGTTCCATGAGCGGGCTCGAAAAGGATACTATCGGGGGCTTCAACAGCACCATCGACAAGCAAAAACAGGAGACGGGCGAGGCGTATGTCTCTACCGTCCTCTTCGACACCGAAATGGAAGTGCTCCACGACCGCACCCCGCTTGCAAACATTGCGCCGCTCACCGAAAAGGAATACTACGCCCGTGGCTGCACCGCACTCCTCGACGCCATCGGCGGGGCAATTCACCACATCGGCAACGTGCACAAGTACGCCCGCGACGAAGACCGCCCCGAAAAGACCATTTTCGTCATAACCACCGACGGCTACGAGAATTCGAGCCGCAAGTACACCGCCGAACGCGTGAAGCAGATGATTGAACGCCAGAAGCAGAAGTACGGCTGGGAATTCATCTTCCTCGGCGCAAACATCGACGCCATCGAAACCGCAAGGAACTTCGGCATCGACGAAGATCGCGCTACAAACTACGTGAACGACGGCGCGGGAATCAAGATGATGTACGAGGCGGAATGCTGCCTGATGAGCGACATCCGTAACAACCGCAAGAACGCCCGCCAGTGGAAGGCAAAGGTCGACGCCGACTACGCAAAGCGTGTCAACCACAACGGGAAATAGCCATGTGCGGCGGATGCCTCGGCTTTATATTCTTCTCTTTCCTTTTTCTCTATTGCATTTTTAGATAAAAAGGAGAGGGTCAGGGCCTTATCCCTTCTTCTCTTTTTTTATTTGCTTCAGCTGCGCGAGCCGCTCGCCCAGCGCCTTTTCCTTGCCGTAGGGCTTGGGCTGGTAAATCTCGGTGCCTTCGAGTTGCTTGGGCAAATGCTCCTGCGCGGAATATGCGCCTGGGCTGTCGTGGTCGTACTGGTAGTCAACGCCGTAGCCCAGCTTTTCGCCGACCTTCGTCACCGAATTGCGGAATGCGCGCGGTACGGGCAGTGTCCCGGTTTGCTTCACGATGGAGTCTGCCTTCATTCCGGCAAGTTCCAGGCTGTTGCTCTTGGGCGCAAGCGAGAGGTAAACCGCAAGTTCGTCGAGCGCGATGAGGCCCTCGGGTATGCCCATGAAGTCGTATGCCTCTCGGGCGGCGGTCGCGAGCAAGAGTGCGTTCGGGTCTGCAAGGCCGATGTCTTCCATGCTCATGCGCATCAGCCTGCGCAGTATGAACCGCGGGTCTTCGCCACCCTGCAGCATGCGGTGCATCCAATAGAGGGCTGCGTCCGGGTCGCTCCCGCGTACCGACTTGTGGAGCGCCGAAATCAGGTTGTAGTGTTCCTCGCCGCTCTTGTCGTAACGGAGCGGTTTCTTGTACTGGAACTCTTCAAGAAGCTTTTCATCGATAACCTTGCGGTCGCCGAGGTTCTTGCCAATCCATTCAATCTGGTTCAGCAAAAAGCGTGCGTCGCCGTCGGACTGCGCGATTAGTTTGTCTACAACCGCCTCTTCGACTTCCACGTCCTTGAGCTGCAGGCCGCGTGGGTGGTCGCGCAGTGCGCTGAAAATCAGCGTGCGCAGGTCTTCCTTGCTTAAGGGCGCAAACAGTATCAGCTGGCAGCGGCTCAGGAGGGCGCTGTTGACCTCGAACCCGGGGTTCTCGGTGGTGGCGCCTATGAGCGTCACCGTGCCATCCTCGACGGCACCCAGCAGCGCATCTTGCTGGCCCTTGTTAAAGCGGTGGATTTCGTCGATAAACAGGATGGTGTCCTGGAACAGCCCCTTCATCTTGCGGGCGTCGGCGAGGACTTCCTTCACTTCCTTCACGCCGCTTGCAACGGCCGAGAGCGCCACGAAGGCCTTTTTCGTGTGCTGGCGTATCACGTGCGCGAGGCTCGTCTTTCCGCAGCCCGGCGGGCCCCAGAAAATCATGCTCGGAACGTTGTCGTTCTCGAGACTTTTCCGCAAAAGGCTCTGCTCGCCCAGAATCTTGTTCTGGCCTAAAAATTCATCCAGGTTCTGCGGGCGCAGTCTTTCGGCGAGCGGCTGGTCCATATCTTATTCCACGGGTTCCACTTCGATAGAGTAGCCGATTTCGCGGCTCGTTTCTTCGACTTTCTTGTAGTGGATGATTATCTTGATTTTATCGCCATCAGAAATCGTCGCGATTCCATGATAGTCGTTGCCGTCGTGGCTGGATACCTTGACGCTCTGGCAAGAAAGGTTGTCTTCTGCAAGGGCTTCGCTGATGATTTCCTTCGCTTCGCTTTCCATCCAGTGGTAGCGCCCGGCAACGGGGCCCGGAATGGCGATGGCCGCAATACCGAGGGCGATGACTGCGGCAGAAATCATGAACTTCTTGGATGCGGGCAGGTACGAACCCACGTGCATCTTGTGGAGGGTCACCAGTACGTAGAATCCGGCACCGAGCCCGAGCAATAGCGGAACGTAGATGTTCAATGACTGTATCATGCGGAGGTCTACGAACAGGTAACTTGAAATAAAAAAGGAGCACGCGCCAAGCACGATGAGGCATGCGAGGCATATCAGGATTGTCTTTGCCGGTTTCTTCTGGAATTCCTCGCAGAACTGGCGGGCCTGGAGGAACTCGTTTGTCTTTGCTTCGGAGATAGTTCCTTCGCCCTTGCAGATATTGCACTTGAGGCCGTTTTCAATCTGCTTCGTGCCGTTGCAGCGGATGCAGTCGAGCATCTTGATGCTGCCGGAACCGCAACATATCGGGCAAGGCTTCTTGTCCTTTATCCCGGTGCCTTTGCATCGCTTGCACGGGCTGGAACTCCTGACAGGGAAGTCTACGGTCTTGTCCAGCGACCTGATGTGAATCTGGACGGTCTCTTCCTGATTTTCCATGCGTCTATTTCTCCTCGCTAACGAATTCGAACTTGCTGAAACTTGCGGGCAGTTCGCGCGTGGGGCGCCCGTTCTTGAGCATGCAGTGGAGCGTGTGGCCCGTGGTGCACAGCTTGCCGTTCACGCTTGCCCTGTATTCAAAACGGATGCGCAGCTTGTCTACGCGAATCATGGTGGTCTCGACATCCACGAATTCGCCGTAGTGCGTGGGCGCCTTGAACTGCACGTTCAGTTCGAGCACCGGGCTCGAGAACCCCTCGGCCTCCATGTCGGCGTAGCTTGCGCCCGCCTCGCGGAAGTATTCGGTACGTGCCTGCTCGAACCACACGGCGTAAACGGAGTGGTGGACGATTCCCATCTGGTCGGTTTCCGCATAGCGCACTTCGACGCGGGCGGTATGCTTGAATGTGCAAGTTTCCATGCCACAAATATACATTTTAAATCCGTGCCTGTTTTTATTGCAAAAAAGAATTATATTATGCCATAAAGAAAGGAGCCTCATATGAAACTCGGCACGCTTGCACTATTGCTCATCCCGTTTATCTTCCTTGCCTGTACCGAATCCACGTCGTCCGGCGACGATTCCCGCGGCGACCTGGTGTACGATCTCAGCGCCAAGGCCAGTTCCATTACGGGCCGTTGCAGCGTCTATGTGGAAGACAAGCGCATCACGATGGTGTTCGACCAGATCGTGTCGGGGCTCGGTACCATGGAATACACTTCCACAATCAAGATAGGTTCTTCTTCGGTAACGGTGTCCGACGTGTTTGTTTCGAACTCGAATATTTTCAAGGAAAGCATGGATGCCAACTGCACGGGGCTCAGGCAGGAATATGAGCCGAAGGGCGGCTCGGTAACCTGCTCGTCTACGGAGGTCAATGCGTCCATGGAAATTGCCTCGACCCCGGCAAAGCTGGCGGGCGCCTACGAAACTGCAGTCGACGCGATGAAGGAACAGTGTGACTACTATATAGAGCAGGTGAAGGCTTCCGATATGGGCGAGGGCGATTACGAGCCGGCGGAGCGCTGCATTGTCGACCAGAAGGTGGATACCCTCGTTATGCTGATAGGGTATCCGGACAGGTCGGTCGCCATCGAGGCGTACGATGTTGGTGGTGATGTGTACATGCAGGAAATCTACGTGGGCGTGGATGCCGAGACTCTTGAAGATGTCTGCTTCGCGTACCGTCACGATAGCGAGAGGGCCGACGTGACGTGCGACGGCAGTACCATTACCTACAGGTCGATTGGCGATAACCTGGAAGATCTCAGGGAGGGGATGGAAATTTATGCGTGCCCCGCCTTCCTTGCCGGCGCGACATCCTTCGAAGACATGTGGTTTGGTGAATAGCCCATGCTTAAATAATGCGTGGCTTTCTATATAATGTTGGCTTCGCACATGCTTCGCGCGCTCGCACGATCACTTCGTTCCAGTGCTTGCTTAGCGAAGCATGCTGCTCCGCCAAAAAACAAGCGAAGGCTCTGGTGGGAATTTGTTTATTGCTTTTTTTGCATGGGCTGAATGTTTGTTGCGGGAGGAAACCCTTGTGACTGTTAGTCCCTGCGGGTTTCCTTTAAACATCCAGGACCATCAATAAGCCTCTGGAAATCTGCAATAAACATCCAGATCCCCGCAATTTTAATAACTAGTAACTAATAACTAATTACTAGGGAACAGGCGGTTTTCCACGCGCTTGAAGCATTCGGGCTTCTCGGCGGTGGGCTCGCCGCCCTTGGTAAAGGCGTGCAGCGTGGAACCCGTGGTGCAAAGCTCTCCCTTCACGTAGGCCCTGTAGTTGAATTTCCACTTGTACCTGCCTACCTGCGAGAATTCGGTCTCGATGTCGACCACGTCGCCGAACCTGCAGGCCTTCCTGTACTTCACGACCAGTTCCAGCACGGGGCTTTCGAACCCTTCCTTCTCGATTTCGGTGTAGGGCGCGCCTATCGTCTTGAAGAAGTCGATGCGGGCCTGCTCGAACCAGATGGGGTACGACCCGTGGTGGACCACCCCCATGGCGTCGGTTTCGGAGTAGCGGACCTCGATTTTGCAGGTATGGCTTATGCCTTTCTTTTCCATGTCCAAAATATAGTTTTTTGCTCCATTTTAAACTATCAACAATCTATTCACACTTTTAACTCATTTTGTGTACGTCTTTTTTGTCGAAAAGGAAAAAAAATCAATTTTTTTGCTCTAAATTCTTGATTTTCATTGACAAAACGGCATAAAACTTATTAAATTTGGCACACTCTTATATCCATGCGGATTTAGGAGGCATGCCAAAGTAGCTCAGCTGGTAGAGCAGCTGATTTGTAATCAGCCGGTCGTAGGTTCGATTCCTATCTTTGGCTTGAACATAATGGGTCGTTGCCCGAGTGGTTAATGGGGACGGACTGTAAATCCGTTGGTTTACGCCTACCGTGGTTCGAATCCACGACGGCCCACGCAACAACGCCCTATGGTGCTGAAAGGTGCCATAGGGCTTAT
>FLNZ01000416.1_pt1 | contig 15059 bp, 6 predicted proteins | sample 1140391 | NCBI WGS metagenome assembly FLNZ01 (sample SAMEA3878171, study PRJEB12797) | bioreactor metagenome | biome: Moose rumen | place: Sweden | collected 2011-10
AATGGTCGGCTTTCATACCTTAAATATACTCATTAGAGTTTGCTCTAGGTCAAATAATTTTTTTGCAAAATGACGATAAAAATGCCAATGGAGCCCGTCATTCAGGAGCCACGCAATCGCGATAGAATCTCAAAAGATGCCGCCATCAGCTTTAGCAAGTGTAAATTTTCGTAAACATGCGGACTAGTGGTAATTATTTGGAAAATAATAGTATATATTAATATAAATAAATCCTATTTGAGGAGTGTTTATGGCTTATCCTGTTCCCGAAGTCTGGACTGTTTCAGGAGCGCTCAATAAAAACGGAATCCCTTTTTATCAGGGGAAGGTTTATGCCGATAATTTAAAAAATGGCGTATTTCATCAGATTGCTGAAACAGGTATTTCGACCGATGGATCTTTTACATTAACATTTTCTCGTGGAAATTTTCAAGATGGCGATGCTGCCTTAGAGTACCCAACACTTCGAATAAGAGTTGACGACTACCAAGGAAATAACCTATGGCTTTCAAGCATTTATAACGAACCAAATTCTGCACTAAATATCGGGCTTATTGACATCTTAAAAGGTCCTGCACAGAACGGCGACTGTAGTGTTTTCGGCATAGTTAAAAATGAGCAAGGCAATATCCTTTCCGGTTTGAAAGTTGTTGCCTATTGTTTGCATTTTGAAGAAACAGTAGCAGCAACTAACACAACCAGACGATTCAAAAAAATTGAGCTGGGGACAATTGAAACGGATACTGACGGCAAATACGAAATCCGCTACAATTCTACGTTGCTCCCTACAGGCCTTCTTCTAGATTCTAAAGAAGACTATGGCAAGGACAAAGTGTCACTCTATGCGGAGGTCTTTGAGCTAGTCAATGGTTCCTACAAATCGCTCGCCATAGAGCATCTAGTATTCAATGGAAAGACCGACCAAGAAATAAATTTCGTTCTAAAGAGTCAACAAAAAACATTCCGATGTGAATTTGAAAAACTGAATGACCTGTTGTACATTTATCACGAGGCTGTTTTTACGGAATATGGTGGTTCCAGTTTGACAGAGAAAATTGCGGCCATCACGACATTTCTGAAATCAAATACGGCATTCCCATTAGTGGCAGGACGCGAGCGTCTGACCGAGTCCTTAGTCCATGCCTATTTCGTTGCCTATGGGCTTTATTATCAGCTTCTAAATAGATACAACACGACAAATACCACCGAAAAATACGAAGCACTCCAAGAAAACGAAGAAAAAAGATACTGGTGCGAAGTATTTTTCGCCTTGGCTCTCCGCGAAGATGTCTCGACACTATATCAAATCACAAAGCAGAAACCTACCACTTTGCAAAAGACCTTGTTTGGGGCTGTATCGGATGGGCTCATCTGCGTCGATACGAATAAGTTCCTGGAACTCTGGCAACAGTTGCTAAGCGAGGGTGTGTCTGCCGATGATGCGGAAAGTGAGGATACCTCTCTTTCCATCAACCAGCTGTTGTTTTTGTATCTGACGGGAGATTTGCCTATTGTGGAGAGTAATCCTCCTCGGTATTATTCTGAAATTTCAAAAGATAGTTTTTCTGATCCCCTTTTTGCAAAATTGCTGGATGCCTATTTCCATGTGGGGGCAAAGACGGATGCCTTGATAAAGGTCTTGCAAAAGAATGCATTGCCCGATGAAGCAGAGGAGCAAGCAGATTCCGAAGAGACCACTACAGATTCTGGTGAAACTTCGGTACAATCGGGAACGGACATCAAGAATCTGGTGGAATATCCGCGTCTTACCAATGTAGAAATTTCAAAATTAAAGACTGTTTTTGATTTGAATGATTTCTTTGAAAAATTTGTGGACGGCGTGGTTTGCGCTTATCACTACGCATGCACTAAGAATGATTTCGAATTTGAACGGCTGGCGGATTTTGTCAGGCTATCCGAATCCGATTGGACAAGTGTTGTTGAAGCCATCGCCACCAATTACGGTAAGCAGTTCGGGATACCCACCGAGGTCTCGGTGGACGATGAAACCATAACGACTTACCCTCAGGCCTTGCCTCCTGAATTCCCCGGAACAAATACTTCGCTAAAGAAGACTATCTATGTTCGGAAACTAGCGGAACTCATCAAGACGTGGTTTCCGCAGCAGGCTTTACTCGTTGATTTGGAAAAGAAGTTCGATGACTTCATCGCTTCCGCTACGGCACAAATTGAAAAAACTGACGAAAATGCAGGAGAATCGGTCTCGGTTGAGCTTGATACAGAATTCGTTAATTTGATGCAAGACTGGAAAGATGTCTGCTTGATTTTGCAGGGAGCAGATTGGGAAGATTTCTCTCTGTCCAATACGGATTTGGGGGAATTCCTGAAAGCAAATACCGACATTTCCGTAAGCGATGATTCTAAGAAAAAAATTCAGCAACTCCAGCGTTTGTTCCACTTGACAGACAGTGCGATTGCAATAGCCTATTTGATTAAAGAAGGCTTTGATTCTGCATACAAAATAGCTTCAATGGATGAAGAATTATTTGTAGCTCGATATGGAAATGGAATTGGCAAAACCGAAGACGCTAAACAGATTCATCGCCTTGCAGAGAACTATGTTGTTGAAGCAACTTTAAATATACAGGCTTACGCATCTGATTCATCAACGGAAGATGATGAAACTCTGCCTTCGCTTCCTCGAACGGTTTCTGCCTCCGTGAAATTAGCGGCTCCTAAAAGAGCATCTTCTACAAATATTGCAAGCGAAAGGACGGCCACGCGGGATACGGTCAACTGGGCGAAACTTTTTGGCAAGATTAACTATGCCAAGGCAACGGAAGGTCAATCCGTATTAAGTGCTTCCGCATATTATATAGATCTTTTGAAATTCTTGAAAAAGAGCGGTGCCTACAACGCATTCACAAAACGCCGTCCCGATTACCTGAACTTGGAACTCACCAAGGCCAATGCGGAAATCCCCATGCCCACCATCGACTTGGGCATAGAACTGCTGGAAGCTCTTGTCGCTGGACCCGTCAGTGCAAGCACTGGTTTTGCCTACCCTGTCGCGAACAACAACCCGAAGGGCTCCACAGCCGAAGAACTCCGTGCGGAACCTTTGCCTTTCGATTATGCGATAGGTGATACGACAATAGAAAAAGCCGCCTTGCAAAAACTTTCGCAAAGCGTCTATCCCATTTCGCTCCCGCTGAACCTTGACCGCGAAAAGGTGAGGAAAATCCTTTCTAACCTGTCGCTCCATTTTTACGACATAGCGGAATCCGCTGGAATCACGACAAGGGAACTTCGTTTGGATTCCACGCAGAGAGATTTGATTTCCACTACTCCATTGACTGAAATTCCAACATGGGAAATGTGGGGGCTTAATCAAAGTGGTAATCGAGTTTTGATGCCAAACAAGAACGATTATATAGCAGGTTCCTATATCAATGTTCTCTGCAACCTTTCAATTTTCTTGCAACGTTCTGGTTTGACGATTCAAGACCTGAATGTGATTCTTGAAGATAGTCATTTCCGTGAAGTCAAGTATAAGGCCAAGGATTCCGAATACTATCAGCTTGCGAATATTGACGGTTATCAATTTGTGGGAAGAAACACGGAATTTTCCGGTTGGGCTGACTTTTTCAAGAAGATTGCAGTCCTGTTACATAGAAAAAATATTTTGGGCTGGGATTTGCAGGACTTGCTACTGACCTTTGATTTGAACATTGACCAGTTGGATGTCATTTGTGAAATGTGTTCCCGTTATGGTGTAACGGTACGGGAAGCCTATGTAATGGGCAATGCTGGGTTACTGTCGATCGATGTACTGAATGAAATTTTCCAGTTGGCAACACCAATTGCCGAAAATGGCCAATTGACCCAAAGGGATTTTGTAAAAATTGCGAAAACAGGCTTTGGCATGGAAAAGGACGAAGCTATTGCAATTTACAAGTATGTCAAGAACGGTTTGTCTGACGAATCTGTTGTGAACCTGATGCAAGAATTCTATCGGGCACATCTCCTGTTGAAAACTTTCGGCATCACGATAGACACTCTGTGGGTTTTGAGAAGCAAAGGCATTTTGAACGAGAATTTGAATGAAGATTTTGACGGCTTGACGGCACTCCGTAGGTTCGCCGATGAGTGGCGAATTATCAGCGGGACATCGATTGACGCGGATTTCTATGTGAAGTTACTTTCTTCTGTGACGGATGAGGAGGAATCTGCTGCGGAAACCTTTGCTTCAAATCTATATAGTTCTGATTTTTGTGAAGAATTTAATGTTGATGACGCCGCCTCGGTTCCGCAGACGCTTGATGAAACGCAGCAGAATTTACGTTTGCTGGTCTTTGCCGAATTTGGTATTGCCGAAGGATTTGGCGATGCCTTGAGTTCCAAAGATGATATTCTTGACTGGGAGAGATTCTATGATGATGCAAAAAATTATGTGGAAACTCTAGGCAGTTGGGATAAAGAAAACGAGGAAAAGCCTAGGTTATCTAAACAATCCTATGCACTATATGCAAACTTAACAAGAAGGGTCTCTGTATACAATTATACTCAGAATTATGTACAGGGAATAGACCTGCGAACGACAATTTTTGTCGATGACACGATGGCAGTTATTGAATATGAAAATCTCAAACCATTGATTTATGCAAACTATGTGACGGACAGACTGCTTTCGGGCGATTTCGATTTTATGTCCCTTGAAAATCGATATGCAAATGACAAGGAATCCCTGGCAGAGGAATTAGGTTTAGAAAAATCTGATTTGGATGAATTGTATGATTGTGGTGGCAAGACCTTTGAAAATTCACTAGAAAAGTGGTTCTGCATTGCCCGCTATTATGAACTTTATTCCAAAACGCACTTGTCGCCGAAGCAATTAAATCATCTTCTAGATGAAGATGATACAGAATACCTTGAAAATGAACAGGTCGCATACAAGGCTGTGGTAAGAAGTTTGGAAATGTCTGTCAAGGATCACACCAAGACTTCTGAATGGCTTAAGTTTGCTCAGGAAATGAACGATGATTTGCGCAAGAAAAAGCGCGATGCCCTTGCCGCTTATGTTTGCTGGGAATCCTGTTCCAACAAGGCCGAGGCGAACAGATACCCGCAACAGTTCGTTGACGAAAGCGACATTTATTCGTACTACTTGATGGATGTGAAGATGGAACCGGATATGACCATTTCGCGTATTGTCCAGGCATCCGCATCGATTCAGTTGTTTGTGCAACGTGCCGAGTTGGGGCTAGAAGGATATGGGATCCTCAATGATGGGCAACGTGGCGAGTGGGAATGGATGAAGAACTATCGTGTGTGGGAAGCTGCCCGCAAGGTGTTCCTCTATCCTGAAAATTGGATTCAGTCCGATTTGCGCGATGACAAGACTCCTTTCTTTGAAGAACTGGAAGAGCGTATTCAGGAATTTTCTGACGACCATACAAGCCTTGAAAATGCCCTTTTTGAATATCTTGAAAAAATCCGTGAAGTATCGAACATCGAAATTATTGGGGCGACCAAAGAAAATGGGGGCGATGAAGGAGGAATCCTTTACACCTTGCACATCATCGGTCGTACTCAAGGTGAACCCCATACCTATTACTATCGCAAATACAAGGCGAAGGCAATCCTTTCTGGCGAATGGACTCCGTGGGAACGCCTCGATGTGGATATCCCGTCGGAATCGGTTGTCCCGGCCATTGTAAAGCAGCGACTATATTTGCTTTGGCCGCAAATTACATTGGGCCAGCGTAACATAGAAGCGGCATCCGATGGCGGCCTTGAAACGATTGAATACTATGCTCGTATTCAAATATGCTGGACAAGTTATACAGGGACAAAATGGACGGGAACCCGTATGTCAAAGAACGCCCTGTTCGATGCATCGACAAACCAGCTTGATTTTACTCTTGGAGATAATGAAAGCATTGAGGACAGATACAGTCTAAAAACAAGTGCTTCTGACGATTCCATTGCTGTGTCCATTGTGAAAACCAGCTATCATTACCAGGAATTTGAAGAGGTTGTCGGTTCCACCGAAGTGATGGAGGGGCAATCCAAGACAAAAAAGATTACAAAACGGACATACGATTACACAAGACAGTTCTACCGTAGGATTGCAACGATAACAGTCGGTGCTGACGAGAGCGATTCCATTTCAATAGATTATGATTCCTCCGAAAAGGTAATTTATGATTATGCCCCGGAAAGAACGAAACTGGTTCATGGAGTTTTCAAGGAAGAAGAAGAGTTTACTTGCGGAAATAAAGGTCTTTATTATCCCGAGGACAATGCCGTCCTGAATTACACTCCCGGCTTGTTCAGGATAGTTTCGACGAACCTTTCGATGATTCCGCTGGACGAGGAGGACGAGGCGGAAGATTTGCCGTTCTTCTACATGGACGGTCGCCGTACATTCTTTGTCCAGCCGGTTCCGAAAGACGGCAATGTAAATCAAGAACAGAAAAATTTCAAGTTCGAGTTGATTTCCCATTCGTTGGTCGATGAATTTTACAAGCGTTATCGGGATGGCGGCACCAAGTGGCTTTATACCCGCGAAACGCAGGCTTTGCCCATTTCAGATAGCTACTACTATTCTTATTCCTACTACAACTACTATTTCAGCGTCTATCTCGGCTATTATATGGCAGGAGACTGGCAGTCGTGGGATTTGGGGCAGAACATATTCCGTTTCAATTATCGCCCCGACAAGAAGGGGGTGGATGGCCCCTACCCTGCACCCATGGTGGATTTCGTGTGGGGCGGTGCGAATGCGATGTACAACTGGGAGCTGTTCTTCTATGTCCCGATGCTCATTGCCGAAAAGATGATTGCGGAACAGAGTTACGAAGAAGCTTTGCTGTGGCTGCAACTGGTATTTGATCCTAGAGAAAATTTCTCTGCGTATGAAAAAACAAAACGTTTCATCAAGGATTTGCCGAAGGGTGCCAGATACTGGAGATTCCTGCCGTTCTTTGCCAACAAGGACGCGGACAAGTCCATCTTGCAGATGCTAGGCCTTCCGACTAATCGCGATAAGTTGCCCGACCGTACGGCACTTTCTTCCCTTGTCGATAAGTGGAAGAACGACCCCTTCAACCCACATCTGATTGCACGTTATCGCAACGTGGCGTACCAGAAATACGTGGTGATGAAATACCTGGACACCCTTATTGGATGGGGCGATTTGGAGTTCACCAAGGATACTACGGAATCCGTGAATCTGGCAATACAATTCTACTTGCTGGCTGCGGAACTGCTTGGAGCCAAAAACGCGGAAGCGCCGGAACCTGAGCCATCCGCACCGCTTACCGCGAATGACTTGTTGTCGAATACGGATGACCTTGGCAATGCTTTCATTGAATATGAAAACTCGGCTCTTATTGGCCGGGACAGGGCGAAGGGTGTCAATGCAAGGTCTATGGATGCCAGGGCACGCCGAACGGGGAACATTGCGGAATCCATGTTCTATTTCACCGTGCCGAGAAACGACACCCTGTTTTCGTATTGGGATAAGATTGCCGATAGGCTCTATAAGATTCGCAACAGCTTGAACATCGAAGGGGTCAAGCGGACACTTTCCTTGTTTGCACCACCCATTGATCCGGGAATGCTCGTGAAAGCACGGGCAATGGGACTGTCTGTTGATTCTATTCTGAATTCAGCAAACGACAAGCGTTCCATTTATCGGTTCCGTGTGATAGTCAAACTCGCCGTCGATATGGCAAAGGATGCCGCGGAAATGGGGCGTAACCTGCTTGCCATCCTTGAAAAGAAGGATGCGGAGCAACTGCAGGTGTTTAAGGCCAAGTGCGACAAGGCGGTAATTGCCGAAAGCAAGGCCGTCCACGAGATGGAAGTCAAGTCTCTGGAGGCGGAAAAAGTCCGCCTTGAAGAAAAGAAAACGGCAAAGAAGAGTACATCCAAGAAGAAAAAAGCGATGCACCTTGTTTCGACGGCAGAAAAGAAGTATCAGAAGCTGATGGACAAGGTCGCGAAAATCCAGGAAATTGTCGAAAAGGTCCGCAATGCGGCCGCCGCCACGTTCAAGATTCCTGATTTCAAGTTCGGTGCCGTCACGAATATGTTCGGTGGTCCGCGATTTGACATGGAATCCATCGGCGGAACAAAGCTAGCCGAGAATTTAGTGAGTGCAGCCGAAAGCTATGCGTCGCGATTCGCACAAAGACAGCTCGATGCCGCCAAGACAAAGTTGCAAGCCGAACTGGAACGTCGCAAGAAGGAATGGCTTGTTGAAGATGAAGTTGCCGATGCCGAAGTTGTCGAAGTCGAAAAACAGGAGGTCGTAAATGAAATCAAGACACAACAGGTCGAGAAAAAACAGAAAAACATTGAGAATGAGATTCTGAGATCGGAAGAAATTTACGATGTTTTGAGCGAAAAGTTTACGAACAAAGACTTGTACGTTTGGCTCGAAAAGGAACTGGGCAAGGTCTTTAGGCAGTATGTTAATCTGTTGATTGATGTTGCCAAGATGGCGGAAAGGGCGTATCATTTTGAAATAGATGGATTGACGACGTATACGCCAGAGTTCATCACCAATGATTATTGGGAATCATTCTACAAGGGATTACTTGCCCCAGAAAAAATTCTCCTTGATTTGAGAAGGATGGAGAAGGCTTATTTAGAAAAAGACGAACACAGGGTTGTAATATCTAGACCGGTTTTGCTTACTGAAGATATGAAAACGTCCAAGGCAACAGATTCGTTTTTTGAGTATCAGATTACGAATTTAGGAAGTTTGATATCTGAAAGTTTTGTAAATTGCAATGACAGAAGAATAATAGATGTTTTTGTACAGGTTTTCTCTGATTCAGGGATTCCTCCATATGCTTGCATTAATGCTGAAATTGCACTTTCTGGCCCATTAGGTTCCGGAACGTGCTGGTCCAGTAGTATGGCACAAACTCGAGAAGATCAGGTTGATATTCACTTTGCTTGTGATAAGTATTTGCCGTTTGAAGGAATTTCCTTGGATAATTCGCAATGGACGATTAAGGCTTCAGGTCAAATACCGTCAGATGCAAAAATAGTAATGTTCGTAAAATACGCTGCACAGAACGCAGTTTAGCTAGGAGAAAAAATGTTAAAGAAATTCATGTTGATGATAGCTCTCTTCGTTGGGACAGATGCTTTTGCCGAAGACTGGGATGGCTCTACTTCAAAGCCGTCATCAAGAGAAATTGACGGCGTCGAATATTACGTTATCACAAGTCCGAGTGAACTTGCGTGGTTTGCGTATCAGGTAACACAAAATGGCAACAATCAGATTAATGCTATTTTGGACCATGATATTTATTTTATGGATGATTCGCTAGCAACGAATACAATAGCAACTTCAGTTATAGGAAATTCTTCTCATCCTTTTGATGGAATTATCGATGGTAACGGGAAAACGATTTATGGGGCAAAAGGAAACTACTTAATTGGTACAAATACAGAAAAATCAATAATAAAAAATTTAATACTCAAATATGTTAATTATGCTGGTCTACTGGATACGAATAAAGGTGAAGTTGAAAATATACATTACTATGGGAAAACAAATTATGGTATAGCTCGACACAATGAAGGATTAGTAAAAAATGTAGAGAATTTTGCTGTTTCTAAATACTCAGGTGTGGTTTATTATAATGCTGTCAATGGGAAAATAGATTCTTGTTTGTATAAAGGAACAACAGACAAAGTAGACTCTATTTTTGGAGGAATTGTGTATGAAAATCGGGGAAGCGTAAAAAATTCGAAAACCGATATAAATGTTCAAGGATATTTTACTGCAGATGGAGAGTCCTATTTTGGTGGTATCGCCGGAAAAAATCTGGGTCACATTAGCAACTCTTTTGCTAATATGGGTATAGAAGATTTTCGCTTTGGTAAAAATACGGGCAGGCTTTTTGTAGGGGGTGTTTCTGGTCATAATCAAGGCGAAATTTTCATGAGTCAGTCAAATTTGGTAATAGGTAAAATTCCTTATTACAACCCTTCTTCTGGATATGGATATGCAATTTTTATTGGAGGGCTGTCAGGAACAAACGAAGGGAAAATATACCAAAGTCAATCATCACTGAAAGTAAATACTATCAAAGAAAAGGGGTTATACTCTGTTTATATGGGCGGTGCTGTGGGGAGTTCATATAATACCTATATGACGTATTCTATAGCTGAAATTGATCAAATTTATTCAGAATTTTTGATTGATTCGTGTTATAAAAAAAGTGCTGTGCAGCCGGCTGAATATTTTGTGGCAGGATTGATTGGTCATAGCCCCAATACGAATATAAATAATTCACACAGCAGATTTCACATCAATTACATGACTTCGGAACCAGACGCCGATTATTTTATGCCCGTTTCATTAACAAATAATACGGATGTGCGACGTTTGTTTAAAGGAGATGCGTCAACACTTCCAGCGCAAAAAGAATCATCAATAAAAAACTCATATGGCGTTATAACGTGGAATGAAAATACATCAAAATATTTACATCCATACGGTTTGTTTTATTCTGTCAACGCAAATGTTTCCGTGAGCAATGTATACTATGATAAAGAAATATACGATTGTGATTCTATAAAAGCATATGCTACAACGTCTTCGGAATCAATGTACAATGTTATTGGTAAAACGACAACCACTATGCAATCGCCTGCATTTGTAGAAACGTTGAACACGAATGCCGGTCTTGATGACGATAGCGGAATCTGGCAATATTGTGAAGGAAACTATCCGATTCTCGTGAGCGAAGGTTCCTGTGACGGGTTCTACTCAAAATATGGTTTGTCCAGCAATTCTCAATCGTCATCTTCGTCAGATGCGTCATTAGAAGAATCCTCTAGTTCAGAATCCATATCAAGCAGTTCTTCTGGTTTGATAATCGAATCTTCATCCAGCGAAGAAATCAATATTTCTTCTTGTTCAAATGTGTTCGTATCATCCTCTTCTGCGAGTGCAGAAAGTTCCTCTGCAAATGCAGAATCATCTTCTTCGACAACAACCTTGGTTGGAAACGTTGCAAAACCTTCATTTAATATTGCTGTAAATGGAATGACTTTAACAGTTGCCAATGCGCAAGAAGGGACCGTTCGTATTTTTGATGCTCTTGGACATTTAGTTACATCAAGACTACTCGCTGCATATGGTTCAATCAATGTAACCTTGCCAATAGCAGGTAGTTATATTGTACGAATAAATGGGATAAGTCGAATCGTGAATCTTAGGTAGGAGCAATACATTATGGCAGACTCAATAAAAATCCTTTTCTGGCCAGATGTCTATAAAGAGCAAGGGCACTGGCTTCCGACGCTAGCTTGGACGGAGTATTTAAAATGAAAAAAATTACAAAGATATCGTTATTATTTTCCTTATTGTTTCTTTTTGCTTGTTCCTCTGATTCGGGAACAGAAGTAAATTCTGCTGAATTAGCTCCCGGTAATAATCCACAAGAAGATAATTCTGCTTGCATTGCCATGGCGGAAAAATATTTGCCCATTCCAAACTCTTTCCCGGAAATGTTTACCACCTCGCTTAATTGGGTGTCTAATGGCAATTCATCTTGTGTTTCGAAGGTTTGGCTTAACAATCTTCCTAGAACATACGATACGTACTACCAAACTTTAATAGCTTACAATTGGGGGGAGTTGATTGGAAGTGAGATACCCTCGGATGTCAGGCAGCACGTCAACTCGGAAAAATACATGTACTTTAATTACGAGGAGGAGGGGGGATACCAGGTTGTTTTTCAAATGTGGCTTTCTTCAAGTGAACAAGGTGGATATGATTTCAATGCCGTATTTTCCAAGATCGGAGGTTTGCCGAGTAATTCCACAAACCCATATTCAACAGATGTTGAGTATGTGGCAAAAACATATACAAATGGGATTTTTTCGGAAAATTATATAGCGAATTTAGCGTATAAGGATGTATCCATAGATTACAGTGCCTATCCGGTTGATAAGACAATGGTCGATTATGTAACGTATGATAGATATGATCTGGCAAATCTTTTAAAGGCTAATGGTTGGGGAGACATTTATTCAGGCACATGTTCAATTGCCGATGTTGTAAGCGATGGAATACAGGTTGCCGGATATGCCCAGACGAGTGAATGTAATGAAGTCAAAGCTAGTATAGTTTACAACAATAAGGACTTCAATATTTCAGTTAGAATGATTTCAAATGGCGGTGACCAAACGACATTTGTGTATTTGCATTTCTTGGGGTGGTAAGGCCCTTAACTTCGTGTTTGTATAGGAGTTTTTATGTCCGACAAAAAGAAAATCATCTTTTGGCCTGATCTGTACAAGGAACAAGGTCATTGGCTACCAACGCTAGCTTGGGCAGAATATTTAAAGAATGATTACGATATAACGTATATGGGAGTTGCTGATTGCGAAGAAATTGTAACAAAGTACAATTCCAAAAACGCAACAAATTTTGGTTATGAAAAAATATTTTATTGTCAGGAAGATGCGAAAGACTGTTCGATTTATCCTCTTGGCTATACAAATCAGATTATCACAACCCCTGGTAATAGGTGGAAAACAAACCATATTTGGGCCTTGGCCGCAGCCGGTTTTAATAACGATGACAATCGCGCGAAACCTACTGGGGGAAAGGATTCTGTTGTTTATAAAAATGCAAAGGCCATTCATGATTTTTGGGAAAATGCATCATGTGATTTGTTAATTGGCGGGTTCTTCACATCTTTGGAATTGTTGTTCTTCTATTATTTCCAAAAGAATGAAAAAAAAGCATTTAAAAAAGAAATGAGTTTTGCGATATCTACAACTTATTTAAGACATCCAGAAGAAGATCCTGCTTCTCAAGCTTTGCAACACCTACAAGCTTTTGGATTATTTGAACAGAAAAAATTGTTGAACATGGTCTATCACGATGAATCAGATGTTGATAAATTGGATAAAGATCCTGAGATTACATTGGAGGATTTCGTTGCGCCTCTTTCGGACTTTCACGAATTTATCCCTTGCACCAAGACATTTGATTATGCTCAATATGAACATGGGGCCAAGGTCCATTATGTGGAACCCTGCATTACAAACGAATTGGGAGAACCCGATGAACTCAGTGCGAAAATAGACTGGAATACATTGCTTACGACACATAAAAAAATTGTTTTTGTCACCGCAGGTTCTCAAATCCTTGATTATAAGGAAAAAGCACTGATTCTATTTCAGTCCATCATTGATGCGATGCAAGCCTCAGACATGAAAGAATACCATTTGATTCTTTGTGCCGGGTCTACCTTGGCTCAAAGCCTAAAAAGCAATTATGACAATGTAACGATTTGTGGTTGGGTGCCCCAGCGTCAAATTCTATTGACTTTAGCCCAAGAAAATCACAAGGGAAGCTGTGCCATTATCCACGGCGGTCTTGCGACCATCAAGGAATGCGTCTATTGCAACGTGCCGTTTTTGGTGTTGCCTCTGGGCAAGGACCAGATGGACAATGCACTCCGTTTAGAGGATTGCGGAATCAATAACTATTTCTACATCGAATTTATCAAACCAAAGTGTTTGCTCTACTTCATCAACCAAATATTACAGGATTATGTTTCGCTCTCAAATCTTGCTGCATTGAGCAAGGAATTCCATGATGCAGAAGATTCCCACATAGGGGCAAGGGCTATCGCGTATCTTGCTGAAAACGGGAATCTTGATGATTTCCCATGGTGAGCATTTATAGTTGATCAATAAGGTTTCCAGTTGTCGGCGTCTTTTTCTGCGCCGACCTGGAACTTGGAAGAAGGCACCGCGAAATCGATGTCGTCGGCTGCGGGGGAGTCGGTTTCTGCGAGGTCTTTCGCGGATTCGTTCGTCGCTGTGGTCTGCGCAGTCTCCGATTCTGTCGCGGTTGCGGTCGAATCTCTTGGGGCGATGTTCGGGGCGTTTTCAGGATGGACTTCTTTCAAGGCGCGTCCCTTGTAACGCCTGGCTGCCAGGAGACCCGCTTCGAAGAGCAGGTACGTCGGGAGCCCGAGCAACAATTGGCTAACAACATCGGGGGGCGTGAGGAGTGCCGCCAGCACAAGGATTGCCACCACCACGTAGGGGCGCTTGCCGCAGACGGTTTCGTAATTCACGATGCCCGCACGGATAAGCGCGTAGGTCACCAGCGGGAACTGGAACATGCATCCGAACGCAAGGGAAAGCCAGAGCGCGAGTGTTACCAGGTTAGAGACGCCGAATACGGGTTGCAGGGTCGTGCTTGCAAAGCTCATGCCGAACTGCACAATCAGCGGGAAGCAGACGACAAGGCAGAAGGCGACGCCCGCGATAAACAGCCCGCTGGTCATGGCCACGATGGAGCGGATGAAGCGCTTTTCGTTGTCGTATAGGGCGGGGAGCACGAACTGCCACATATTCCAGGCGATGTAGGGCGAAAACAGCACGCAGTCCAGCAGTGCAGAAATTTTGAGCTGCAGCAGGAACACTTCCATCGGGGAAAAGTAGTGGAGCGTGACGCCGCCCTGCAGGGCAATTTGCTCGCAGAACCAGTCCAGAACGTAGGGCGAAACAAGGAACAGGGGCACGATGCCGATGGCAAGGGCGACAATAGAACGCAAAAGCGCCCGACGGAGCGCTTCCAAATGCGAAATCAGCGTAGCCTCTTGATCCTGTTTGGAGGTCATCAGCCTTTCTTTTCTTCTGCCTCGGCGGCTTTTTCCACAGTCTTCTGCAGGTCTTCGGCTTCTTCCTTCAGGGCATCTTTCGCCTTCTTGTACTCGTTCTGGGCGCGTCCCAGGGAACGTGCGAGTTCAGGAATGCGCTTTGCCCCGAACAAAAGGAGCACCACGACCACAATCAGGATTATTTCTGGAATTCCAAGGGACATATTTTACCTGCCTTTTCTTAGAAATATAACATAATCCGCGACGGTGACGAGAATTTGTCTACGGCACCATCGCGAGCTAGGCTACAGTTCGATAATCCTGTATTTACGGTTACCCATCTTCAGCTTTTCCATGGCGGGCAGCTGGTGCAGGCCCTCGCGGGTCTCGATGCGTTCCTTGAGGTCGTGAAGTTCCTTGGGCGGGAGCTTATAG
>FLNZ01002578.1_pt1 | contig 15051 bp, 12 predicted proteins | sample 1140391 | NCBI WGS metagenome assembly FLNZ01 (sample SAMEA3878171, study PRJEB12797) | bioreactor metagenome | biome: Moose rumen | place: Sweden | collected 2011-10
GCATCGGACTGAAAATCCGTGTGTCCCCGGTTCGATTCCTGGAGGTACCACTCCTCCTTTCATTAGCCCGGTAGATGGAGAAATCCTGAACCGGGTTTTTTGTGTACTGAAAGTTCAGAGAGCAGAAGGATTACGACCATTCTACATTTTCCGCACTGTATTCTCCTTGAACCTATAGTACTCATTGACAAGGCTTCTGTAGCCCATATTTTTCATCTGTGCATAATTTGTCCTGTAGTTGGCCTTGCTGTGCTTTCCTGTGGCAAGAAAGCGAATATACTGCTGTAGATAATGGTCGATTTCCTTCAACCCGTCGGTCTTGTTGATGACGGGGAAGAACCATCTTGACCATGTGAGAGACTCGATATCGTCACTCTCGAAGAATTTTCTGTTGAATTGGCTTATAAGCCCTTTCATCGCTTTTTCGGGCGCCATGTTGTTTTTTCGGCTCCAGCGCAAGATTGACATGGCGGCTCTTTTTATTTTACTCTTCATCTTCTTCTTTGTCGCCTCCGAAATGTCAATGTCATGTGCGTGACATTTGAACCCCAAAAATTCGTAGGCTTCATCAGGAGTATATATTTTTTCCTTTTGGGGATTGACCTCAAGTCTGTATTGCCTGAGAAATTCCGCCATTTTGTTTTTATATAGGCAAAGTGTCTCAAAATCGGGAGCAAACATGATGATGTCGTCGGAGTATCGGGCATAGATGACGCCAGCGTCATAGAAATATCTGTCGACATCTTTCAGATAGACATCCGCCAGAAAAGGTGCGGTGGGTGTGCCTGCCATCACGCCATGTTTTTCATAGATGATCTTTCCATGATGGAAGGCGCGCTTGTCGGTCAGCATCTTCTCAAGAAAGCAGTACAGAAGCGGGTCATCAGCCAAAATATCGGCCAACATCGGCAACAAGATCTCAATGGAAATGGAATTGAAATAATCGTGTATATCGAGTTTATAGGCCCACATATCCCGCCCACGTATAGCCCGGTTGATGTCAGAGATGGCGTCATGCGCTTTCTTGCCCCGACGGAAAGCATAGCAGTTGGGCGCAAAGTGCTCATCATAATCATATAGTTTGAAGGCAATGAGTTTGAGCATCGTCATCTCTTCAGGATTGAAGCTGTAAACCACACGCTTCTTCCCCGTCCCCATTTTATTGATAATTTTCTTCTGGGGAGTGCCTAAGCCTCCACCTTTGACAACCTTTTGTGCAAGGTGAAGATACTTCTCTTGTTCTACGAAGCTGTCTGCTTCATCAAATTTATGCCATGTGAAGCGGCCTTTCAGCAGACGATAGGCAAGGAATTCCTCCCATGTCTCCTGTCGGGTCAGTTGTGTGATGATGCTTTCCATGATGAAACAAAGGTGGATTCAAAAGAAAAAGGGGAAAGATTTTGAATCAGCAAAATTGCTGATCACGAGAGAATACCCTGTCCTGTTGCCTGCAAAACATATATTAGACGGACAAGGCTGTCTCCTTTGCAGGCGCAGCCAAACTGCATCCCCTTTTTCTGATAAAAAATGCCTTCGAATCTTTATGAACGTCTGATATCTCTCAGTTCATCATCTTGCGGATGCGCCCTATGACATAGGCTCTCTCATTGGGCATCTGCGTATAGAAGTTGATATAGGGAACGCCCAATTTCTTGGCATACATCCTGGCGATTAAATACTTGACATTGCTGTCGTGACTGTGACCTTTTCCAAGCATCACCACCCCAACGACATTGCCAGCACTCTCAAGTACAAAAGTGTAAGGCTGTCCCCATTCTGCTTTATAAACTTGGCAGGGGCGTGACTTGTAAAGTTGAAACTCGTCGCTGGCGAATCCAGCCAGGTCGGTCACAGGTACATTTTCACGAATGTTGAATGCCGGAAATTCACTCCTCAGAATATCCCTGAAATAGTTTTCCCATTCTGCGGATGTCTTTTCTCTCTTCACGACCGGCTCAGATGACCATGAGGCTGACTGGACCGTCCTTGGTGGCTGCTCATTCATTTTTTCATCATCAATGTATTCCTTGGCGACCTCCACCAACTTAGAAAATAATTTACCAAAAACCATAGCAATTAAAAAATAGAGTTTATATTGAGTAATGTGCAAATATACAACAATATTGTCTACACTCAAACAATTTGGAAGATTTTTTCACATTACATGGATGAAGAAGATGCTTTATGAATGGTTTTATTCTTGATTCTTAAACTTCAGCAACAGGTCAACGATATCGTCAATATCGTCGGTGAGAAGCAGGATCAAATTCTTGTACTTCCCTTCCTGTACCAACCGCTCAAGCATAGGATAGACAGGCATTTCCTTTGTCCAGAAATCCTTCCCCATGAAAATCATAGGACTTGAGAATCCGAATGAGAGATAATGATTCTGCACGGCATCCTGGAAGATCTCCTGCATCGTCCCGGCACTGCCGGGAGTATAGATGATTCCGCCATAAGGAAGTGTCAGGATGTTGTCTTCACGAATGCTGTTCTCAAAGAACTTGGCAATATGAGTTGCGAAAGGAGTCGAAGGCTCATGCCCGTAGAGCCATGTGGGAATACCCACGCTCACATATCGCTGTTGTGGGTACTTTTCCATCACACTGAAGGCTGACGACAGCCAGCCTGCATCTTTGAACGAAGGAGCCACAGAAAGCATCTCAAGAGCATCACTGACACACGTATCCTCGCGCCCTGCCATCCATGCACCAAAATGAGTAGCCTCCATTGCCCCAGGGCCACCGCCTGAGAGCATATAGAAACCAAGTTCTGTAAGCCGTTTGCCTGTCATGACAATCTCTCGAAACATGCTGTCTGTACGCGACAGAGCATGTCCTCCCATGACACCTACACAATGTCTACCATGATGTTCCTTGAAAAACTCATTGAGTGCTACATTGATGCCATGGTCGTGAAGCGTACGCGCGAGCGACTCTTTTACCTCCGCCGTTTGCTTTCCTTTCTGTATGTAATGTTGGTAAACCAGATTGTCGTAGCAGTGAGAATAGGTTTCATCATCATCCACACGAAAGCCCTTGTACAAATCGGCGGCAGCATAGAGTTTACGACGTGTCACATCGTATGGCACATCATTGAGATACGTGATGATGTCGTTCAATTCATGGTGGTCTGAGGTTGATATCATAGTAGTAATAAATTGGTGTTTTGATGCAAAGATAGCATATTATTTTGGATTTCTTACCATGACCAAACAATTAAGTAGGTAATCAAATTATCTATAACTATCATTCTTGTAGATGTTGTGTGGTCTTTTATGTTTCTTTGGCGCATCTTCCCCTCTCATCCTCAGTCACATAGCCCGCTATGCTCCTTCGTCTGAGAGAAAAATCCGCATCCAAATAAATCATAAATTACTATTATCTGATTTTGAGCACCTACTTATTTACAAAAACCGTTTCAAAATCAATCATAAAATGTCCCTTCTGATTTTGAGCACTTACAACTCATAAAAAATCAATAGTTTTTCTTGCAATTTTCATTTACATTTTCTATTTTTGTGCCAACAAACTTACAATCCTTGAAGTACAACTGAAAATTAACAAAATACCTTAATCACATGAACTATCCTAATTATTCTCAACCAGCTAATTATGGAAAGCCTGTTTCCATGCCTTCCAAAGGTAGCCGCAGTGCTGCAGTCGCAGCTGCAGTCGTGGCTACAATCATGCTTGTTTTCCAAATTCTTTTCAACGGTTCACTTGTTGAGCCCATACAAAAACTTATATATGACATCACCAAAGATACACAAGTGACCATGTTGTTAATATACATCTTTGTAGCTATTGAATACATATTGGGAATCTTGCTGGCCGTTTATATTATGAAAATGACGAAGAACAATTCAGGTACCATCGCAGGGTCAATATATCTATTTATTAAAATTGTTCTTCTAATATCCATTCTATTCATTCTCGTTTCTATTATTGCGGAAGATGATATTGGTGCCACTTTCTTTACATCAAAGGGCTTTAACATCGCTAAAAATATCATAATAATCCTTGGATTCCTTGCCATTGGAATCCTTTTAGGTCAAGCTGTCAATGGCACAGCTGGTAAAACCCTCATGTTTGGATATGTCATTTTAGCAGTATTCACATTAGCAGCTTTTATTTTAGGACTGACATTGAAGAGTGATTACAAGACCCTGAAAACCATCATTTTAATCGCATATATTTTAGACTGTGTTCTGGCTCTTGTCATCACCATAGGATATTACTTAAATATTGGCAACTATTCCCAGACCAATAGCAACACTATTAATTATGCTCCAGGAATGGGACCAATGAGAAGCCCAAATTGGCAAAATCCGCAGCAAGATCCAAGGCCCATGCAACCATTACAAGGGCAGCCACAACCTGGACAAAGACCCATGCAACCGCAGCAGGGAGGTCAGAATTGGCAAAATCCTCAGCAGAGACCTATACCCATGCAAGCTCAACCACAACAAGGACAGAACTGGCAGAGACCACAACCCGGACAAAGACCCATACCGCCACAACAGGGACAGCCACAACCCGGACAAAGCCCCATGCAACCGCAGCAGGGACAGCCACAACAAGGACAACCATGGCAGAGACCGCAGCAGGGACAGCCACAACAAGGACAACCATGGCAGAGACCACAGCAGGGACAACCACAGCAAGGACAACCATGGCAGAGACCACAGCAGGGACAACCACAGCAAGGACAACCATGGCAGAGACCACAGCAGGGACAACCACGGCAAGGACAACCATGGCAGAGACCACAGCAGGGACAACCACAGCAAGGACAATCTTGGCCAAAGCCTCAACAGGGACAGCCACAGCAAGGACAGCCATGGCAGAGACCGCAACAGGGACAGCCACAGCAAGGACAACCACAGCAAGGACAACCGTGGAAAAGACCACAGCAAGGACAGCCACAGCAAGGACAACCTTGGCAAAGACCACAGCAGGGGCAACCACAGCAGGGGCAACCACAGCAAGGACAACCACAACAAGGACAACCGTGGCAAAGACCACAGCAAGGACAGCCACAGCAAGGCCTTCTATGGCAGAGACCACAGCAGGGGCAACCACAGCAAGGACAGCCCCAGCAAGGACAGCCCGAGGAGACATCATTTACACCTGATGATCCGACCCTATAATAAAGTAGGTAATCAAAATCATCTATAACTATCTTTCTTGTAGGTGTTGTGTAATCTTTTATGTTTCTTTGGCGCATCTATTGAATAAATCATAAAATACTATTACCTGATTTTGATCACCTACTTACAAATAGACTTATCGACGATGTGACACATCAAGAGGCGATGTAATAAAGAAGGGCGGTTTTGAACCGCCCTTCTTTATTTACAAATAGCCTCGCACACTTTATCTTGAAATTCTCTTCCGTCAGATGCTTTCACAATACCTTGATTGAGAATGGCAAAGCACAACAAATGCCCATTAGACGCACGGCAATACCCTCCTAATGAGGAGACTCCCTTCACCGTTCCAGTCTTCGCATGCACATTGCCACTCGCTTTCCCTTTCTTCATACGATTTTCAAGTGTCCCATCCTCACCTGCTATAGGCAACGATGGATACAAGCATGAATAAATCTCCGGATATTGATATGCGTAACGCAGAAGTTTAACAATCAGTTCTGCCGACACGTAGTTGTATAATGACAATCCTGAGCCGTCAGCGAAAGTATATAAGGCAGGATCCAGTCCAAGCTTATAGACCAGCTTTTTGATAGCCCCGGACGCATCACTGGCCCTGCCGGGACTTGTGCTTGAATTGGCTGCCAACTGATAGAACATCGACTCAGCATATAAATTATCACTTTTTTTCATCATCCGCTGTAAGACCTGGTTGATATTTCTTCGCAGCATGTAGATTTCCGTACATCCCTGTGGCACTTTTCCATGGGCGAAAGTCATGTCTAACTGCACACCATGAGCACGCAACTCATCAGCGAAGACATACAAGAACCTATCTTTTTTGTCTACCAGCAATGGTGTCAGCCTGTCATTGTCATCATCCCAGCACCATCCATGGCCATAGGATACTGTGTCTTTCATCGTCAGGTCGGCCACAATCATTCCCTCTATACGCGAGATACCGAAATGCCGTATCGAATCAGCCATTGCCGCCACCTCCTGCCGTGTCAGTATCGGATCGAATCCACCCACGCAATACAGATATCCTCTCAATGTGTCACCCGCCAACGTTCCTTTGTAGCAGATACTGGTGCGATAGTCGTAATTGCCACCAAGCATATCCAAGGCGGTAATAGATGTCACCAGCTTCATCACCGACGCTGGCCGCATCAATTGTCTCTCATTTTTCTGATACACCACCTCCTCAGCCGTCAAATCATAGACAAGCAATCCCAACTGACTTATATCCAACAGTTGGTCTCCCATCAGACCATCCAGACGGTTTCTGACATTACGTTGCCACTCATTTGAAGGAAGATGATTGTTCTCCCCTGTATTCACATACGTGTCATCATTCGTCTCGTAGGTTTCCACCTGTGCCCATGCGGTGATGGACACAACAAACATCAACAAGGCACTGATATATCTATTCATTTCGCGCAGAATTATTTTTTGGAGTGCAAAGGTATGAAAAAACAATCATATTTTGAGTATGCCTGATAAAAAAGCAGGATATTATTTGTAGTATTTACGTAAAATTAATAATTTTGCGAAACCATAGAAAACGACTATAGAAAGCAACTATAGAAAACATTAAATAATAAACCTTAAAATATGACTATAGAAAAGCGTATTGTGGAATGCGTGCCCAATTTCAGCGAAGGCCGCAATCCAGAAATCATCCGTCAGATAGTTGCGGAAGTAGAGACCACAAAAGGAGTAAGACTGCTGAATGTGGATCCCGGTGAGGCCACCAACCGCACGGTCGTCACCTTTGTCGGCGACCCGGAATCAGTTGTGGAGGCTGCCTTCAAGGCGGTAAGAAAAGCCGGTCAGGTGATAGACATGCGCCAGCACCATGGTGCCCATCCCCGCATGGGTGCCACCGATGTGCTCCCCCTCATCCCCGTGAGCGGCATCACATTGAAGGAATGCGCCGAACTCTCACGTCAGCTTGCCCGCCGTATCGCCGATGAACTGCGTATACCCTGTTACTGCTACGAGGCCGCCGCCCTGAAGGAAGAGCATCGCAACCTGGCCGTATGCCGTAGTGGTGAATACGAGGCATTGCCAGAAAAACTGTCCACACCCGGTCGTCAACCAGACTATGGTTGTCGCCCTTTCGACGACGACATTGCCCGCACGGGATGTACCGTAGTTGGCGCGCGCGATTTCCTTATCGCCGTGAATTTCAACCTCAACACGACCTCCACACGCCGTGCCAATGCCATCGCCTTTGATGTGCGTGAAAAGGGGCGTCCCAAACGTGAGGGAAATCCTATTACAGGCAAGCCCCTTCGTGATGCCGATGGCAACATCATCATGCTACCCGGCACATTGAAAGGCACAAAGGCCATCGGTTGGTATATTGATGAATACGGCATCGCCCAAGTGTCGATGAACATCACCAACATCAATGCCACGCCTCTTCACAAAGCCTTCGATGAGGTCTGCCGCTGTGCCGCCAACCGTGGCATCCGTGTGACAGGCACCGAAATTGTGGGCCTTGTACCCAAACGCACCTTGATAGAGGCAGGGAAATACTATTTAGAGAAACAACATCGTTCGACGGGTATTCCCGAGAAGGACATTGTCGACATCGCCATCCATTCCATGGGATTGTCAGATCTCCGTCCCTTCAATGCGCGTGAGAAAGTCATTGAATATTTATTGGAGGATGTTGAGAAGAAGCCACGTCTTGCCGATCTAACGGTCACACAGATGGCCGAGGAGACCTCACGAGAGTCACCCGCACCTGGTGGCGGCACCATCTCCGCCTATATGGGTGCTTTGGGGGCCGCATTAGGAACCATGGTAGCCAATCTCTCCGCCCACAAAGCAGGTTGGGATGACCGTTGGGACACTTTTAGCCGATACGCCGAGAAAGGACAGCAGATTATGAACGAACTGCTCCACCTGGTCGACGAGGACACCGATGCCTTCAACCAGATTATGTCCGCCTTCCAGTTGCCTAAAGGCAGCGAAGAGGAAAAGGTCGCCCGTCAGGCAGCGATAGAGACAGCCACAGGCTACGCCGCCGAAGTTCCCCTTCGCACGATGAAAGCCTCACTACGTGCCTTTGATGTCTGTCGTGCGATGGCAGAGACAGGCAATCCCAACAGTGTCTCCGACGCTGGCGTGGGTGCGCTGGCAGCCCGTGCCGCTGTATTAGGCGCAGGTCTTAACGTGCGCATCAACGCCAGTTCATTGAAAGACCGCAGCCGTGCGGAAGCACTCATCGCCGAAGCCCATGACCTATCCCGACAAGCCTGTCAGGCAGAGCAGGAGATTCTGTCTATTGTAGAAGAGAAACTGTAGAAAAACCGGCCACTAACCCCTAAAAACAATCCCCATGACCATAGAACAATTCCAACAAGAGATCAGGGCGGGTATTCCCGACACGCTGCCCCCCATGCCTCCTTATGATAAAGAGATCAATCATGCCCCCCGCCGCAAGGACATTCTCCCGGCCGAGGAAAAACGCTTAGCCCTGCGCAATGCCCTGCGCTATTTTCCCAACCATCTCCATCAGGAGTTGATAGGTGAGTTTGCCGATGAGCTGGAGCGCTACGGGCGCATCTATATGTATCGTTTTCGTCCGACATACGAGATGTATGCCCGACCTTTCGATGAATATCCCCATCGGTCACGCCAGGCGGCAGCTATCATGCTGATGATCCAGAACAACCTGGACCCTCGTGTGGCACAACATCCCCATGAGCTGATTATCTATGGTGGCAATGGTGCTATTTTCCAAAACTGGGCACAATACCGATTAGTCATGAAATATCTCAGCGAGATGACCGATGAGCAGACCCTTGTCATGTACTCTGGACATCCACTCGGACTATTTCCATCACACAAAGACGCCCCCCGTGTCGTTGTGACCAACGGCATGGTGATTCCCAACTATTCCAAACCAGACGACTGGGAGCGCATGAATGCCCTCGGTGTGAGTCAATATGGTCAGATGACCGCCGGCTCCTACATGTACATCGGTCCGCAGGGTATTGTGCATGGCACCACCATCACGGTGCTCAACGCGGCCCGTCGCCGTTTCCGTCCCGGTCAGACCAGCACAAAAGGCATGCTTTTCGTATCCTCTGGTCTTGGAGGTATGTCTGGTGCCCAACCCAAGGCCGGCAATATTGCCGGTGTGGTAAGTGTGGTGGCAGAAATCAACCCGAAGGCTGCCGGCAAGCGCTATGAACAAGGATGGGTCGATGAGTTGCATGACAACTTAGACGAGCTGATTCCCGCCATCCGTAAGGCGGTTTCAGAGAAACGCACGGTATCAATGGCCTATGTAGGCAATATTGTGGACCTCTGGGAACGGCTGGCCGACGAGCAGATCCCTGTAGACCTCGGAAGCGACCAGACATCACTCCACAACCCCTGGGCCGGTGGCTATTATCCCGTAGGGCAGACATTGGAAGAGTCAAAGCGGATGATGTCGGAAGAGCCTGATCTCTTCCGTGAAAAGGTGAAAGCCTCCCTACGACGACAGGTGGCCGCCATCAACCGCCTCACCGCCCGCGGCATGTATTTCTTCGACTACGGCAATGCCTTCATGTTGGAGGCAAGCCGCGCAGGTGCCGACATCCTTCTTGAAGATGGTCGTTTCAGATATCCCAGTTATGTACAGGACATTATGGGACCCTTATTCTTCGACTATGGCTTTGGTCCTTTCCGCTGGGTATGCACTTCTTGTGACCCCGACGATCTGGCACTCACCGACCAACTGGCAGCCGAGGCGCTGGAATGTCTCTACGCCACTGCCACCGACGACATTAAGGGACAGTTGGCCGACAACATCCACTGGATACGAGAAGCAGGTCCCAACCACCTTGTGGTGGGTTCTCAAGCCCGCATCCTGTATGCCGACGCGCAAGGTCGTCGTGACATTGCCTTGGCTTTCAACAATGCCATTCGTGATGGCCGGTTGAAAGCCCCCGTTGTGCTTGGGCGCGACCACCACGATGTGTCTGGTACCGACTCACCCTTCCGTGAGACCAGCAATATCTACGACGGGTCGCAATTCTGTGCCGACATGGCAGTACAAAATGTGATTGGCGACGCCTTCCGTGGCGCCACCTGGGTGTCACTTCACAATGGCGGCGGTGTCGGCTGGGGAGAGGTCATCAACGGTGGTTTCGGCATGGTGATTGACGGTAGCGAGGAATCCGAACGCCACATCCGTGAGATGTTGCTTTGGGATGTCAACAATGGTATTGCCCGCCGCAGTTGGGCACGCAACCAGGGTTCGATCGATGCCATCCGCCGTGAGATGGACCGCACACCTGGTCTGCAAGTCACCCTGCCCTATCTTGTAGATGACACTCTCATCAATCAGGAAATGTGAGAACAGAGGGCTCGCATGGCACATCCTATCAAAATACTAAACCCAAGGACCTATGATTCACAAAATCAGCGCAGGTCATCTGACCCAAGACAAGATAGAAGAAATCATCCTCAACGGCTACAAACTGGAATTAGGAAATGATTCACGTGAGCGTATCATCCATTGTCGCCAATATCTGGATGAGAAGATCGCCCACTCCGACAAACCCATCTATGGTGTCACCACCGGTTTTGGCTCGTTGTGCGATATCAATATCAACCCCGACCAGCTGGCAGCGTTGCAGATCAACCTTATGATGTCGCATGCCTGTGGTACAGGAGACCGTGTACCCAATGAGGTGGTGAAAATCATGATTCTGCTCAAAATACAGTCACTCAGTTATGGCTATTCCGGAGTGAAAATCGAGACAGTGGAGCGACTCATCGACTTTTTCAACAACGACATCTATCCCATCGTCTACCAACAGGGTTCGGTAGGTGCCTCCGGCGACCTTGTACCTTTGGCCCACCTGTGTCTGCCCTTGGTAGGCTTAGGAGAGGTGGAATACAATGGTGAGTGTATGAGTGGAGCTGATATATTACGGCGTATGGGGTGGCAACCCATCCAGCTGGGTTCAAAAGAAGGGTTGGCACTGCTGAATGGCACACAAAACATGAGTGCCTTCGCCGTATGGTCGCTCATTCAAGCCAAACGTCTCACCGAATGGGCCGACGCCATCGCCGTGATGTCGCTGGAGGCCTTTGACGGTCGCCGCGACCCTTTCAATGTGGCTGTCCATCTGGTACGTTCACACAAAGGGCAGATAGCCACTGCCGTACATATCAATGAGCTGCTCCGCGGCAGTCAATTGATGACACAGGAGAAAGTGAACGTGCAAGACCCCTACTCTTTCCGCTGTATTCCACAGGTACATGGTGCTGTGAAAGATACCCTCTCGTATGTAAAGTCCGTGGTCGACATAGAGATCAATGCAGCCACCGACAATCCCACCGTCTGTCCCGAGGAGGACCTGATTATCTCTGCCGGCAATTTCCATGGGGAACCCATCGCCCTGCCGATGGACTTCCTGAGCATTGCTTTAAGTGAATTGGGCAGCATCTCTGAACGACGATGCTATAAACTGGTGTCAGGCAAACGCGGCCTTCCCAGTTTCCTCGTCGCCGAACCTGGTCTTAACAGCGGTTTCATGATTACCCAATATACGGCAGCCTCTATCGTCAGCCAGAGCAAGACCCTCTGTATGCCCTCATCAGCCGACAGCATCCCCACGTCACAAGGCCAGGAAGACCATGTCAGCATGGGAGCCAATGCTGGAACCAAACTACTCCACATCACCGACAATACCGAGCGTGTACTGGCCATCGAACTGTTTACTGCAGCGCAGGCCCTGGACTTCCGCCGCCCGCTATGCTCGTCGCCTATCATCGAGTCTATCCACAAATCCTACCGCGAGGTGGTTCCTTTTATCGACCACGATGTGGTGATGTATCCTTACATTGCCCGCAGCGTGGAATTCCTACGTTCACATCCCATACCTGAATGAAAAAACTGATTACCAACATTGGACTGTTAGCAGGAATACAACCTCGGGAGCGACTGCGCCTCGAGGGTGCTGAAATGAGTGAGATGGGTATCATCCACGATGCTTATGTAGCCATCGACGATGATGACCGCATTGAAGCATTCGGAAGAATGTGCGACCTTTGTGTACCCCCCGGCCAACATCCAGAGGCCATCGACGCTCAGGGTGGCTGCGTGCTGCCTTCCTGGTGCGACCCCCACACGCACCTCGTCTATGCCGGTAGCCGTGAGGGTGAGTTTGTGGACAAAATCCGCGGACTGTCTTATGCCGAGATTGCCCGTCGTGGAGGGGGTATTCTCAATTCCGCCGACCTGCTTCATGAGACCTCCGAGGAAGTCCTCTTTGAAACCGCCATGGCACGTTTGCAAGAGATGAAAAAAACCGGAACAGGATGTGTGGAGATAAAAAGTGGATATGGTTTGAATACCGCAGATGAGATAAAAATGCTGCGAGTCATCAAACGGATAAAAGCGTCCGTGCCGCAGAAAGTGGTGTCCACCTTCTTGGGTGCTCATGCCGTGGGAAGAGCTTATGTGGGGAGACAATCGGAATATGTCGACATGGTGGTGAACGAGATGGTCCCCCAGGTAGCAGCGGAACGATTGGCAGATTTCATTGATGTGTTCTGTGACCAAGGGTTCTTCACACCAGAAGAGACAGCGCGCATCTTAGAGGCAGGTGCGAAATACGGCATGCGTCCCAAAATCCATGCCTGTGAGCTGGCCTCGTCGGGAGGTGTGGAAGTGGGAGTGAGATATCATGCGCTCTCTGTAGACCATCTGGAGAGTGCCACCGACAAAGACATCGCCCTGCTACATGGTAGCAAGACGATGCCCACGCTGTTACCCGGCACATCGTTTTTCCTCAACATGCCCTATGCCCCTGCCCGTCGCATGATAGACGCAGGTCTCGGCATTGCCCTTGCCTCTGACTGCAATCCCGGCAGCACGCCCTCGTCAGACATGAAATTTGTGGTCTCGTTAGCATGTATCAAGATGCGCCTGCTGCCCATTGAGGCCATCAATGCTGCTACGCTCAACGCAGCCTACGCCATGGGTGTCAGCCACGACTATGGCTCTATAGCCGTCGGCAAAAAAGCCAGCCTCATGATGACTCACCCCATTCCCTCTATCGACTACATCCCTTATGCCTATACGAGGCAAATCGTAAGGAACGTGGAGCTATAAGGGCAAATCTACTTATCAACTAACACTTTCTTTTGCAAGCTCGCTTACGAAGGATGCATCAATTGTCTATACCAAAAGTGTCCTTCCAGATACGGAAATTCTTTTTCTCGACAGAATCAAGGTTTTTGTCCACAACGAGCACTTTTCGGATAAACATGTAGATGGCTGAGACTATCGCTTTCCTCTCATCCTCATTGAATCCCTCCAACAGCTGCTGTGTCTCCTCAATGATGCCGTCGAGTGTATAGGTTTGATTGACGGTGTCTTTCACCTCCTGTTTCAAAAGCTCATCAATATCACCCACTTGGTCAATACCTCCCAAGAAGCCTTTGATAAATTCACTTTCACGCTCAACATACGATCCGTCACAGTGAGCAAAGAATACACCCGTCTTTGCCATCAGTTTGATTGTTGCTATTACTTTATCCATATTTTCATATTGCTTTACCTGCCAGTCCTATTGTTTTCAGCACAATCTCAGCCAAACTACCTAAGTTACTGGGGTCAATGCCCATTTTCCTGAATATATCACCGATACCACCCGAGCCACCCATGCCACTGTTGTCGGCTTTGCTTTCAGAGACATCGGAATAGTTCACGTTCATATCATCATTTTCCAATTCCTTTTGCCACTCCTTGAAGATGTCGCCATTAGAGGAATTGTCATCGGCGTCCCATGTCCGCTTTTTACGGAGTTCCTTGGCGATATCGCTTATGGAAGGACTTTCCTCGGAATCCTTTCCTCTATTCTTTCGCAACTCTTTGGCAATATCGCTGGTGGAGGTTGATGAAGAAGTCTTCTCGGAATCCATCCCCATCTTTTTACGCATGTTCTTGATGATATCACTTGAAGAGGTTGTCTCCTCTGGATCCAAGCCCATTTTTTCGCGCATTCTCTTGGCCACATCGCTGATGCCGCCATCGTCATTGGACGTCACGTTGCCATGCGAAGAATCATCTTCGACAACGTCACCCGCTCCCATTTTTCTTTTAATCTCCTTTACGATATCCTCCAGGCTATCGCCACCAGAGGAAGAAGAATTGCCACCGTCGGCGGCAGAAGCGTCTCCACCACCCATTTTCTTTTTCATCGATTTGATGACATCCCCTAAATCACCTCCAGAGGAACCATCTCCGAAGACAGATTCGAGGATATCGGCTAAATCGCCCTTTGATATTTCATCGAAAAAACTTCCCATGACAAAAAATTATATTAAGTGAGTAGATTCATTGCGACATACTTTTATTTGGTCTTATTCTTATAGACATATTTGAGAGCAGCCCCGATTGCAGTACAATACTGCGAATATTTAGGAATGTGGAAATGTACATTATACAGTTTCTCCATCATCGGAAATACATCGGCACACTGGGGCAATAAAGACAGGTTGCCTATCATGACGAATTCATTAATATCTGTATTGAGGGCCGCAAGCACAGCCGCACTACCAATCGTCTGCAGCACTGCATGTATCAATCCTACGGCGATATCCTCTTTTGCAGCATCTGTCTGGGCTTTTCCAAAGAGTGAAGCCGTCACATCCATGGGCAGTCCTGGTAAAGCCCTGGCGCTGATGTCCCCGATTTGCAGATTGACATTGGTGACATCACCATTTTTTGCCATCTCCGACACCTGTCGGATGTCGGATGTCTGCAAGATGATACGTGAGAGTCCTGCGAGAGTGCCGCCGCCCATACTGATACCTCCGAGGTGGCATATCTCATCACCATCGCAGCGCACCAATGTTGTACCGGTGCCCATACTGAC